>Ga0163111_10003593_pt1 | contig 10046 bp, 5 predicted proteins | sample CRUFie1St18metaG_FD_109645 | JGI IMG/M metagenome (GOLD analysis project Ga0163111, IMG submission 109645) | Marine microbial communities from the Costa Rica Dome - CRUD Field 142mm St18 metaG | ecosystem: Environmental > Aquatic > Marine > Oceanic > Photic zone | place: Costa Rica: the Eastern... | reverse complement strand
GACGCGTTAAGAGGATGACTTTAATTTGCTTAAGATAATGATGATCATAGAAAGCCGTGTGTAATATTACAACATTTTTATTAATTAGCCGTATGGTTTGTCCAAACCTATGGACCTGTTTCTAACCGTCGACGGCGGGATTTTAAAGACGTGCGAGAACAAACCTTCTTTACCTTGCTTCTTCGCCTCTTGCATTAAATCAAACTCGCCACCTAAGGAAACCGCGCGTCGGTGATTCAAAGACGTTTTGGCTCCACCACCTCCACCGATACCGCCGCGCGATGCATTCACAGACTTATAATTGTTCCCATACAGATTTGAAATGTTATCGATGGACATTTCTTCGAACGCGGATAATTTAGAGGACAATCCACTGCCGCTTCTACGATGACTCCCGTGCTGCGCGGTGACGGCTTGTAATTCCGAAATGCTCAAATCACTGTTTGACCTCGAGTGACTTCCTCTGCGATGCGCCTCGTTGGTAATGTGGTGGTTTTTTTGTACGCCATGTTCGCTTGCTGTCGTCGAAGTCGTTTTGAGATTATTCATTTCGTTCAAACTCGAACCGCTCGAATTATTAGAAAGCGAGGAGGAGATGCCGAGTTTCTTCTCTAAATTTTGTCGGCACTCGCGTTCTTGCTCAAGTTGCGTTCGACTCGATTGCAATTTCGTTTTCAACGTTTGCTCGCGAGTTTGGTACTCTTGAATTCGTCGCTCGAGTCTCTCAATTTTTGCGAGTAGTTTCAATTCTCGAATTGTATGCGAGCCGGCATCGGTTGGATTCATTTTCGTTTCTCCCACATCTGCCGCCCCAGCGCCATTGCTATTCGCTGCGCAGCTCAAAGTATCGTCGAGTAAAGAATCGCTACTCGCGGTAGTATTCGGAGGCGTATCTCTATCTTTTGAAAGTCGTGGTGGCGGTGGTGGCATTGATAAAAACGGGTCATGGGTTACAGCATCGGTGGAAGAAGGTTCGAAACCGACCCAATCTTGCGATACGGCTGGTGCCGTTTTCTCATCACTTCGCGTCGTCGTCTTTGTCGTCGTCGTTTTCATTTCGGGCACTTGCTGTTGTTGTTGTTGTTGTTGTTGTTTAGGAAAATCGTTCGGGTCTTTTATCAACCGCAAGGCTCTTTTACGTGCCTCTGCAGCGCTGATTCTATCGTCTGGATCGAGTTTACACAAATCGCTAACTAACGCGTCTATTCCCAGAATAGGACTGGGAAATAAGTGCTCTTTACTAATTTTTTTGCCGTTTGGAGTGGCTCGTAAAGCCGAGGCGTTCCGGCTTCCCGCACCTCGGCCACTCAATGAACGCAACATAGCCTCCGAGGCATCGCCAAACGCCAACTCATCATACGCGAGCTCGTGCAAAAAACATCCGAGTGCCCACAGATCAGCCGCCATCCCCGGAGGCTTCTGAAACCTCCAACAATCCCACATCTCTGGCGCTCTGTACGCCGGTGTCGTTTTTGATTTCATATCGTCTTGAGTTCTGTGTCGTTCGCTCGCGTCTTTATACGTGTATTCCGTTGTAGGCGCAAATTCGCACGATCCGAAATCGCACACTTTATAGAGATTCTCAGACTTGGAAAAAAGAACGTTTTCGCGTTTTATATCCCAGTGACATAACTTTGACTCGTGCATGGTTGCCAATACGTTACACACCGCCAAAAACGGTTCCAATATCTTCTTCAGTTCTTTTTCGCTAGTATTACTATCGCTATTACTATTACTCGCGTCACTTTCATTACTAAACGATTTCATGGACAGATCTCCATCACACAACTCCATGCACATGCACATCCTGTACGAGCGCTCTCTCGAAGAGACCCGTCTTTCATCCGCCGCTCGGATTTCCGCGCCGAATAAAGTCACCACGTTTACATTCTTCGATAAGGACTTGTGCACCGATAATTCCGTTTTCGCCTTCTTAACGAACGTTGAGTCGTCCGGTAACTCCAACACTTTCATCGCGCAATAAAAGTCTTCTTGACTGTTAATATTCGTATTAGCAGCAACAGAAGATGAGGAAGACAGAGCTGTCGTTGGAGCTTCGAATTTCGCTTTATACACCACCGCAGATGCACCAGAAGAGGAAAGAACTTCCACCAAACGAAACCTTTTCCCTTCCACTTGAATAGTTTTTCCGAGAAGGAGAGATCCTCCTTCCGGATGGTGGTTATTCGTGAAATTACTTTTATTTCCCGACGAGGAGAAAAACTCCCGGGAGGAAATCTGCTTTAGCATTTTCTTCATCTTTCGTATTACGTGTGCGCACAACGCATTCACTCAGTCAGTCATTCACTCACTCACTCACTCGCTCTCCCCTCTTTTCGTCGATCGATCGACTCGAGAAAGAGAGGGGAAAGACGCGCGTCTTTATCTCTGGCGTTTTCCGTCTCCGTCGCACTCAACACGACGACGACTCATTTTTGGGAAAAAGAAAGAAAAAAAGGTGCCTGGCAAAAACACCTCTTTTTTAGTCTTGTGTTTTGAAGTCACACTTTTTGTCATTTGTGTTGATTTAAAAAGTCGTTTAATACTAGTGTAGTGTAGTGTAGGAAGAGTTCGTTCGTTCGTTCGTTCGTTCGTCCTCGCACACAAAAAGGTCGAGCCGAAGAAGAAGAAGAAGACGACGAAGACGGTGCGCGTAAACGATGAAGGGGATCGAGAGCGAAGAGTTTTCTTCTTTTGCGTCGCCGGTTGAAAGCGATGAGGAAGATGGCGAAAGAAAAAAGGAGGACGATAGAGATGCAACAACCCGCGACCACGCAAACGCACCCGAACACCCGACGGACGCGAATACAACGAGTGCATTAGAACGAGGTAACGGAGGTAACGAAGAAGAAGAAGAAGAAGAAGAAGAAGAAGAAGAAGAAGAAGAAGCCGTTCGCGCTGCTCAACCTGGTACGAGAAACGAGACGCGAGAAGAGAGGAAAAAGGAGAAGCAGTCTGTTGGAGTGGAAGGAAAAAATCAAAAAGACGGTTTACGACGACGGCGAAGCGGAAGAGGGAAAAACGACGCTAAAGAAGATAAAGATGATGATAACGATGTTGATGCTGACGATGATCCAAACAAGAAACTGGAAAGACCGCGAGGAAAAAGGCCACCGATGGAGAATTTTATCGTGCGTTTTCTTCGGATTCTGTGGACGTACATAACTATTCTATTTTCGCTCTCGATGGATGCCGTCGTGTTCTTCTCACCGTCGACGAAATCGAGACATCGAGCGAGAGGACATCATCACCACCACCACAACGAAAAAGAAACAAAAGTTAATCCAACAGATATAAACGATGCAGAGTTTTACGATTTTGTGAAGAGCTCGCGGCAAATGATGATGAAAGAGATTGGGAAAGAAAAACAACATCACGCGAACAATAGAAGCGAGAGGCCTGCGGCAAAGTCCAGACAAAAAGCCGTCGCATCATTGACGCAAGAACAATACGAAATTCGCCTTTTGAAAGCGCGATTGGCAGAGCTCGAGCAAGCATCGAGAGGGTGAATGAAGTAAGTACGAGGAGTAGTAAAGCACTTAGTTTTGAATTCTAGTAAAATAGTATAAGTAGTATTTTACAGCGCATTTTTTATCCACCGCATGTCTGCACAAAGCATATCGTCTTTGAGAGAGTACATCGCTTGCTCTTGTGGAATGTTTAAGCTTACCTTTTGCAGCCGACGCATGTATCCAGGGTCGGCCAATACCAAACGCATGGAATGTAGGCGACACACGATGGTCGTTTCGAAACCCGTTGGAAGCGATTGCACAGAATGGTTCATGCACAGCTTCTCGTGAACTTCGAGAACGTCGGAGACGTACACTTCTTTATAGCCAAGTTGTCTCGTGCGCAAAAGTAAAGCTGCGAGGAAAATCCGTTCGTGCTTCGAAAGTCCTTTCAACATTTTCATATACGTCGCCGAAAACATTTCGTTTTGCGCCTTGGATATATCGCTTGGCCCGCATCGAGAGACACAGTTCAATTCTCCTGATTCGCGTTCGCGCTCGATCCTCGCCTCGGCAATTTCGATGCCTCTCCGGCACAACTCCAAAGCCCTTCGGGCGTCGCCTGAAATTTGCGCCACTTTCATGCTAGCCAGTTGCACTGCATTTTGCGTAATCGCGTCGTATTTACCGTCACCGCTATAATCACCCGTCGAGCGTAAGCGTGCTTCGATAATTTTTATCAGTTCGGATGTGTTGTATGGATTAAATGTCACCCGACCAGAGCCTAGGCGAGATGCGATTTTCGGCAACAAACGCTCCGGTAAATCCATCGTATTTGCAATGCCAATGACAGCGATATTGCTCGCTTTGTACGTCGGCCAATCAAATATGTTATACAATACAGATTGCGTTTGCGTGACGAGAACATCGAGCTCGTCCACGACGAGAACGAGCACTCTTCCGTCCGACTCTTTGCCTTCCTTGAACCGTTTTTCGAGCCATTCTGCCGCGCGGCTCGGTGAAAATCTTCTGCCCGTGAGCTCCTCTGCGATTAAACTATAGGCATGTTGCGGCGTTTGTAGCCTCAAACCGTTCATTTCGATGTGGGTAAACTTTGGGACTTTCTTATTAGCGGCTTCTTGGCGCAACGTTCTTATAACTTCGCGAACTGTTGCCGTTTTCCCAGTGCCGGGAACGCCCGAAATGTAAAGCGAGTTGCCGAGACATGAAGACGCACCACCGTACCCACCGATCGCATTTTTAGTAAACTGCATGATCTTTTCACGCTCCTTTTCTCGACATTCTAACTTCGCCGGGACAGAACTCAACTGTAACGCTTTTCTCGCGCGCTCAATTGCGGTGCGCGACCCATTATTTTGAGCCGAGTCTATGGCCAAGACGCCAGATTTACCCAAGCCAATGGCTTCTTTCCATTCTGACGATGCATTCTCCCCTTTTTTAGATGCCGCAGCTTTCTTTGCCGCTGCAATATCTGCTTTCGTTTGTCGCACGTGTGCTGCCCTTGCTACCTTTCTTTTCTCTTTTTGATTATCGTAATCTTCATCGTCGCCTGAGCTTTCGGTTTCGCTCCACAGGATATTTTTAGCCTCGGCATCAAATTCATCTTCCGAGAAATCAGAGTCTTCCCATTCGGTTCTCCGCCGAAAGCGGGAAAAGTTTTGGTCGTATGAATACTCACACATGTAGACGTCGTCGTCGCCGCCAGAGGAGCGGAACGCGGCAGGCTCGAGAACTTTTGCGCGCATAAGAATTGCGGCACAGTTTTCCTCCTCTTTCGTGTTCGTAAGAAACACTTCTCGGCGAATGTGATGACGTTGCCTTCCCGTGTGCGTATGTTCCGGTAACACGTACAAGCGAGCGATAAACTTGAATGCCTCCTCTCGAACTTTTGGATCTTCGTCGTTGAGTTCATCCACGTTTGCCCAGATGCTCTCGATTCTAGCTAAGCAAAGTCTCCCTGCCAGAAATTCACCGCAAGGTGTGCGCCTCTCGTGGAAATTTTGCGGAGCGGCAATACCAGAAGGTGCAGCAACGCACATTGGACAACTCCAAAATGTCTCTTCTGGCACGTGATCTAGTTTTAAACACTGAAGATGCCATGATCTCACGCAATAATCGCACTCGAGCATTTCTGATTCGACTGCTTTGCCATCCGCGCCTTCCTCGAAGCCCGGCATTTTGCAAAGCTCACAGATGTGGTCCACATCTTCAGGAAAATCAACCGTTTCTGGAGTACACACGTAAACATCGTCACCGACTTTGAACACTTCGTCTTCAACTTTAACTTTTCTGTAAAACTTCTTTTTGTTCCACTCCCCTTTCGGAGATCTCTGTTGCTTGTTATTTCTATTAGAAGGTAAAGCTAAAGCAAGAGCAGATTTGGAGCTCTTCATTTCAGACGTTCGCACGTCGTTCTTCTCCGTCAAAACGTGCCCTTTTTCGTTGCGAGCGCGGTTTTCTGACGCTTTCTTCCCTTTAGTTGCCTTGGTGTTATTTTCGTTCTTCCATTTTTTCTTCGAGTTCATCATCGACACATCACCTTCGTTGATGTTCCGCTTCTTCTTGTTCCGGTTTCTGCCATATCTTTTTTCTTCTTTTTTAAACAAATCAAGGTCTTTGTCTGAGCTTTCTTCTTTTTCAGGCGAGACGTACACTATCGGTGCTGACATTCTATTCTGTTTTGGAGATACAAGGTATCGGCTGCGTTTATTTGCATCAGCTTCTTCCTTTTCGAAGCCGTTGTCGTTATCGTCTTCGGCGGCGGTGGCATCAGCATCAGCATCACCAATGTCGTTCACGTAGGCCAAATGCTTCTTCGCGTATGCAATCCCCTCTTCTTTATTGTCTAAATGATCGTAGATTGCCGTGTAAAGCGTTCTCAAATCTTCGAGACACATCACTTCTAACTCTTCATTCTTTTTCCCTATGTACCGAAACAACTCCTCATCATCATGTTCATTGAAAAGCCTCAGCAGCTTAACCCTGCTGAAGTTATCCACGCCTCCTCCCTTATTGACGGCATCCATAACTTTCCGTTTCCGCTCGGTGTCCAACGGTTTCCCTTCTCTTCGTTTATTACTTTTATTGTTATTGTCATTCGGAGGAGACGCAAAACCATTATTATTTTCGCCCAGGGTCTTCTGTTTCTTTCGCTCCCGATTTTGAAAATTATGCCCGTGTTTTGCTTCGGTACCTTTACTGCTACCATTACCAGTCGCCTTATCTCGTGCATACGCGACTAGCTTTTGTAACTCCAAATTTGCTGGCCCTTTCTTCTTCCCCTTCCCTTTGTTCTTGACGTTCTTATTCTTCTTTGCCTTCGTCTTCATCTTCTTTGACGTCTTTCAAAACACCACCAACTCTCGTCCCCGAATCCTCCTCTTTTTACGGAGAATGATTCTTTTCTGCCTTTCACGCGCCTCGACTCTGTCAAAATAAACAAATATTTCTTCTCCGTCGTTCGCACCGCGCGCGAAGACGTGCTTTGCGCGCGTCGTGTTGATATTCGTGCCTATATCGAGGGATTTTTCTGGCGAGAAAGAGAACTTTGAGTTGTCAAAAATAGAGACTGATGATACATACACACTTCTTTTTGTTGGTGGTGGTGTTTGTCGTTTGTTGCTTTTGTCTTTTCGATTACGAAATAATAATTTTGAATTTTTTCTTTAAAATTCGCACTTTGGGACGGGAGAAAAAAACATACGCAAAAAGCGCTCTCTCGAAGAGGGAAGAGAAGAGAGCGAAAGAGGTAACATGTGCACGCGATGATGAGTGCGATGCGTTGTTCTGCGATTATGCTGAATGCGTTGATACCGCCCCGCGATGCTTTTACTTCTCATCTGTATCATCGTCGTCGTGCGAATAGGAGAAAGATGCTGTGCACCACTTCCCGAGCGATGATACGCACGACAACTACGCGAAGAACTTCAGAAGAAGAAGAAGAAGAAGAAGCGAGCAGAAGAAGAAGAAGAAGAAGAAGAGGAAGAAGAGAACATAAAGCGCTGGCACCGATATTTTCTTCTTCTTCTTCTTCTTCTCGTTGGAGAAGTCCGTCGGGTATCCCTCGAGCGCGTCGTGAGGAAAGAGCTGAACAAGAACAAGTAAAACAAGAAGATTTACTTGCGACTCTAGTACGAACGTGTTTTGTGGATATCAACCGACCGCCAAAAGAGGCAGAAGAAGTGGTCGAAATATTGAGGGAGAATTGGTTCGATGACATTGACGCTTTGATATCCAGTGAAGACGGGACGATTTTAGTGAAACCAGAAGAGTGGACGGCGATGAAACTACCGATGAAGTTGTACAACGCGGTCTTGGCACGCTTGGCGGGTTCATCAGGAGAAAAGAATAAAGCAAAAGATGACGTCGAGCATTCGAACGCAACGGCGAAAGGGAGAGAGGGAGACGAGGATAAAGCAGTTCCTATGAAATTCACCGACATCGATGGATGGATAGGAGGTGATCTTCCTCTCGATGCCCGTTTGCCTTTACAATCGAGACTATACTTTGAAGATAATGATAAAAAGAAACCGTCGACGGAATACAGGACGAATAGACGACCGGGAGACGTGCCTTTGAGCGAGCAGCGCGTGACCTCGCGTCGAAGATTGCCAGATTACGCGATCAGCGAAAACAATCTACCTAAAACGCTCGAGAAAGAGCTCGATAAATTCGTTCGAGATATGACGACGCGACGCGTCGGGCAACAAGGCGTCCCAGTTCGTGCGCAGACGGTCAAAAACCATCGCGATGTTGCTCGAGCTTTTTGTGGGTATTTGATTAACGTGAAGGGCTTGGATGAGAACGCTGAAAACTACAGCTTAAAGGATGCGTTTCCGTCTTCAGATTCTGAAGGCGCGCAGTATGCCATCGAGTACATGCAATGGATGGTTGAGACGCGAGGGATACTAAGTTCCACGGAAGATGCGTACGTGCGTTCGCTCATTGCTGTTGCAAAATGGCTCTACCCTCCGTTGCCAAAATCATCATCGGCATCGACATCATCAGCATCTTCCAGATCCAATAAAAATAAGAACTCTTTACTATCAAGTACTGGTGAAAAAATCAATACGGATTTAGTGAAGGAACTGATGCGATTGCAACGCGGTTCGAGAGCGCGTGCACGAGTGGCCCCGAGAGCGGCGGATGAATCCAAGAAATGGTTAGATTGGCCAAAATATCTCGTTCTGGTCGAGTGTTTGAAGCTCGAGTGTGCCGGCTTCGATAAGCGCGGTAAGCCGAGGAATAAAGCAGACATTGCAAGAAGCATACAACTTTACCTCATGTTCGCGGTTTTAGCATGCGTACCCGATCGCCAGCGAACGTTGCGTGAGTTGGAACTTAACCGAACGTTGTTTTATGACTCGTCCACGAAAATGTGGTTAATTAAGCACAACGCCGCCGATTATAAGACCGGGAACGTGTATGGCACGCGTCCGAATTTGGTACTTGACCCGCGCATTTATCCAGGTTTGGAGCTTTGGTTGAACGAATACCGCCAGACGTTTGAACCGAAACACAATTTCGTCTTTACGAGACCAAACGGCCAACCATACACTGCGTCGGAGTTGTCACGAGCATTCTCGCGATGCGCTTTACGTGTGACGGGACAAAAGGTCAATCCGCACTTGGTACGAGATATGATTATTACACACGTAAGAGGTCAAGGCGTTGCCTCTGATAACGAGTTAGAGGCATTGGCCATGTACATGGGACATTCATCCGCGATGCAAAAAGGCACTTACGACCGAAGAACTACCTCGCAAAAGGTAGCCCCAGCAGTAAGCTTGATGTCGCTCGTGAACAAAAGCACCAACAAGAAGGACGTGTAAAGTTTTAGATTATGTTGTAAATTGCCAGTAGTTTTAGTGTTAGAGTTAAATTGTAATAGAATTTGATGTAAGTTTTAGCGTGGTATCTGCGAGCGACTCGAGGAGCGATTTCTATTCTGTGTGTGTTTGTGAGGTGTCAATAAAGTCGAATTCATCTTCACCCAAAATTATTAATTATTTTTTTTTCTCAGAAGAATCTTTACAATTTCAGCGGTAGTCGAAACTCGCCCGCTCAACTCCTCTTGATCGTGAGAGAGAGAGAGAGTTTTCAAACGTATCCATACTGCCTAACGAACTTGTCACAACACCAAAACACCTTCTTCTTCTTCCTCTTCACCACCGTCAGGAAAACACCTAAATTTCTCTCTCTCCATTTTTAGGGGGCGGAGGTGATCGAATTTGCCTTCTGCGCGCGCCTTTGTATACATACATATACATACATAAAAAGGAAAACCATACGTAAAATATGACTGTCACGGCGAAAGACCGGTTGATCTTCACCTTATCCGCCTTGAAAGGCTACTCGGTCGACGTGCAACTCACGTCCGGACTGTTACTCAACGGCGTCTTAGCCGACACTCGAGAAATAGAAAGTCACATCGTTTTGGCGTACGCGTGGACTCGATTTCTTACGCCTCGAGGTCCAAACGGAGAAGAACCGAAGAAAGCGCCAAGAAAGAAACCGGACAAGTTGAAGAAAGTTATGTTGGAAGACATTGCGTGGATTCAAGCGTTCACCGTTGGG
>Ga0163111_10003592_pt1 | contig 10046 bp, 18 predicted proteins | sample CRUFie1St18metaG_FD_109645 | JGI IMG/M metagenome (GOLD analysis project Ga0163111, IMG submission 109645) | Marine microbial communities from the Costa Rica Dome - CRUD Field 142mm St18 metaG | ecosystem: Environmental > Aquatic > Marine > Oceanic > Photic zone | place: Costa Rica: the Eastern... | reverse complement strand
GGTCGTAGCCCTACAGATGTTTTTAAGCAATTTGTAAGACAAGATGGATCAGAACTTACACTTGAAGAACTAGAAAGAATAACGAAAAACAGTTAGACTTTACTTAGTTACTTTTTTGAATATGCCAAAAGGAATGGGTTATGGGTCATCTATGAAACCTAAAACAAAAACTAAAAAGAAAAAGAAAAAGTAGTGCCAAAACTTCGTAGAGTACCAAAAGACAAAAAAACTAATATCCCTAAAGCATATTTGCGGGGATCTAAAAACAAGGCAGCAAAAGCTGCTGAAATAAAACGTACTGCTGCGTTATATAAGGCAGGTGCTTATATTGATGTAAAAGCTGTCCAAAAATCACGAGTTGAACAAGATGCCTCAAAAAAGTCGAAGAAAGCCGTTAAACGAGCAAACAAAAAAAGCACTAAGAAAAAAAGCAGAAGGAAATAGGTTTACTTATGGTGAACTGGCTGCTGTTTACAGAAAGGGTCAAGGTGCTTATTTATCAAGTGGCAGTAGAAATGTCAGTATGGCTGCATGGTCAATGGCACGAGTTAATTCATATATGAGAGGTGGACCTGCAAGAAGAGTAGATAAAGATATTTATAATAAAGCTCGAGGTAGAAAAAAATGAAAAAAACACTTACAACTAGGCAAAAAAATGCTTTAGCAAGACATAAGAAGGCACATGGTCATACTAAAAAGCATATTGATGAAATGACAAAAGCAATGCTTGCAGGCAAAACTTTTACTGAGGCACATAATATTGCTATGAAAAAGAAAGGAAAATGAGTATTACATATAGAGGAGAAACTTTTGAAGGTTACAATAAGCCAAAAAGAACTTCAAAGCATCCAAAAAGTAGTCATGCAGTTTTAGCAAAAGAAGGAGATAAAATAAAATTAATTAGATTTGGTCAGCAAGGTGTAAGCGGTGCAGGTAAAAACCCTCAAACAAAAAAAGACAAAGCCAGAAGAAAAAGTTTTCTGGCTCGTCATTCAAAAAACATAGCTAGAGGTAAAATGAGTGCTGCATTTTGGGCAGCAAAAGTAAAATGGTAGTATAATTAAATATAATATCTTTAAAATGTATGGCTGAAGAACTAGAACCAACACCACCTGTACAACCTAATAATGATGCCGAGTTACAGCAATTAAGAGAATCAGTTAAAAAACTTGAAGCAAAAAATCACGAGTTAATTGGAAAAATGCAGAAAAAAGAATTGATTGAAGTTCCAGATGATTATGAGCAATTAAAAGAATTTAAAAGGCAGGCTGAACAATTAAAATTAGAACAAGCGGGTGAATATACAAAAGCAAAAGAATCTCTTGAACAACAGTACAGAGATAAAAGTGCTGAAGACAAAAAGAGAATAGAAGAGTTAGAATTAAGAAACAGAGAGCTTGAACTAATAGGTCCGGCAATTCAAGCTCTCTCAGAAATAACACACGATCCAGAATTAGTATTAAATAATTTATTACCGAAAGATCAACTTCAAATGAAAGATGGGAAACCAGTAGTTATTGATGGGTATGAGCAATTACCTGTAGACGAGTATGTGAAAAATAAATTAGAAAAAGAAAAGCCTTATCTTTTGAAAACTCGTAGTATTTCTGGTGGTGGTGCCCCTATCACGAAGCCCAGTTTAAATGGTCAGTTTACAGAAGAAATGTTAAAGCCATTTTTAAAAAACTCTGAAAACGTAACAGAACAGACAAGAATAGCAAGAGTTTATGGTGTAGAAACGTGGCAAAAGTTGCGAGATATTGCTGAAAGTCGCTAATATACTAAATAAATCTGTTACGCAGATAAGAAGCTACAGGTTACGCTTGTAAGTTTTAAATTTAGGGTTACGCCCACTCCGTTCATTTTATTTTTACAGATGGCTGTATTAAGAAGTGACGTTATCATCCCAGAGGTTTTTACGCCTTATGTCATTCAGCAGACTACACTAAGAGATAGTTTTCTAAATAGCGGTGTGGTTACACCTCTAGCTGAACTTAATGCGACAGAAGGTGGTGATTTCGTCAATATCCCATTTTTCTCTGCTGATTTGCAGGGAGACTTTGAAGTTCTTTCAGATTCTTCATCACTTGTACCGGGCAAAATTGGCTCAGACAAACAAGTTGGTGTTATTTTACACAGAGGTCGAGCTTTTGAATCTAGAGACTTAGCTGCACTTGCAGCAGGCTCAGACCCAATGGCTGCGATTGGTCAGAAAGTTGGTGCTTACATTGCTAACCAAAGACAAAAAGATTTGCTTGCTTGTCTTGCAGGTGTTTTTGGTAGCGTTAACAGCACAACTTCATCTGCTGCATTTTTTGATTTAACAATCGATGGCGGTTCTGGTGATACCCCTACTACTCTTGCACCTCGTCACGTTGCAAAAGCAAGGTCAATTCTTGGTGATGCAGGCGACAAATTAACTGCTGTTTGTATGCACAGCAAAGTTTACTATGATCTTGTAGAAAGAAAAATGGTTGACTATGTTCTTGCATCTGACGGAAACGGAGGATCAGCAACAGCTTCTGGTGGAACAATTTCTGGTGCTTATACTGCAGGTAATGACACAGTTCCAACATACTGTGGCCTAAGAGTTATAGTTTCAGATGACGTACAAACTGCAGGTAGTGGCTCAAGTACAGAATATGCTACATACTTCTTTACTCAAGGTGCAGTTGCAAGTGGAGAGCAAGCAGGCTTAACAACAGAAACAGATCAAGATATTCTCGCAAAATCTGATGCTATGGCTATTGATCTACATTACTGCTATCACCCAGTAGGAGCAAAGTGGGCAACAACTGATACTAATCCAACAAGATCAGTATTAGAAACAGTAGGCAAATGGTCGAAGGTCTATGAGACAAAGAATATAGGTATTGTTAGAGCTACTAACATTTCAACTCAGGATTAATTATGGCAAGTTTATTTGAACTTCAAAATCCTAATTTTGGTCAATTAACAAAGACCAAAGTTATAAAGACAGAAAATGCTGCTATGACACTCACAACCGCTGAGTTAATAGAAGGCATAGTTGATGGTACACCGACTGGTAACAGAACTGTCACTACACCAACTGCTGCAGAAATTCTCACAGCATTAGGTGTACAGAACAAAGTTGGTCAAACTTTTGAACTAACTATCGTAAATAAAGCAACATCAACTCACAAGTTTACGTTGACCGCAGGTTCAAACGTAACAATAGTTGGTGATGCAGATGTGGCAGCAGCAACATCTGGATCTTTTATTTTCAGAGTCACAAGCAGTACAACTGTTTCTGCATTCAGAAAATAATGGGTTTATTTGCTTTTAAGCGAGCAAGAGAACAAGTGGCTGAAATAAAATCAGCCACTTCTCCTGTTAAAAAAACAAAAAGAAAAAACAAAAAAAATGGCAATAACATTACACACGACAGTAGGCAGCAACATAGCCAACAGTTACTTGACGTTACAGGAAGCTCAAGATCTGATTGATGGATATGTAGAGGATGATGATGTTACTGCTTGGTCAAGTGCAACAACTGACCAAAAAAATAGAGCACTTGTAACTGCAGCTAAAAGAATTGATAGAGAAAGATTTTTAGGTGCAAGAGCAACCAATACTCAAGCATTGCAATGGCCAAGAGTTGGTGTAAGAAAGCCAGATCATTATATAAATACATATTCAATTGGCTTTCCATTTCGAGTGACAACTGACTACTATACAGCGACAGAAGTTCCGCCCGAAGTAAAAGAAGCACAAGTTATTTTGGCAACATATTTGAATAATAATAAAAACGGATTAGCATTAAGTGGGCTTGAAGATTACAAAGAAGTTAAACTTGGTAATCTTGAAGCAAAGCCAAATTTCTTTGGTGCTGTTGGTGCAGATAGGGTTCCGCCTTTATTTGAAAGATTTTTTACTGGTCTTAGGATCAGCAGTACTGGTAACATAGCAATTAAAAGGAGCTAACTTATGGACATTTTTACAACAGCAAAAATTCTTACAGGAACTTCAGTTCATTCTGGAAAATTTGCAAAAATCGTAGCACTTGAAGATTCTGTAATTAATACATTAACTTCTGATGTTATTTCTGGTACTTTATCTAGTGTTAATTTAGGTAAAAACGTAGCAATAGAATTAGATGTTTTGTCAATAAAATTAGACAGTGGTTCTGTTATTGCTTATTCAAGATAATGAGTCAATTTAAAGGTTTTAGAGTTGTTTCAAGTAAAATAATAAAAAACTTTGGTGCTAATGTTGTTTATCAAAAAATAAATAATGGTAAATATAATTTAGAAAAAGGGGAAGTGGGTGAAAGCATTACAGAACTATCTATATTTGGTTTTTTGGAGGATGTTAAAAAACAAGAAGTTAATTCATTAATACAGCAAACTGATAAAAAATTAAATATTTCAAGAGAAGATATTAATTTTGAACCTACACCTCAAGACAGAGTTAAAATTGCAGGTATAATCTATACAGTAATAACTGTTCAGAAAGAAATGGTTAATGGTGAAGATGTATTTTATACTTTATTTTTAAGAGCATGAGAAGAATTAAAATTGGTGATATTGGGAAATTTAGCGAAGAACAGTTTGATAAAGTTCTTAGATTTGCAGTTCTTGAACTTGATGCTCGATTAAAAGAAGCATCACCTGTAGATACTGGTAGATTTAGAGGTAATTGGACAATCTCACAAAATTCAAAATCTGCACCACTTTCTTTTGGTCCTTTTCAAAAAGAGAAGTCAATACCAAGATCAGCTTTACCACCAGTAAGAAATAATTATCAAAAAGAAAAAGCAGGTAATATCTATAGTCTTATTAATACAATGCCTTATGCTGAAGCAATAACATACGGAACGAACCTACCACCTTCTTGGGGAGGTTCGTTTAGATCAAGACAAGATAAAAAAGCAGGTTGGCCAGATGCACAAGTTAGAGCAGTCGCTGACATTGTAAAAAAAGCAAAACCTAAAGAATCATGACTGCTGTTGATTTAAACATAATTAGAAAAAATATTGAAAAGAGACTTATTGATGAAATGCAATCAGCACCACCTATAACTGTGGTCTTTAATAATATTCCTTTTAAACCTTTAACTGATAAAATTTTTGTTTTATCAGAAATTGAATTTACACAAAATCAATATATAGATTTTTTAGGTAATACAAATAAAAATAATATTATAAATGGTCAGTTAAATTTAAATATTTTTTCAAAGGTTGGTATTGGTGTCGGAGAAAGTTTAACTGTTGCTACTAGATTAAGAAATCTTTTTAACAGAATAAATGTTGATAATGTTTTTTATGAAGCAGTCAACGGACCCGCAGTGTTACAAAATGGTAGTCCCGAAGGTTATCTTCAGAGTAGAATGACTATAGATTTCCAAGTATTTGAAGAATTATGAAATTAGAAGATTTTACTGAAGAACATTTTAAAATTCTTGAAGAAATTAAAGGTGGTAGAAATATTAATAATTGGGATAATAGATGCGAGTCAGCATTAAATCGTAAAAAACTAGAAAAAAAGGATAAAAAAGGCTAATATATTTTTAAATAATATTTAAAAATTATGGCTGTAGTCAGAGGTGAAGAAGGCTCTGTTGAGTTTGATAACGGATCTGGGTCTGTAAGTGCTGTTGCAGGTTCAACTTCATGGTCGTTAGACATGACCAAAGACGTTGTTGAGACAACTGCTCATGGATCAAGTGCTAGAACATTTGCAGGTGGTTTAAAAACGGCTACAGGTACAATTGAAGTTCAATACACAGAAACTTCTGGCGATGCTACTGCTGAATTGCTAACAGATGTAAATACATCTTTAGATCCCGCAGATGCTTCTTTTAATTTATTTTTAAAGTCAGGAAAAAAATATTCTTTTAATGGTGTAATTACAGGTACGACTGCAGCATCCACAGTTGGCGAACTTACAACTCAAACTGTAAACTTTCAAGTAAGTGGACCAGTAACAATTTCTATCTAATTTATGACAGCAGCAAAAACTCGCACTATTGATTTATTAACTGGTGCTTTTGATCTTTCACAAAGACGTAAATTTACAGTTAATGATGAAAATGGAAATTTTCTTTGTGATCTTTACTTTCGTCCTATTACAAGAGGTGATAGGTTGGCAGTACAAGCATTAGCAGGTGAAGACGCTTTAAAAATGTCAACACAAATGCTTTGTCAAAAAGCAGAGAATGAAGACGGATCAAAGGCTTTTCAGCAAGGCGATGCTGTTAGATTAAAACATGAATTACCAGAAAAAGTTTTAAATGATCTTGAACTATTTTTATTTGGTGCAAGTGTAGATTCAATTGAAGAAGCAAAGGAAGATTAAGGGGGGATAATTGGTTATTCTTTGAATTTTTCCTAGCAACAGAATTGGGTATGACAGTAAGTAGATTAAGGCAAGAACTTACAGAATCAGAATTAATTTATTTCGCTGCCTATTATGAAGATAAGGCAGCGAAGCAAAAGACATAGTAAACTTAAGTAAAAAGGTCTGATGGCATTAGCAAGTGTTTTTATTGATATTAATGCTCAGAAAGCACTGAATGTTTTAAATAAAGTAAATTCTAGTAGTAAAAAATTAGGAAGAACTTTTAATATTTTAGAAAAAAGAAATAAAGGACTTACAACTAAATTCAATAATTTAGGAAAAATAATAGCAGGTGTAGGTTTAGCAGAATTTGGTAGAAGGGCAATATCAACTGCTGCTAACTTTGAAAAATTAGAAGTCAGATTAAAGTTATTAACAGAACAAAATGGAACTTTTAGTAGATCGTTAGATATAGTTTCAGAAGCCCAAAAAACATTTGGTTTAAGTTCAACAGAAGCACTTGAAGGTATTACAAATATAACTGCTCGACTTGCTCCTTTGAATGTTGGAGTTGAAGATATTAAGACAACATTTTTTGGCTTTAACACCGCAGCAAAATTAGCAGGTGCTTCAACAATTGAGGCATCCAATGCTTTCAGACAATTAGCACAAGCACTTGGTAGCGGAAGATTACAAGGTGATGAATTTAGAAGTATTGCAGAACAAGTACCAACTCTTCTTGCACCTATCGCTGCCGAATTAAATACAAACGTGGGAGGGTTGAAACAATTTGCTGCTGAAGGAAAACTAACAAGTGAAGTTGTTTTAAGAGCTCTTGCAAAAATTGGAGAAGATGGCGGTGCTCAATTAAAAAAATTACTTGAAAATGATCCAACTCAAGTATTTAAAGATTTTAGAAATGCAGTTGAGGATTTGGAAATTGCTGTCGGTAAAGCATTTTTACCTACTGCAAAAGAAACAGTAAAAATTTTAACGCTTTTAGTTGATGCTGTAGCAATGATACCCGAACCAATTATTACATTTATAGGTGTAACCACGACTTTAGTTGCAACTTTAACAATAGCTATACCGATAATAAAAGCATTTATTGGTACTATTAAAACTTTAATTGCTGTTGTTAAATTAGGTGCTGCAATTATGGGTGGACCATTTACATTAGCAATTATTGCATTAGCTGCAGTAACAGGAATAAGTATTCATCAAGTAAACAAACATAAAAAAGCACAGAAAGAATTTAATGATCTTTTAAAAACAGATTCAAAAGAAACAATAAATGCACAAATAAAACTATTAGAAGAAAAAATTAAAGCAGAGAAAGAAAGCGTAAGTAATGCTTTAGGTTTAGGTGTAGCTGAAGCAGCAAATACGCAGAAATATAAAGATCAAATAACAAAATTAAAAGAAAGATTAAAATTCTTGGAAATGACAAGAAGAGAACAATTAAAACTTCAAGGTTTTACAGATAAAGATATTGATGACATTTTAATAGACGAAGCTAATACTAAAGCTTTTAACAATCGACCAAAACCTTTAGATCCAAGAAAATTTGATCCAAAGGCAGGTGAAAATGCTGCGAATGACATTAAACAACTTAAAAGAAGAATAGAATTAAAAACTACAGAAGATGAAACTGATCAGAAAATATTAGAAAGAAAATTTCAACTTACTGATGAATTAAGAAAAGCATTAAATATTGAAAATGAACAGGACAGAATACAAAAAATTGAATTATTAAACAAAGAATTTTTAATAGACAAACAAGATATTTTAAATGATAAATTAAAAGATTCAGTTACAATTGCTGAAGATTTAGGTATGACTTTAGAACAAGGTTTAGTTGAAAATATTAAAGGTGCAATTTTAGGAACTCAAACCTTTGGGCAAGCTATGAATAATGTTTTAAATAATTTAAAAAATAAATTACTTGATAGAGCATTGTCTGGTATTTTTGGTGGTTTGGGTGATGCGATATTTGGGGATGGTAAAAGTAAAAAAGGTATTTTCGGAAATATTTTTAGAGCAGAAGGAGGTCCTGTTAAAAGAGGTCAGTCTGTGATAGTCGGTGAGAAAGGACCTGAATTATTCACACCAAATAGTTCTGGATTTGTTTCACCAAATTCAGCTTTAGGTGGAAATATCAATATTGCTGTATCTGTTGACGCTAGTGGATCTTCAGTTCAAGGTGATAATACACAAGCCAATGAACTTGGCACACAAATTGCAGTTGCAGTACAATCTGAGTTAATTAAACAAAAAAGAGCAGGGGGACTTTTAGCATAATATGACTGCATTTCCTTCAATCTTACCTTTGAATGGGGTTCGAGAATCAGTAAAACAAGAATCTTTAAGAATAAAATTTGGAGATGGCTTTGAACAAAGATTAGTGAAAGGTTTACCTGCTAATAAAAGGTTGATAGTTTTACAGATGAAATTTAATATTACTGAAACTGATTTCATAACCATTGATAATTTTTTAAATGCAAGATTTGATGATCAGCAATCTTTTACATTTACCTTAGGCAATAAATACACTGGCTTTAAATTTATTTGTACTAACAGAAGTTCAAGTATTCCTTTTTTAAATCGAAGAGATTTAAATTTGACATTAGAACAGGTAGCTGAACCATAAAATGGCAATACCAATTTCAGAACTTCAATCAATTAATCCTTCTAGTATTATTGAGCTTTTTAAAATTGAATTATTTGCCAATATTCATGGAAGTAATGAGACATTGAGATTTCATAGTGGAACAAATATGAACACTCATTCTGAAATAAAATGGCAGAATGAGTCATATCAAAGACTTCCTGTTGAAGCTACTGGTTTTGAAGAGTCTGGGGAAGGTCAGATCCCAAGACCTATTTTAAGAATTGCAAATTTATTAGGTTTTAATGCTTTAAGTCAAGCGGTAACAGTTTCTGATTTATTAATACTTATAAATGCTACAACTAATCAAAATGACTTGTTAGATGCCAAAGTAACAAGAATAAAAACTACAGCCAGTAATTTAGATGCTGACAATTTTCCTAATAATATAAATCCATTTGGAACACCAAGCTCGGATGAATTTCCACGAAGAATATTTTTTATTGATAGAAAAGTTACTGAAAGTAGATTATTTGTGGAATTTGAATTAGTTTCAAAAATTGATCTACATAATAAAAAAATACCTGCTAGACAAGTTACAAGAAAGGATTTTCCGGGCGTAGGCACTTTTGTCAATTAACTATGTGGAAACAAGAAGCATACAAACACGCAAAAAACGAGCACCCAAAGGAATCTTGTGGTTTGATTTATAAAGTTAATGAAGAAATTTTATATGGTGCTTGTAAAAATATTGCTGAAGAATTTGCTTCTGAATCTTTTGTAATTGATCCAATAGATTGGGCTTTTTTTGAAGATAAAGGGGAAATTCTTGGTGTAGTTCATTCACATCCAAATGGTCAATTAAAATTTTCTAGTGCTGATATTGCAAGCTGTAATTATTTAGATGTAGATTTTTATATTGTAGATCCTTTTTTTGAAACTACAATTGTCTTAAGGCCAGAAAAAAAATGCTAAGAAAAATTAAAGTATATGGAAAATTAAGAAAATTTTGCGGAGGCCAAAAATCATTTGAAGCCGATATTTCAAACTCTTCAGAAGCAATTAGTTTTCTCGTTTCAAATTTTAAAGGAATAAGGCAGCACATGGCTGACCAATACTATGTAATAAAAACAGGATCT
>Ga0163111_10003591_pt1 | contig 10048 bp, 6 predicted proteins | sample CRUFie1St18metaG_FD_109645 | JGI IMG/M metagenome (GOLD analysis project Ga0163111, IMG submission 109645) | Marine microbial communities from the Costa Rica Dome - CRUD Field 142mm St18 metaG | ecosystem: Environmental > Aquatic > Marine > Oceanic > Photic zone | place: Costa Rica: the Eastern... | reverse complement strand
TTTGTGTGGTCGAAACGCGCGACGTGTGTACCATTTTTGACGGCGTCGTTCGCGTGGCGTCGTCCACGTGGAGGAGAAAAGACGAGACTGCCCTACCATAAAGTCTCTCGGTAAATGAAACCCTACACTTGGGTGTCTTTTTTAAAGTTTAGGGTATCCCCATTATGGTGAAGGTTTGTGTTGTTTGATGTCCTCTCAAAAGCCTGCCTACGTACTATTTTTTTATACCACAATTACATTAGTGCTTACCGAGAAATACTCGAAGAAGAATCGGAGCCCAAGCTATCATGATTCCCACGAGAAATAGCGTGTTCGAAATTGCTAAGGCGAATATGTTCAGCCACGTTTTCCTAACGGCACGGTCGCAGAAGAAGGGCGAATTTTGGGAGAAGATGTCGCACGGATGACAGTTTGGATACGAAAAAACGTATTCGAACGCTTCCACGGCGACTTGTTTTTCGTAAAAATTGCACCGCTCTTTACCAAAAAACGTTGAGTCCGTCCTCGGACTTGATGTGTTCGTGACCAATTCAAGTGTCGTTGTCTTCGGATAAAGCGGCGTGATGCCCATCGTTTTTTGTTTGTACACGACAAAGTAATCTCCTTTCCCTTCTTCGACGTACGGTTGAGCACCAGCAGGTGCGCTCCACTTCAACTCTTGCGCGAAAATATGCGGATATGCATAGGTGCCATTGGCGAAAAGATCAGCTTGTTCCTCCTCAGAAATGGTCCCATTGCATTGTTTAACATAATCAGTCTCGTTCGATGGATGAAACGTGACATATTTGCCGCAATTCCATGGCTGTTCGACATTGCACGTGTCATCGAATTCCGGTTTTTCGTTTCCCAACCCGATGAACCCATAGCCGTTGAACCAATCGTAGCCTCGTTTCAATGCCTCAGAAAAAGGCATTTCCAGAGGTGATGTATACCCGTCTTCAGGATTAAACTTCTCGTGTTTTTCGTATCCCGCATAAAATGGAACGATGCAGTTAGACGGGTACGTGTACACGACATCAGAAAGACTCGGGAACGGTTTGTGATACATAGTCATTGTGTTAATTGACCAACGTAGACCAGTCGTAAAATTCCATGGACCGTCGTAAGAATTTGCGGGCTGAAACCCGTCGTGGGTCGCATATACCAACGATCCGAATAAGCCGTACCTTAACAAATTATCCACGGTCGGTGACACGTAGTGTTCGTTGATGCACTCATCGTACGTCAAGTTTAAACTATAAATAGGATCCGGCACGAGCGGTCGACACGACCATCCTTCGTTCCCGTTCTTATCCTTCGCGGACACCGTCGTTTCCGGCAACGTATCGAAGTAATGATACGCGCACTGCCCGGAAAAGGCAGCCAAACCTATCACATTAATAACAATCCACGCGCACCTGAGAGGCTTCTCTTGATGCACAGTTTTCGGGTTCAACTCGACGAAATCGTACCACGGCAGCGGCAACGACAACTGCTTCAGATATTTTTCGCTCAGGCTCGGCTTCCGCTCGATCGACAATGACACCGGATGCGATTCTGCCGTCATAATAATCGTTTTCGTCGAAGAGCTCTTCGTGCCTTTGTTTGCATCGACACACACTTATGTAGCAAGCTCTTCACAAGGGGAATCAAACTCCCTTTTTTTGCGTTTTGAGTTTAGGGTTACAGTTGTTTTGACATTTTTCTCTTCGAGAGAGAGCGAGAGAGACGTCTTCAAAGTGAGATGTTCTTCGTGTAACCGAAACGCGCAGTGTTTATAATATTCGACCCACTTGCGAGAAGAGACGACTTTCGGTCGACTGTGTGGCGGCTTTTGTCGCGCGGCGACGACGAAAGAGCGCTCGGGAGCAGAGCGCTTTCGCGCTTTCTTTTCTCTCCCCTCTACCCCCCTTCTTGCCCGGGGACACGGAGGCAAAATGACGACTTTGATGACCTTTTCGCGCAAAAAGATGACTCTTTTGGACGACTTTGATTGCGTCGTCCCCGAAACAACAAAGGCATTATCGAACGCGCGCGTCGCGTTCGACGTCGCGCGGTTTTCGTGCGAGCGATTTTTCCAATCGAAACGCCTCCGCGCGAGGTTCGTCGGTGGCGAGAACGACGACGACGACGACGACGTCGAGGCGATCGCGTTCGTGGACGACAGTTCTGGGGAGAGTTTACGACGTGGCGTTGGGTTGAGTGCGTTTTTGGAGACGAGCGGATGCGCGAACGTGGTCGATATGATGATGGAAGAGGAGAAGGACGCGGCGAAAGACGTGCGCTCGATACGAACGGGCGAACGGGTGGCATCGACCGCACCGTTGGTGTTTTTTATCGGCACGACGCTCGCGGAAAGCGGGGAGAAGATTGTGAGGATTTGCGGAGAGCGACCGGAAGCGTCGATGGTGACGGTGTTGGTATCGACGTGTAAGGAGACGCAACACGCGGGCGCGAGGGAGGTGAGAGAAGCGTTCGATTTATGCGTGAAAGATTTGGAAAGGTTGATTTTAGAGAAAGTTGGTGGTGATACTCATAACACGTCGAATGGAGATGGTGATGGAAAGGAGCAACAGAAACCAGATGACGCATCGACGAAAAAAGAAGAAGAAGAGGAAGAAGAAGACGATTGGGACGAAGATTGGGGCGACGACGATTGGGAAGATAAACAGAAGGAGAAAGCATCCGCGGCGTTAGAAAATACCATTTCGACAACAGCAGCTCGGAAAGTTGTCATTCAATTCTTCCCGGGTACGATTATCACGCCGCTAGGACCGTCGGCCTTTCGATTTCCTACGTCCTCGGCGGCGGGTGAGTTTGCCCTCGATTACTTTGGATTGTCGTCGTCGGCGGCAGAACTAGAGGAGGATGGTAGTAAAACAACGTCCATTTCGATGAATAAGAATAAGCAAACCTTCTCACAGGCACAAAAACTGTCCATTATTGGCGCGCAATTAGACGCTTTCGTCACCCACGGTTTGGGGGTCGACGACGAAGATCGCGTCGATTTCTACGCGCTCGGTCCGATTGCGAAAAAGATAGCGCGAGATTGCGTGGATAGGAAAGACCAGAAGATTCCCAACGAGGACGACGAGCTCGATACATTAGCAATACTTGGTAATAACGCGTACGAAACGATCGACGAAAGGTTAAGGCAAAGCAAAAAAACGTGTTGTGTGATGCTGGTGGACCGAGCGATGGATCTCGCGAGCGCTTCCGTGGTATTTACAGATTCCTTCTACGGACGCGTCGATGAAGTCGCGTCTACGAGCAAAATGTTTTCTTCGCTCGATGCCGAAAAACAGACGACGAGCGATGAGAGCGCATATCGTGCTTTAGAAGAAGAGTTGTCGAGGATGTCATTTCGCGACGCGTGTCGGAAAGTTTCCAGGTTACTCTCAGAAGCGGCGAGAATGGATGGCATACACGTCGAAAGTGTAATCGCAAACGCAGACGCACAAATGTCGGATAAGAACGTGAATAACGACATCACATCTGTGAGACTGCACGCTTTACGACAGGCAATATTAGGTGGCGTAGAAAGTAGTGATGGTAGTCATAATAGCAACAATAAAAATGAAAATTCGAATCGTCATCAGTGGACGTTGCGGCTGGCCGCGGTATGCGCCGCTGCTCTTGAACTCGAAGAAGGAACGGGAACGTCGGATGCGATTGGAAATATACGAACGCTCGCAGCAACTGCACACGCATTCGGTTCCCGAGGTATCGCCACTGAAATAATCAGTGCGTTGTCTGGGAAGAGAAAACAAGTGTGTGGCGTTTCGTGCGCGCGATTGTTTGCGTACGTGGCGTGCGGCATGACACTTGCTGGAGAAACGGTCGCCCGAGAATCCAGCACAGATGCTGCGAGGCATCAAATGGATGTAAACGATAGCGCGTTGTTTATGGATAGTAATAACGGCGAAATATTCACGAGGGAAGATGCAAAAGCAATCGAAGAGGCTTTGAAATGCGCGATTTGTGAGTGCGTCTGGAACGGCGGAGAAGACAGGCATCGCGAAAACATCACTTTCCTCGGGAAGGAATTATACGACGCAATCTCAGAAGCTCGAGGGTATAAGAAAGAAGGAGAAGAAGATGCGTCTCGCGACGAAAAAACAGAGGTAGAAACAGAGAAAGAGGATGCAGACGATGTGTGGAACAACGACGACGACGGGTGGAGCGTGGATGACGACCCTCTCTTAGTAAACTCGCCGTCGTCGTCGCAGGCACCACGCATTCAACTTCCGGATGACGTTCGATTATTTCTGAACGATTTTATTCGAGACAAGGCGTTATTCACTACTACGTGCGAACTCATCGTCTCTTCGCGAGTCATATGCAAGGACGCCTCAACATCTGGAGGAGCGGGAACGGAAGGCATGATGAATACCACCAGCGTATCCGTACCATTGAAGCACTCTCGAGGGTCACTCATCGAGAACGATGGCGCGTTTACCTCTCTCGTTGCCGATATCGCATCTCGCGTCGCTTCATCGAACGATACGTCGGGATGTTGCAAAGATGCCGAACGTATCACGGCGTCTGGATCCATAGGAACGCTCCTTGCCTCGGCAACATCTACTGCCGGTGGATTCGTCAAAGGTTTCGGCTCTGGACTTGGTAGACTCGCGGGCAACGTGCTCGACAAAGTTTCAAGCACAGTCGTGAAAAGCAGAAAACCAAGTGATTGCGATTTTTTCGTCTTATTCGTCGTCGGGGGCATATTACATGATGAAATTATGGCGGCAAAAAACGCGTGGAGAGAAAACGGTGGTGAAGCTAGTGGTCGATTGCTTTTAGTCGGTGGCACGAACGTGCTCTCCCATCGTCCCAAGTTGTTTTGAAGTAGAAGTATAGCGCAACTAATGGTATTTAATATTATAACAATATCATATTTCTCTAGATATATCTTCATACGCGCGAATGGCTGCATCCGAGAGCGGAAGAACAAACTCGCTGTTTGACCACGCCAAATCGTCCGGTAACCACCCTTTGAAGATATCGCCGACGTCATCTTGAGATAACCGTCTGCCATATATGCGATCACCGTCGAATTGAATTGGGTTCAAGCCGGCGCGTAATCCACCGATTTCGTTTATTCGACCGGAATCGAGAATGAAGTCCAACCACGCATCGATACCCGGAGATGACGACGGCGCATTGTTTGGCACAGACGAAGTGTATCCTCCACCCTCGTTCAACACAGGGCGCACAAACACATCGCAGTGTAAAGCCGTCCCAGACGGCGGGAACACGGGTGTCACCAGAGATGAGCGACGACACAAGGCTAAAACATCATCGCTACCACCAAATGCGACGGATATGTCACCATTCTGTAACGCCCTGAGATACGTTTCGTTGTCTGACACTTTGATCTTTGCACGCAATCGTCTCAAAGCATCTCTCTGGGATCGTTCATCATCGATAGTTTTTGGGTTGATTGTATTCTTAGGGTTACCCATTTTCATCGCGGCGGAGAGAATTTCTCTCGGTGCATCCGCGCATCCCACGAACGTTTTGATCCCAAAGTGTGGATCAAAAACGTCTGTCCAATCGGTAATCGCCTCCATTCCTCTGGGAAGTTTATCCGCTCTGTACGCGAGCAAGGTCGCGGTAACTCTGTATGGGACCGCATACAGTCTTCCGTTCGGATCAGTGCTGCGCACAATGTCGCCCGTTCTGTAATCTCGAAAACATAAATTCTTATACACGTCCGGTAACGCCTGAAACCACCGCTCTTTACCCGTAACCTCAAAAGGAAGAATGAGGTTCTCACGAATCGCCGCTTTCAAATACGCATCGCCGAGCGTAGCTAACGTCGCCGTCGCGGCCGTTTTCGCCATTTTCTTCCTTTTTTTCTTATCCTTCTTGTCGCTGCTATTTCTATCTCTGCTGTTCTCCTTACTCGCCTCGCCGTCCTCTTCCAAGTCGTTTATGTTCCCTCCATCATCCAATATTGCCTTCCCTCTCCTCAAATCTTGAAACGACTTCGCCAACGACGCCGACGCCGAGTGTTGCAACTTTAGCCTCGGTGATGCCTGCGTCTCCTTAAACTCCTCAAACACGTTCGCCGGAATTGTCCCTCGCAAAACGTTCACCCTCAACGGCACGTCAAACTTAAACGCTCGCTTCGTGACGCCGGACGCTCCCCACTCGATGTCTCGCGGCGTGGCTTTTGCTTTGTCTGGGAAGGAAAGAAGCGTTATCGAACTACTACTACTCGTCATTGCACCGAACGCGGCCGACGACATCACCGTTCGCCGTCCAATTGATGACAAGGCATTTTCTCTCGGTCTTTCGCGGCTCTCCGGAAATGGAGACGTATCGTGTCTTTGAAAAGCGTCTTCTTCTTCATCGTCTTCTTCTCTCGCGTTTTCGCGCCGAAAGGCACCGCTCGACGCCTCGTCATCATCTTTCGCGCGGTTGACTTCCCTCGTCCCGCTTCCATCGCTCTCGGCCTTCCCGCATCCTCGCGCGACGACGACAGCGGCGGTCTTCTCCCGCCTTTGCCGATTGGAAAATGCCGCCTTGATTTTGCTCTTTCTGTTTTGATGCGTCGTCCGAGAAAAGGCAAAGCGCGCCGAGGAGGAGGAGGAGGAGGAGGAGGAGGACGCCGACGTTGGAAGCGTCGATAGATCGGACATGATGCCTCTTCTTCTTCGACGCCCGCCGCGCGAGGACGAAGAGGACGACAACAACAACAACAACAATCGCTTCTCTTTTTGTCTCGCATTTTGTCTCCCAAAAACTATCATTTTTAGGGCGATTTTCTCCCCATTGTATTTTACCCGCGAAAACTTTGAAGAGAACACCGCACGCGCTTTTGGACTCGCGGAGAGCATGTTGTCGTCGTCTACTCGAGCGCACGCCGCGCCGGCGAGCTTTTCCTTCCGCTCTCGTCAACGCGGAAGGAACGTCGGGATGTCGAAATCATCATCGTCGTCGTCGTCATCTTCATCATCATCATCGCGCAGCCGTCGGGCGGTGTCGCCGCGTAAAGCCTCGTCGTCGTCCCTCGAGCAGCTTCGATTCTTGTCTCCATCCGAAGCGAAGCAAGTGAAAGAGGAGTTTGGGACGCCGGCGTACGTGTACGATTTACACACGCTGAAGAAGCAAGCCGCGAGCGCGAAAGCGTTTCCGAACGCGTATGGGTTGACAGTCAGATATGCTATGAAAGCGAGCCCAAACGGGTCGATTTTGAAGACGTTTTTGAACGAGGGATTACACATAGACGCGAGTTCAGGGTACGAGGTTGAAAGAGCAGTGAAGGCTGGGTTTAAATACGAGCAGATTTCGCTCTCGACGCAGGACTTTCCGGATTTCTTCGATCGACTCGTCGAGAAGGGATTGAAAGTGAACGCGTGTTCGTTGTCGCAGTTGGAAAAGTTTGGGGAGAGGTTTCCGGGGAAAGAAATCGGTTTGAGATTTAACCCTGGATTAGGAAGCGGTGGTACCGGGAAGACGAACGTTGGTGGACCATCCTCGTCGTTTGGTATCTGGTACGAGCTGTTACCGAAGTGTCAAGAAATCGTGGCGAAATATAATTTGAAAGTCGAAAGGATTCACACGCACATCGGGTCTGGAAGTGACCCAGCCGTGTGGCAAAAAGTCAGCGGAATGAGTTTAGATTTGTGCGAAAAATTTCCAGACGTTGTTTCGTTGAATTTAGGCGGTGGATATAAAGTTGGACGCATGAAGGGTGAGAAATCGACTGATTTGAGCGTCATCGGCGAACCGGTGAAAGTGGCGTTTCAAGAATTCGCGAAAAGAACCGGACGCGAGTTGAAACTAGAAATCGAACCGGGAACGTTCTTACTCGCCAACTCGTGCTCGGTGGTTTCCACCGCTCAAGATATCGTCGAAACCGGCACGAGCGAAGGTCATACATTTATCAAGCTCGATTGCGGCATGACCGAAGTCCTCCGCCCGTCTTTGTACGGCGCGCAGCACCCGTTAATCAACGTCACCAGCCAAGGTGAACTCCCCACGAAAACTAAAAAATACGTCGTCGTTGGCCATTGCTGCGAAAGTGGCGATTTAATGACCCCGGCGCCCGATGAGCCGGAAACCATTAGCGAACGCGAACTGGGTGAAATCTCTATCGGTGATTTGGTCGTCATCGAAGGCTCCGGCGCGTACTGCGCGGGCATGAGCAGTAAGAACTACAACACTTTCCCGGAAGCGCCAGAGGTGATGAAAACAAACGCGGGTGAGTTTAAGCTGATTAGAAAGAGGCAAACGGTAGACCAAATTTTGGCCAACGAGGTTATGATTTAAAGATGTTTTAATTTTTATCGCTCTCCAAATTCTTCGTGTGTTGTTCATTTATGTCATTTTTTGTCGACCTCATCGCGCTCGGTGACGACATAAAAAACACGCGCGTGTCAAAACACATTCAAAGCTCATTCACAAACGCAGACCGCACGCAACATGACATTCCTCGTCCTCGCAAGCAGCAGCGCTGCCACGCGAACCGCTTCGTCGTCTCTTTCTGCTCGCAGAAGTCACGTCGTGGTTTGCACGCACATCTCAACAACGAACAGAAGAAGAAGAAGAAGAAGATTAATGACGTCCAAATACAAAACGATGACGACATTCATAACGCGCAGTTCATACTCCACGCTCGAACAAATTTTAGGCTCCATAAAAGATTTACCGCCGTCTGAACGCCCAGACGCGCTTCGCGCGGCCGAACAGCCAGTCAAATCGCTCTTGAATGAAATGAAAGAAAAGAATCAAATCTCCAAGTGGAACTCGTTAGGAAAAATCAAAAGTGAAAACGTCTTCCCGCGAGCGTTTACGGAAGTCGGTTTGAACGACGTGGACGCAAAAATTGGAACACCGAATAACGACGCCGATTTTAACTTTATTGTCACGGTGACGGTGACGACATCGTTGTTAGCCGTGATTATTGGGACGACTTTACCGGGCGACTGGGGTGCGTTCGGAAGTTATTTGATGGGCGGCGTTTCGTTGGTCGTATTAGCCATCGGCTCGACGGCGCCGGGTTTACTCAAAATTGGCGTAGACTCGGTTTCTCGACTTAACCCGGAATACATGGAAAGAATCGTCAAACACGAAGCGGCGCATTTCTTAATCGCGTATTTATCCGGCATCCCCGTTTCTAGTTATTCGTTAGGTTTGATGGAAATGCACGTCGAACTCTTAGAAGCTAAAATAGAGAAAAAGCTCGTCGGAAAAGCCGGGGTGATCACTCAAGAAGAGATGGAAGCGTTAGCCGTTGTCGCCATGTCCGGAGTCGCGGCAGAGGCGAAATACTTTGAAAAAGTCGCCGGACAAGAGGCTGACTTGTTCTCGTTGCAAAAAGCCATGAACAAAACGGAACCAAAACTAGGCGCGCAAAAAGAAAAATCAATCACGCGGTGGGCAGTGTACAAGGCGGCGAGAATTATCACCGATAACGAGAAATCGTACGTTCGTTTGTGTCGAGCCATGAAAGAAGATAAATCGGTTGCTGAGTGCATTAAGGCCATCGAAAGCGCTTAATTCATGTGTGCATTTTTTGTAAATATAAATAGTCCCCTTCTTTTTACTACACGCCAACCACCATTAATCCACAAAAAAATGACGCCACGCTCGATGATGAACACCACGGCGTCGACGTCGTGCGCGTCTTCTCCCCACGTCACGACAAAGATGCGATCAAAGACATCTCTTCCCAGTCGCGCATCGCACGGTTCGTCGGCATTTCTTCGCGCCAATGGTTGCACGAAAGTGACTGCGACTGCGGCGATTCGGGATAAAGATGGAAACAAAATAGACGACGACGACGACGACGTTAAAGAAAAACGAGCGTTGCAGACCATCTTAGATGCCACGGACGATTCGTTAGATTTAAGTTTACCGCGTAATATGAAAGGATGCGACTTATACGATCGCTCGAAAGAAGTCGACGACGCCGTGGAGACTTTAGTCAGCTTGAACAGAGTGGACAGAGACGGGGCAGAAAGCATCTTGTCTGGACAAGCAGACGGCGTGTGGGAGGTGTTTTACGCGCCGCACATCGAACGGTTGAGCAGACCGGTCAGAGTGAAAGCAAAACCGT
>Ga0163111_10003590_pt1 | contig 10049 bp, 6 predicted proteins | sample CRUFie1St18metaG_FD_109645 | JGI IMG/M metagenome (GOLD analysis project Ga0163111, IMG submission 109645) | Marine microbial communities from the Costa Rica Dome - CRUD Field 142mm St18 metaG | ecosystem: Environmental > Aquatic > Marine > Oceanic > Photic zone | place: Costa Rica: the Eastern... | reverse complement strand
CGAAAGGCCCCTTCCGGGGCCTTTTTTTTGCAAAACCCGGCTGACTCCTTAATGATAATGTCTCTGTCAGTACCCCCGAGACTGTAATTGGCATCCTGGACAGGGGACAGATATCAGGAAAAGTTATTCTGAAGATCAGTCCCCGCTCAGGCTTACACTGGCTCGGATGAATGGGCACTTGCCCCGGTACTTTACAGACCACCATGTGTCAGCTTCTCGGGATTCAGCAGACGTTCCAGCTCTGCTTTTCCGAGATCTGTCTGTTCATCAGCCACATCAATAATCGGACGTCCTTCCCGGTACGCCTGCTTCGCTATTTCCGCTGCTTTCAGATATCCGATCACAGGGTTCAAGGCAGTAACCAGAACCGGATTGCGCCCCAATGCCTCCTGCAGCTTTTCTTCTTTTACGGTGAATCCCGCAATGGCTTTATCTGCCAGAAGAAGTGAGACATTCGCTAACAGAGAGATACTGTGCAAGAGATTCTGTGCCACCACAGGGAGCATCACGTTCAGCTCGAAATTACCGGACTGACCCGCAACCGCGATACATGCGTCATTTCCCATAACCTGTGCAGCAACCATCGCTGCAGCTTCCGGAATTACTGGGTTCACTTTTCCGGGCATGATCGACGAACCGGGCTGAAGCGCTTCCAACTCGATTTCTCCAAGCCCCGCTAACGGGCCTGAATTCATCCAACGAAGATCGTTGGCAATCTTCATCATCGCAACCGCCTGGGTCTTCAATGTGCCCGAAATAGCCACTGCTGTATCCTGCGCGGCAATACGTGAGAAATAATCATCTGCAGGACGAAAATCAATGCCTTGCTCTTCACTTAATACGCGACAACATAGTGTAGAAAAATCAGGGTGAGCATTAATACCGGTACCCACAGCCGTACCTCCAAGAGCCAGCGCCTGTAATGCCGGAAGCTGCTGTTCCAGCCTCTGAATATTTTCTTCTGTCTGCGTCGCCCAGCTCCCCAGAGACTGACTCATACGCACGGGCATGGCGTCCATCAGATGCGTACGGCCCGTTTTAACGAAACCATCAACCTCTTCTGCTTTTTTACGTATCGTGCCGGCAAGATGCTGCAACGCAGGCAACAGTGAATGACGGATTTCAGCGGCAGCACTGATGTGGATAACCGAAGGAATTACATCGTTACTACTTTGCCCATAATTAATATGATCATTTGGGCTGACACTTACTCCCGCGTAACGACTTGCCAGGGTCGCCAGAACTTCGTTGGCATTCATGTTAGTGCTGGTACCAGAGCCCGTCTGGAATATATCTACCGGAAAATGCTGCATCAACTCCGGGCTTCCGAGCAGTTCGTCCGCCGCCTGTACGATTGCTGCGCCTGTATCTGCATCGATCTGCTGCAGCTGCTGGTTGGCTACCGCCGCCGCTTTCTTAAGGCTGATCAGAGCACGGATAAATGCTTCTGGCATGGGTTGCCCACTGACCGGAAAATTATTTATCGCCCGCTGAGTCTGGGCTCCATAAAGTGCATCTTCCGGTACGTTGAGTTCGCCCATGCTGTCTTTTTCAATGCGGGTACGGCTCATGCGGTTTTCTCCTGTTCAGGCTATCTGAGGCCAGCGGTAAAATATTGTCCGCCAACAGACAATTCATAGGTGAGTGCGCGCAAACGGCGCTTCTGAGGTTCGGTTCGTGCCAGACGACTGAGTTCCCTCAATGGCCAGCAGATATTGTCGAGACAAGCGATACGCCACTGACGGGGAAGCAACTCATCGAAGGCGGTCTCCATGAGCAGGCAGAACTGATCTTCGTTAGACTGCCAGGAATCCTGACCGCACAGTAGCAGCCAGTCGTGGATAAGCTGAGGGGTGTCAGGCGCTTCGGCCCAGCGGATCTTTCGTTCAAAAACCCGTCGCTGCTGTTCGCGGGGAGACATACCTGTTCCTTCGTGAATCTCAGAGTGTCCGCGATGACGGGGTGCTCGCCACCGCGGACGCATCTAAGATACGCACATCCGGATCAGATGCAAGTGCGAATCATTATTATTTAAAGAAAATCAGAAATCAGCCAACATATTCTTCAGGCTACTCAGCGTTTCCTGGCCACGCTGTTTGGCTTCTTCAGCAGATACTTCGGTGCGACCCTCCCAGACGATGTCGTCCGGGGGTAATTCATCCAGAAAACGTGAGTGTGTTGTGTCCATGGCTTCACCGAACTGTCGACGCTTGCCTGCGTAGGTAAGAGTCAGCGTACGTTTCGCCCGCGTGATCCCCACGTACATCAGTCGCCGCTCTTCTTCGATGGTGTCGGCTTCAATGCTGTTGCGATGCGGCATCAGCTCTTCTTCCATCCCCATGATATACACATGGGGATACTCCAGACCTTTAGAGGCGTGTAAGGTCATCAGCTGAACCTGATCGGCATCATCTTCATCGGCCTGTTGCTCCAGCATATCGCGCAGGATCAGCTTACCAACTGCGTCTTCAATGGTGCATTCGTCGCCCATCTCATCGGCCTTATCGATCATTTTCTGGATCTGATCGACCAGAAACCAGACGTTTTTCATACGCCGTTCGGCCTGATGAGGTGTCCCTGAGTTCTGAAACAGATAGCCTTCATAATCAATGTCAGCGATCATTTCTTTAATTGCAGCTACAGCATCGTCGGTATAGGCATTACGGGTGATGCGCTCGAGCCAGTGTCCGAAACGCCGCAGTCGATCCAGAGCTTTTGGCATCAGGAACTGCTCCAGCCCCATTTCGGTCGTGGCTGCAATCATGCTGGTGTTCCGCATCGCAGCGTATTCACTGAGCTTCTCAATCGTGCTTGGGCCGATTTCACGGCGAGGGGTATTCACGACCCGCAGAAACGCGGCATCGTCGGTCGGGTTAATCAGCAGACGCAGATACGCCATGATGTCTTTGATTTCATTACGACCGAAGAAAGACTGACCACCGCTGAGCTTGTAAGGCACCTGATACGCCTGCAGCTTCATTTCAATCATACGTGACTGGTGATTGCCACGGTAAAGCACGGCGAAATCGCGGTAACCACAGCCATAGCGCAGGCGCCGTTCAACAATCTCTGTCGCGATGCGCTCCGCTTCCACCTCATCGTTTTTACATTTAAGAATCTTGATCGGGTCGCCATACCCCTTATCAGACCAGAGCTTCTTATCGAATTCGTGCGGGTTGTTATCAATCACGACGTTGGCGGCGTTCAGAATCAATCCGGTCGAACGGTAGTTCTGCTCAAGCTTCACCAGTTTCAGCGACGGGAAGTCTTTCTTCAGCAATGCCAGGTTTTCAGGCTTAGCGCCCCGCCAGGCATAGATCGACTGGTCATCATCCCCTACCACAGTCAGGCCATTGCGATGACCCACCAGGAGTTTTACCAGCTCATACTGAGAGGTGTTGGTGTCCTGATACTCATCCACCAGCAGGTAGCGGATTTTCTTCTGCCAGCGCGTCAGTACCTCTGGGTTATCCCGGAAGAGCACCGTGGGCACCATAATCAGATCGTCAAAGTCGACGGCGTTGTACGCCCTGAGCATGCGCTGATAAACGCTGTATGTCTGGGCAATCAGCTGTTCCTGTGGGCTTGCCGCGGTGCGGATTGCGTCCTCAGGAGAGATAAGGTCATTTTTCAGGTTGGAGATGGTGTTCTGAATCATATCGATCATATCGCCATCATCACCGTGTTCACGGTGCATCACATCGCGGATGATGCCCTTGCAGTCATCCTGATCGAGGATAGAGAACCCCTGTTTGTAACCAGCGGCCTGCAACTCGTGACGGACAATATTCAGCCCGAGGTTGTGGAACGTAGAGACCGTCAGCCCGCGCGCACCACCCCGGCCAACCAGTTGCATCACACGCTCTTTCATCTCCCGTGCGGCCTTATTGGTAAAGGTCACGGCTGCGATATGGTGCGGTTTGATGCCGCATGCATCAATCAGGTAGGCGATTTTACGGGTGATCACACTGGTCTTCCCTGAGCCAGCACCAGCCAGTACCAGCAGGGGACCATCAATATACTTGGCAGCTTCACGCTGACGTGGATTGAGCTGACTTAAATCGACCACTTGAACACCTCTGTTTCGAGCGCAGATTCTACCAGCATTGCCCGCATATGAAATCGCCCCCGGTAACTTCTGTCACTGAGATTTCGCTATGGGTCAGGTTGAGCGGTGGGTTGCGCCCGAAGGAGCTATTTACGTCAATTTTTCGCAAATTCTGCAAATGTCGCCTATATGTATCTGGGGCTTCCGACTTTTATGGGGACACACAGGGAATGAACCAACAGACGGCAAATCGTCTACCACCGCTGCTGGTACTGGGCACGGAGAGAGCTCTCCCGGATCTGCTGATTAACTGGCTTGACCGTGAGGCAGAAGAATCAGAAATAACCATGCGCACCGGCATGCTGGATGCATTTCTGCCGGTCCCCAGTGGACATATGGCTATTGTGGTTGCTCCACACTGGGACCCGGACCTGCGGGACCGCGTACAGGAGCTGAGTCTGCATATTCCCACCCTGATCATCGGTCGCCCGGAAGAACGCGCCTATTACCCCGACGCCTGCACCTGGCTGGATGAGCACCAGATGTCGCCCCAGGCCTTACGCCATGGACTGCACGATCTGTTCGCCTGCGTTCAGGGACAGCTCCGGCCGCTTCTTCCCCGACACACCTGGATTCGCCAGTTCCGTGCCCGCACAGAATGCGAAGACGGCCTTTTTATTCAGCTGGTAAGCTGTCGGTGGCGCCCTGCGGCCGCCGGTGACAGTGCAGAACTTCGCCTTGCTACACAGCAATCGTTTGAACATCAGCTGCGCGCTCAGGCCCCGGACGATGCCCTGCTGGGCAAACTTCTCGATGACCAGTTTGTTGTTATAAGCCGGGATGCTGAAGCCCTGTCCAAGAAGTGGATGAAGTCCTTCGAAGACGACATCAATTACCTTTGGACCGCCTTTCTCAGCGGTCCCGCGCCGATCAGCAACTACGATGATCTGGGCGGTGCCCTGCAGAAGTGTGTCCGTCAGGTCGAGCGCATCCGCATGTTACAGAGCGGCCTCGGATCACGCGCACTCAGCACCACCGAATCGCTGGTCGTTCATGACCTGATCCGCGCGATGCGCAGCAAAGAGTTTTATCTCGAGTTTCAGCCGCAGTTCGATACCCACACTGGGCGCATGACTGGCGCAGAGGCTCTGCTGCGCTGGCTGCACCCGAATCTGGGCGTCGTGCCTCCCACTACTTTTATCCGCGATGCAGAAATGGCCGGACTGATCCGGACACTGGGCACCTGGGCTATGCGTGAGACGCTGCAGGCCTGGCACCGGCTGAGCGAACAGGGCGTGACCCTGCGCATGTCAGTGAACGTATCCTTTCCGGAGGTGGCAGATCCGGACTACGCTGAAAAAGTTCTCAGTCTGCTTGAAGAATATCGTGTCCCGGCCCGCTGCCTGGAACTTGAGCTGACAGAAACCGCGATGATGCTGGATGCCAGTGTGTCTCTGTATAACCTTCAGACACTGAAACAGGCAGGCGTTCATATTGTGCTCGACGATTTCGGCACTGGCTTTTCTTCGCTCTCACATCTCAGCGACCTGCCGATCACAGGCATCAAGCTGGACCGCGCGTTTGTTACCCCGCTGTCCGGCAGCGATGAGTCATTACCGCAACTTCATATTGTCTCGGCAATGCTGGATCTCGCGCGGCGTCTGGGTCTGGAGACTACTGCCGAAGGGGTGGAAGATCAGCGTTGTCTGGATGTGATCAATTCACTTGGATGTGACCGGGTGCAGGGGTATTTCTATGCCCAGCCGATGTCTATGGACAAGCTGGTTGAACGCGCCAGTGTGCACGAAGCGGTGCTGTGCGATTACTCAGGTCAGCAAAGCCTGTTCTGACTATTGTCCGAAAAAAACTTCACTGGTGTAAGGGCTGGGCGTCGCCAGGTGGTACCAGGTCAGTCCACCGATAATCAGCCCGATCACCACCAGAAATACAAAAAGATCTTTGTGCTTCATACGCTACTTCCGCACTTTTGCCTCCGGCCTGCCATCCGGCGACTGCGACTCCTGTTGCTCATCGATATAAGGCGCAAACACCGCCGACTTTTCGAAGGGGCTCACTCTCTTAACGTGATACCAGGTCAGCAGAGCAACAGCGACAGCTATCCACAGCAGAAAAACGATCAGACGACGTTCCACCGTCACTCCTTATGCCCGGCGCTTTTCTTCAGTGTGGCTGATTATCACTGAGTTGCCACTCAGTTACTGCGATAGCGATCCAGTGCGCGGAAGCCAACAGCCTCCATCAGGTGCATCCGGCCGATATCGTCCTGCGCTGCCAGATCAGCAATCGTACGTGCTACCGTCAGCAATCGATGAAATGAACGTGCCGAAAGGTTCAGCCGCTCAATCATGTCGAGAAACCACACCTGATCTTCGTTACTGAGCCTGCAGACCCGGTCACGCAGGCTGCCGGCAAGCTCCCCGTTAGCGCATCCCTGGCGTGTCAGCTGCCGCTCCCGCGCAGCCACAACCCGGTTCTGCACCTGTATCGAAGCCTCCGACGGCGGCGCCTGCTGTAATAGCCCCGGTGAGACCGGCGGAACATCAACGTGCAGGTCAATCCGGTCAAGGAGCGGCCCCGATGTCTGCCCCTGATAGCGACGCACCTGATCCGGTGAACACTGACAACGCCCTGAGCTGTCGCCAAAATAACCGCAGGGGCACGGATTCATTGCAGCTATCAGCTGAAAACGACTGGGGTAAGTCACCGAGCGGTTGGCGCGGCTGATGACAATCTCACCACTTTCGAGGGGTTCACGCAGTACATCCAGCACTTTCCGGCTGTACTCCGGTAGTTCATCCAGAAACAGTACACCGCCGTGTGCCAGCGATATCTCCCCGGGCTTAGGGTTTCCTCCCCCGCCAACCAGCGCGACGCCAGACGCCGTGTGATGCGGCGCGCGAAAAGGTCGCTGCCCCCAGCGCTGGCGCCAGTCTCCGGATTGATGGCTGACTGACGACACCGAGGCTGATTCAAGTGCTTCGTCTTCACTCATTGGCGGGAGTATCCCCGGCAGACGGCTGGCCAGCATGGTTTTGCCCGTGCCCGGTGGGCCGATAAACAACAGGTTATGCTTGCCTGCTGCCGCTATTTCCAATGCCCGGCGTGCGCCAGGCTGTCCCTTCACATCGGTCAGGTCGCCCTGCCGGACCTGCTCACGGGCTTGTCCGGCAAAGGGCTCGACCAGCGCCAGAGCATCCTGGCCATGCAGCCAGGCTGTCACTTCACTGAGACTTGATGCTGCCAGGCAGCGGGCATCGCGGCATAACGACGCCTCTTCTGCATTGGCCTGTGGAATCACCAATCCGTGTCCCTGGCGGCTCGCCCGCAGGGTCGTTGGCAGAATCCCGGATACTGGCTGCAACGCACCGCTGAGCGCGAGTTCTCCGACAAACTCAAACTCCTCCAGGCGCTGAGCGGGTATCTGCTCTGACGCCGCCAGAATGCCAAGCGCAATTGCCAGATCATAACGCCCACCCTCTTTCGGCAGGTCGGCCGGGGAAAGATTGATCGTGATACGTTTCGCTGGAAACTCAAAATGGCTGTTGAGAATGGCACTGCGGACCCGATCTTTCGATTCTTTGACCGCAGTTTCTGGCATCCCGACCAGACTGAGCGACGGCAGACCACCGGAAAGATGCACTTCCACCTGTACCAAAGGGGCTTCTATTCCCAGCTGAGCCCGCGTATAAATCCGTGCGAGTGACATATGGCCTCCATGCCTGTCGACTGAATCCGCAGAGTACCTCAGGCATAGGTCTGGGCCTATCAGTCAGAATCATGGGGCGATATGCGAGGAACCCCATTGGCCCTGGCGCGCCGTGCCTGATACTCTGGGCATGATTGACCATTACTTTCAGGGAAGATATGAGAATCCTGTTTCTGCCGGCCATGATCACATCCGTTATGATGATGTCAGGCTGCCTGCTTCAGAGCAGTGGCTCTACATCTGAGATTGAGGAAAACGAGATCCCATCTATGCCGCGTCCTAACCCAGATAACTGCAACAGCACTCAGAGTTATTCAACAGCCAGCCGCCTCGCAAGCACCCTTCTGGCGACATCTGTCATAAGCGCCTGCACCGGAGGTGGTGGAGGCAGTGAACCGACCTATAACGTCAGTGGCCAGCTGTATACCTCGTCTAACCTGGTCATCGACTCAGATCTGAACGATATTAACGCGTCGTTTATCAGCAATAATGATCCTGATAACCCTCAACCCCTTCCCAACATTGTTACCGTTCAGGGCTTTGCCTCGAAAACCGGCACCGGTGCACAGGCCAGTCAGAATGGATCGTTGGAGCGTTTCGCGAGCAACTACGATGAGGACGATTTTTACAGCGTCTCTCTGCAGCGCGGTCAGGTCATCACGCTGAACGTTGTTGATGATGATGGCAATACAACGGAAGGAATATACCAGGGCGACCTTGATCTCTACCTTTATGATCCCGATTCCCTGACGGGCCTGCCGATCAGCACATCTAACGGTACCGAGGCGACAGAAGAAATTACTGTTCCGGCAGATGGTGAGTATCTGCTGCTGGTCAGTGCGTATTCAGGAATTTCAAAATATGTTCTGCAGCTTACCGCTGCCGAAACCAGCATCGTCAGTACTGGTAACACGTCCCCGCTATCTACTGACTTTGTTCCCGGTGAAGCTCTGATCCGCTGGAAAGACAGTGCGAGCTCGATCAAAGCGACAGGCAACAGCGTTATGGCCTATGGGCATCAGGTCACCGCACTGAGCAGCGCCAGTGATTATCCTGTGAGAGCGACTATCAGTGCGCCTCTGACACTCCAGACCCAGCAACAGAAGTCAAAGTTTGCACAGAAAATGCCCGGGGCATTCAATCACCGAGAGACGCTCAACACGATCAAAGCTCTGAATGCACGTGATGATGTTGAATATGCCGAACCTAACTATGTGCGGAAGGCCGTTCTCACACCAAACGATCCGCTGTACCGCTATCAATATCACTACAACGATATCAAACTGCCGCAGGCCTGGGATCTGACCAGTGGTTCATCAGATGTCACCGTCGCAGTTATTGATACCGGGGTATTTCTCAATCATCCGGACCTCTCCGGCAAGCTGGTGAGCGGTTATGACTTTATCTCTAATGCGGCAGTCAGCCGTGATGGCAATGGCATAGACAATAACCCGGACGACCCTGGCGACAGCAATCAGCAGGGGGCCAGCAGTTGGCATGGGACCCACGTCAGTGGCACAGTGGCTGCGATTACTGGCAATAACCGCGGCGGTGCCGGTGTGGGCGGCGATACTAAGGTGATGCCTCTCAGAGCACTTGGCCTGAACGGTGAAGGCACGTCGTACGATATTATTCAGTGCATTCGTTTTGCCGCCCGTCTCAGTAACGACAGCAATACATTGCCTACGAAAAAAGCCGACATTATCAATCTCTCTCTGGGTAGCGAGTTCAGTAGTGACGCCGAACAGGAAGCCATCACCGCGGCCCGGAACCAGGGCGTGATTATTGTCGCCGCGGCGGGTAATGAAGACTCTTCCCAAGCGTTTTACCCTGCGTCTTACGATGGGGTTATTTCAGTCAGTGCCACCGCCCCCAACAACTCCCGCGCCTATTATTCAAACTACGGCAGTAAAATTGATGTCGCAGCACCGGGTGGCGACCTGCGATATGACACCAACGGCGACCTTCAGAGCGATGGTGTCGTCAGTACCTCCGTCGATGACAGCACAGGCACCCGCGCCGAGGACTATAACCTGCAGCAGGGCACATCCATGGCGTCACCTCATGTCGCCGGTGTGATTGCTTTGATGAAGGCGGTGTATCCAGAACTGACGCCACAGAATGTAGATGATCTGCTCGCCAATGGCAGCCTGACCGACGATATCGGCAGCACAGGCCGCGATAACGACTTCGGACACGGACTGATCAATGCTTATAAAGCCGTGAATGCAGCAAATGATCTGGCAGGCGGCGGTGCTATTACTCCGGTTCCGG
>Ga0163111_10003589_pt1 | contig 10049 bp, 8 predicted proteins | sample CRUFie1St18metaG_FD_109645 | JGI IMG/M metagenome (GOLD analysis project Ga0163111, IMG submission 109645) | Marine microbial communities from the Costa Rica Dome - CRUD Field 142mm St18 metaG | ecosystem: Environmental > Aquatic > Marine > Oceanic > Photic zone | place: Costa Rica: the Eastern... | reverse complement strand
TTTACTATTATGTATCCCTAAAGAACTAGCAAAATCATTTCCCCTACCCATTGGGAAAGGTATCATTGACCCTCCAGTTCTCACAGCTTGCTCAGCAACTAGATTCTGCAAACCGTCTCCTCCACAAGCGATAACTAAATTTTCATTTTTCATCCCTTCATAGGAGACCCTTGAAGATTCTTCAGGAGAGTTTGGGACCACTATTCTTAAGTTTTTGTCATCAATTGTTGATTTGATTAAATTGATTTTTTTATTAAGAGGTAACTTGCCCGATAAAGGATTTACTACACATATCAATTCGCCAAAATTTTCTTCAATCATGTTTGCCTCTCAAGATAATTCTGGACCCCAACCGATATTATTTTCCTTCAAATATTTTATTACTCAATTTGAAAAAAATTTTTATAACGACTAATAATGCTTGAATAAACTTCTAGCATCTCAGTGTTTGGCTGCTGGCAGTCCATTATTGGCGCAAGAGGATCGCCCGCATCAATCTCACTTTCTGACAATTCTTGCAAAACTGCATGTGCACAAAACGGCACATGCACTTCAGAATAACCACCCTCATGAGCAAATACCAATCGGTCGCTACAGATTTCTTTGGCTGTTTTTCTCATTAATTTCGTCATTTCAGAATAAGTTTCTGCACTACAAATCATTCTACTTAGAGGATCGACACCCGAGGCATCAAATCCACAAGCTATTATAATTACATCTGGATCGAATGATTTTAACTTTGGTATAACTAGTCGATTTAACGTTTCTAAATAAGTTAAATGACCAGAGCCCGCAGGTAATGGTATATTCATGTTTGCTCCCAGAGCCTCCCGACTACCCTGTTCCTCAATATTGCCAGTATCGGGAGGAAAACATCGATCTTGATGAATTGATATCGTTAAAACATCTGGATCATCAATAAAAATCGCCTCTGTACCATTTCCATGATGAACATCCCAATCAACCACAGCAAATTTTTTGGCTAACCCTTTAGAACGCGCACTTTTTATAGCGATCGATATATTTGCCAATAAACAAAATCCCATTGCTTTATCTGGTAAGCAGTGATGTCCAGGAGGACGCGATAAAGCATAAGCGTTCTTTAAATTTCCTTTGAGAACATTGTCTAGAGCATTGATGACCAACCCCGATGATAAAGCGGCCATCTCATATCCTCCTTTGGTAAATGGAGTTGTGGAAAATGGTACTACTTCACCACCATCAACGTCTGAAATTGACTTAAAATCCTTCAAATATTTGGATGTATGAACTCGTTCCAAATCCTCTCGAGTAGCAACTGGAGCCGAGGTTACTTCCAGCTCGTTAATTAACCCGGTTACATTCAGAAGATTTTTTACTCTTCGTTTCGTTTCAGGATCTTCAGGCAAACCACCCACTGCAAGAGGTTGAACAAGACCACCCACGGGAATTGCAAAGGCATATCCAGTGCCAGAATGCCAAAAACAGCGTTCATCATAAAAAAATCCCGTTTGCATTTAATCAATCCTTCTTTTTGATTCAGGGCTATTAATTGAAAACATAGTAATAAAGAATTTTCTACCTAGCTCCTAGATTTTTAACAATTCTAGAATCCACCTTGGATAAAGTAAATTTTTAATTACAAAAAATTAAAAGTAACATAAACTTTACATCAACAAAATATTTCTGTAGATTTAATTTAGTTAACGTGTTAAGTAAATTTTATTGTTTATAAATATTTGACTTGCCTCTAACTCTTATAGATGGCTAGGTCAGTAAATATAAATAAAGTGAAATATAATGGGGAGATTCTGGAAAGAATGATAATTCCAGGAACTAACAAAGAGAGGAAATAAAGTGTTTAAATCAAAATTTATGGGATTATTAGCATTACCATTTGTATTTGCATCAGCAACGAATGCAGCAGAGAATTTATCAGCAGAATCGGCTGGAGCTGGCGGTGTTACTCACACAGTAACTAGCCACTTTGCACAAATTCTTTCGGAAGCGGGCGTTGCAGAATTGCAAGTCCAATCCGGAGCAACACTGACAAATACACTACAAAATGTTGCGAATGGAACAACTGACGTTGGAATAACTCCACTAATCTTACCTTTTTTATTAAAAAATGGTCGTGGGCCATATGCTAAGACAGGTAAAGAAGAAGGCTCCAAGCAAATGGATAATATAAGGGCATTATTCCCTTACAACTTGGGTGCATTCCATTTGTTCGCTTATGAAAGTACAGGGCTAAAAAGCTGGGACTTAGAAGGTAAGGTTGTATATAACGGTCCACCACGAGGCGGAGCATTAACCAATGCAAGACAAGTAATAAGTGTCGTGACTGGACTTAAAGATGGAGAAGGCTACACCGGACTGCAGGTAAATTGGGGCCAAATGGCTAAAACAATTACTGATAATAGTGCTGAAGCAAATGTTCTACCTTTCACGATACCTTCTGATATTATGATCGGCGCTCTTTCAGCTGGAAACATTAACGTTATTTCGGTTCCAAAAGATATTTATGAAGGAGAAGCTTTTCAAAAACTAACGAAAGGACCTGGTAGCGCACCGATTGTCATACCAATTGATGAAATGGGTTATGGCGAAGGAGTCAATGTTATCTCGGAGGATGGCTACTGGAGAGGTATGGTAACCACTGGAGCTCAAGTTGTTAATAAAGACATGTCTTTTGACTTAGCTAAGTCAATGACTGCAACTCATATCGCAAATATTGACAAATTGATTGCTAATACATCCTACGCGAAAAACTTGGGATTGAATACAGCCGGAAGTGCTGGTGACTCAGGTTTTTGTGGTGCAGTTGGAATGAAATACCACCCAGGGGCAGTAGCTGCTTGGGAAGAAGCTGGTGTAATTATACCAGATTGTGCTAAACCATAAACTAGAAGTCCCGATCGATAACAATCGATCGGGACTATTCTATTACTAGAAAGATAAACTATTGTCATCTAGCAATACTGATAACGAAATTACAAAACTCCAAGGAAATGAGGACCTAGGCATAAAGTTAGCTACTATGTTTGGCTTTCTTTTGGTGGTTGTGGGAATGGTAAACAATATTCCTTCCATTCCAGGTTTGGAAGAGACAATAGCTAAAATTATTAATACTGAATCGGTTCTTATTCGTAAATTTCCTTACGAGTGGCTGCACCCAATAGCATTTGTAATAATGATGTTAGTTACGGTACTTAAGCATTCATTCTTTCGCGACGCCAAAACAAAAAAAGGTAGAACGCTTGGAATCATATTTGATCTATTGATGTTATTTATTACTAGCTTGATGGCTATTACATATCTGATTGAAATCGACAGCGTATGTCTTATCGATCAGATAACTGGAGAAAGAGCAAAGCTAATCGCCGAAAGTTTAAAGGAAGAGATTGCATTTGCTGAATTATACGGTTTGCCAGCTCCCAGCGGCGTCGATGATCCTCAATGCATGGCAACAACTGGAGTTTGGTTGTTCCTTATCATGGCCGTAACAATATCAATCTTTTTGATATATAATATAAAGGTTTGGGGGTTTCCCCTAGTAATGGTCACAATAATTATAACTGCTTATACTTTTTTTACTATCGCCGTTTGGTATTTCTTTGGTGCTGATGACATAAACAAGTATCTTGTGACCAAATTAGGAAGTGATCCAAGACAACTTATAGATGGACGCCCAAAAGTTCATGATATCATAGTAAATAACAGCAGTGGTCTTCTTGGACGCTTTATGGACATTTTATTGAATACTGTGTTTCCATTCATTATATTGGGTAGTTTATTTGGCGCGTCCGCCGGAGGTAAATCATTAATTAAATTAGCTTTTAGATGGACTCGAAAGCTAAACGGTGGACCAGCTCATGCTGCAATTGTAAGCTCTGCACTTTTTGGCACTATTTCTGGAGGCCCAGTGGTTAATGTTCTTGCGACAGGTGTTTTGACTATTCCTATGATGGTAAAAAGAGGCTTTTCAAAGATTTTTGCAGGAGGGGTTGAAGCTGCAGCATCTAGTGGTGGGCAAATAATGCCACCCATAATGGGAGTCGCCGCGTTTATTCTGGCCGCTTTGACGCAGGTTCCTTACCGAGAAGTGATAATTGCAGCTTTAATTCCTGCCATTGCTTACTTTGGTTGTCTGTTTTTATCTGCTGTCTTCCAGGCCCGAAAGCAAAACATTAAGGCAATTGGTGTAATTACTGAAGACATGGTTTTAGACAGACAAGATAAATTTAATTTGATCATGATTATTGCGCCATTATTACTCATTTTGGGTTTATTACTCACTCCAAAAGAACAAGTTGGATGCGGCTTTATCGGATCATTGTTTGGCGTTGAAAAACTTGCAGGAGCAACAAGTTGCACAGCAGATCAATTACCTTGGTTTTTTAAAGTCATTCAAAACTCTGCTGGTGATGCCGGTTCATCTGGCTGGTGGGCATGCATCTTCTTGATGGGTCTTTTATTTCTAGATCCAAAAATTCGTGCAAAACCACAAAAAATTCTGAAAGCTTTGGGTGAAGCTGGGGTAATGATTTCAACCTTATACCTCATGTTTTTGAGTGTTTCAGTGATAGATTTTTGCTTAAATTTGACAGGTTTTTCAACTTATATCGCTAGAGACATTCTTGGTGTTCTTTCATCCATGGACCTTAGCGTAACTGGATCACCTTTCCTCTTGTTTATCGCACTACTGTTAACCATGCTTATGGCTGTGTTGCTAGGAATGGGTATGCCTTCTGTGCCGGCATACATCAACGTAGCATTACTGATGGGGCCAATGCTGGCAGGATTAGGTATTGCAACATTTACTGCACACATGTTTATTTTCTATTTTGCAGTAGCCTCATCAATCACACCTCCTGTAGCGATCGCAGCTTTTGCAGCTGCTTCAATAACAAAAGAAGAACCAATGGCTACTGGTTTTTCTGCGGTGAGATCAGGTATTGTGATTTTTGCTATTCCGTTTGTATTTGCTTTTCATCCAGAGTTGCTATTGATTGAGGCGGCTTTACTAAACCCAGATGATAGTCAGGGAAAATACCTAACTGGTTATGATGGGAATATCAATATTACTGCACTAATTTGGCTGGTAATTCGTTTAATATTTTCACTATATCTTGTCGCTAGTGCGTTATGTGGTTTTGACTCTCGGCCTCTTAAAGCTTGGGAGGTAATAACTCGCTTAGTATTGGCAGTGCTACTTTTATCAGGGTCATTGTTTATCTACGGACCAGCCCTTATACTAGCTATTTTAATCGTGACTGCGCATATCATCTTTGCCAACAGGGCAATGGTTGCTAAAGGTTAAATCGAAGGCTCTTTTGGGTAATTAATTAAATCATTGAAGGCATATTCTGTTTGACCATGTTTGTTAAGATATTTTAAGCGATCATAACCTTCTTTTATGGTGGGCCTGTAATCTTTCGAAATGTACCACATAACGAAGGTCTCCTCTGTACAGCTTTTGAACCACTCATCCCGCCTATTCATTACTGCCCTATGCATTTCACTGATCATAAATCGGTGTAGACAATCCACGCTTGTCCAGGTTGATAAATTTGCAGCAGGATTATCTTTCCTCCCAAAAATACGATAAAGTTCGTTAATAGTATCATCCTCATGAAGCCAAATTAAGCTAGGGTTAGAGACAGCTATTTTCATAACCTCATCTAAGTGTTCTATATAAGAACTCATCTCTGGTGAATCTCTCGCGTACTTAAGATACCCCAAATTAAATTGCGCAACGGGCATAAGAATATATCCTAACCAAACGTTAATTTAGCACTTACATTTATATTATAATAAAGACGTAGCTTTATCAAAACCTCTATTGGTTTTGTTAGGGTAATTATATTTTTAGATCCAAGCGTGGTTTCCAAAAAGGCCTGAAGAGTTCTATTTTAGGGCACCGATTCATAACAACTTTCATCCCAGCATTTTCCGCGACACGAGCCGCTTCGTCGTTTCGCACACCTATTTGCCCCCATAAAACTTTTGCACCAATTTCAATTGCCTCGTGGGCAATACCAAGTAAATCTTCTGGACGTCGGAAAACTTCAACAATATCGACTGATCTGTCTATTTCAGCCAACGAATTAAATACTTTCATGCCTCGAATTTCCTCAACATCAGGACGAGGATTTACTGGAATCATATCATATCCTGTCTCATGCAAGACACGTAAGACGCCGTAACTAAACTTTGTCTTATCCGGGCTAGCACCAACCATAGCAATCGTTTTTGCAGACTTTAATATATCCTGCAGATAATCATTACTGTATGGCTCGTTATGATCCATAATACCCATCACTTAACCTCCTCTGGAGCTGCAATATCAGCCTTTAATTCATGTGGTTGTAATGGATCTAGGAATGGATTTCTATAAAGCTTATCATGACTTTCCACGCCAATTTCCAACGTACAATCACTTTTTGGTCGCGCCACACACAATATTATATAACCATCATTTATTTGTCGGTTATTAAGCGCAACCTGACGGCGTTGATCAATTTTTCCCGAAGTAAGTTTAGCAGCACAGGTAATACAACCACCATACTTACAGCCGTAGGGAAGATCCACACCTTGCTCACGAAGACTATCTAAAAGTGGTCGTCGAGCATCTACTTGATAACTAGCGTTTTCTCTATTTTTTATTTTAACGGTATATGTCATTACAACCATATATCGCTTGTACAATCGCCGCCAGGATAACGAGCCTCATGGCATCGGCTAGGGCCATTAGGCTCTTTGCCAAAGTCTACTATAAAGTCTGGATTTATAGACATTCCACCATTTTCAGGATCACAATCAATCATAACCATAACACCACCCTGTTCCCTTATCTCTGGATAGAACTGATTATCCCAAGTAGAAAATAATGAAGTAGTCACATAAAGGCGTTTTCCATCAAGACTAAGTTGAAACATCTGTGGGCCCCCCGCCATTTTTATTCCATTTACTTCTGGAGCTTTACCCAACAGACCACCCATCCAAACTTGACCAGTAAGCTTTGGATTGTGCGGATCGCTAATATCGTACTGCCGCATGTCTCCGTGTAACCAATTATTTAAATAAAGATATTTATCATCCATTGAGATTAATATCGCGGACATTACACCAGGAACTGGAATTGGCCATTCAGCATGAGGTTCATTTTCCACATCTATTATTTTTTCCCATTCCCATTTGCCATCTGAGTTTTTCCACCAATGTATGACATTTGCGCTTAATGCAGCTCCACAAAACCCATGAGAACTATCTGGATCATGATGAAATTTTACCTCAAGCGGTATCAAACCATCTTCACCTAAATAAAAAGTTTCTACCGGCTCCTTTTTTTCAAAATCCCAAAAATGAAGTTCTCTGCCATACTTTAAGTGCCCTACCTCTTCTAAATCAAAGCCGGGCATGAAAGTATTTGGCGCAGCCCACTCAGAGGATACCATTACATTATGACGAGGTTGATACCAAAAATCATAACCAAATTTTATATCCCCCATTGAGTTTTCCCATCGGCCAACTATTTCAAAGTCCTTATCAAGTTGAAGATATCCCCCAGGAGCCTCGCCCTTTGCATCTCCTAAGAAGGAAATTATAATTTCACTCCCTAAACAATGAACGGTGTGGGGACCTGACAAATTTGCTTTTGATTTAATTTCATTACCATCGATAATTTTAAAAAGCTTAGGCGCTCTCGGATTTGACTCTGTATCAACAATATGAATGTTATTTGACCTTACTCCAGGAAGCAGGAGATATTTGCGAGCCATGCTACTGTCGTCATGACAAGATGAGCACGCGTTCCATCCCATATGATGCAATTCATCACCTATCCCAGGCATTTCTAACCTATCTATTACCTTTGAGTAGGTTTCACTTTCCGGATCTACATCAACAGTCGCTAGATAATCTGGCCTTTGAATCCCAGTACCGGTATAAATTGCAATAGTATATAGTAACTTTTCACGAGGCGCCTTAATTGCCAAGGCCGGAGATGCATAACCTGGTCCACAGCATTCCATTATAAATCCTCCTAAATTAATATATTGCTTAATTCATATTTTTCTTATATTTTAATATTATATCTTAGTAAATGAGAAAAATATGAATATTGAAAGAATGATGAATATCCTTGATATCATCTCAAACTCAGGAAAAGAAATCTCAACATTAGAAATTCACAAACTTTCAAAAATCCCAAAACCCACATGTTATCGGACGATTGAACAACTGTTAAATCATGAGCTTATAGAAGATCCCAATAATAATAATCGGTATGTTATTGGTGATAAACTAAGAACGATAACTCGAACTGGCACTCTAGACAAAGATATTTGCCTTTTAACCAGCCCATTACTTCAAGAAACTGCAAAATCATTTGATGAGGCAGTTTTCTTATCTAGGTTTCGTAATAATGGTGTTGAAATTATCCATGTTGAAACGCCAAAAAAAGTTTCATCATCTTTTGTTCACCCTGGATTGGGATACAGACCACTACACGCATGTTCTTGCTCAAAGGCAATTTTAGCTTTTTCAGCTACCTCCCTCAGACAAAAAATTCTTGATGGTCCAAAAAAACAATACACAAAAAACACCAAAGTTTTGAAGAAAGAATTAGAAGCAGAACTACAACTGATCCAAACTCGAGGATATGCAGAATGCGTTGAGGAAATCCAAGATGGCATCGCAAGTGTAGCAGTGCCAATTAAAGTAAATAATAATAATAACCTTTTTAGCATAGGAACAATAGGTCCATCTCATACTTTTACCGCAAAAAAGCGAAGCACTTTAGGTAATGAATTAGTTGTTATAAGTGACCAATTTAAGCAGCTGGTTGAGCACAGCTTTATTTAAATATATTTGTATTATTTATAGTTGGTTTTCTTAACTAAGATGTTGTGAGACTTTTTCAAAAAAATCAAGCCCCTCCTCCAACTCTGAAAGCTTTATATACTCATCGGGTTTATGCGCCCGACTAATACTTCCTGGACCAAATACTACTGTTGAATATTCTTTATCACTAAAATAGCCAGCATCGGTGCCAAAAGAAACAACTCCTGTGCTATTTAGACCAGTAATTGCAGTAATAAATGATAAAGCCTCTGCAGCATTTCGATCATCTAATCCACCTACTGGTGCTTGGGTAATAATTTTAATATCTGCCTGGGTGCTAACTTTTTTCATCTCTGGTAGAAGTTCTTCATTTGCAAACTTTTCAATTTCAAGAATAGTTTTTGACCCATCTTCACCCGGCATAGGGCGATATTCCCAATCAAAATTACACCACCCAGCGGTTGCATTGCTAGCCGCACCACCTTCGATAATTCCTACGTTAAATGTAGCGAATGGCGGGTCATATGGAGATCCATCGATTGGATTTGCCGCACGCAATAGTCCAATTTCCTCTATTTTAGAAATAAGTTTCATTGCGATAGATATAGCATTTACACCAAGCAATGGGTTTGAGGAATGAACCTCATAACCAGAAATTTCTGTGCGCATTTCATAGCTACCTTTATGACCGGTAATTATCTTCATTTCTGTGGGCTCACCCACAATGACAACACTTGGTTGGAAATCATTTAAAGCCATACTGTCTAATAAAACTGGCATTCCAAAACCACCTGTTTCTTCATCAAATGAAAAGGCTAAATGAATAGGCTTCTTTAAATTTGCTTTTTTAAACATGGGCACTGATGCTAACATGCAAGCTAAAAAACCTTTCATATCAACTGATCCTCTGCCGTACAAACGATCATCAATCTGCGTTAATTGAAAAGGATCAGTGGACCATTTTTGCCCCGTAACTGGTACCACATCTGTGTGCCCATTGAACAATACTCCACCATCAACGTGCGGACCAATAGTAGCAAATACATTTGACCTGACACCGTCCACATCATAACTCAACTTAGACAAGACATCATGTTGCTTTAAATATTCTACGATAAATTTATTCATCTCCTCGGTTGAACTTCCCGAAACTGTCTCAAATCCGACAAGGTTTTTTAATATCCTTACTGCTTCAAGGGTTTTATCTTTCAAACTTCCCTCCA
>Ga0163111_10003588_pt1 | contig 10049 bp, 10 predicted proteins | sample CRUFie1St18metaG_FD_109645 | JGI IMG/M metagenome (GOLD analysis project Ga0163111, IMG submission 109645) | Marine microbial communities from the Costa Rica Dome - CRUD Field 142mm St18 metaG | ecosystem: Environmental > Aquatic > Marine > Oceanic > Photic zone | place: Costa Rica: the Eastern... | reverse complement strand
TTACAAAGGTGAGCCTGCCATAATGGATTTCAAACAAGCACGTAGATTGAAAAAGAAAGAATGGGTGGAGGATTATTATCTCCAACTAGTAGCATACGCAGAAGCACACAACAAACAATACGACACACAAATAAAAAGTGGACGTATCTTTATTTGCACACAGGCCAACGAATATCAAACATTTGAAATAGACAATTACGATCAGTGGGTTGGTAAATGGTATGGTAAACTAGAAGAATACTACAAGCAAATTCTAGATTAAATAATAACAATGACCACAGAACCAGATAAATTCTGCAAGGCTCCGTTTCGAGGCTTGGTAGTTGACAACGATGGCACACTGATGCCGTGTTGTGAATTTATGAAAGATGAGTCATCATTACCGCAGTATAAGATATGGGAATACGAGAAGTATAAAGCCGACACCACACTAAGACAAAAAATGATAGATGGTGAAATTGATAACGGTTGTTCCTACTGTATCAAACGTGAAAGCACAGGTATCAATAGAAGGCACTATCACAGCAGATTGTTCAAAGAAAAGTATGAGGAATTCAAAACCGACACACTTAATATTGGACATTTAGAATTAAGACTTGGTAATTTTTGTAATTTAAAATGTACAATGTGTGGACCTTATGCCAGTTCACAATGGTCAGCAGAAGCCAAAAAGAATCAAGAAAAATTTGCTCCTTTCAACATAGGTTATCTCAAAACAGATTATGATTGGATAAACGATGAGGACAATAAAAAACTTATGAAAGAAATATTGCAAAATTGTGTGTCCGCAAACTTTGGTGGTGGAGAACCTTTTATGAATCCTTTCATCGATAATTTCCTAAAAGAAATAAAACCAAATGCAGAACTATCATTTAATACCAACGGAACTATACTTCATGACAGCACTCTCGCACTGCTAGAAAATAGACCCAATTTGATAATAAACCTTAGCCTGGACGGAATAGCCGAACATAACAATTACATCAGAAGTGGTAGCAAGTGGCAGGACATAGAAAGCAATATTAAAAGATTAAAACAAAAAAATATAAAAATATTTTTCTATTACATACTGCAACACACTTCTCTTTTTACATTCCGACCAGTGTATGAATACTGTGTTAAGAACAACATAGATTTAGTAATTGGTGAAATATATGGTGGATCAGTGGATGGTTCAGGACACTTAACTTTGAATAGTGCCGATGAAAAGGATGTAAACTCGTTTAAAAATTGGCTATCAACAATTAACTCTCCTAAAGTAATAGTAGTTGATAATTGGCTAAAAAACTATAAATTTGACAACAAATTGCACGATAGGTTTAAGCAATACTTTACAATGCTAGACTCTGTCAGAGGCACAGATTTTGTTAAAACTTTCAAACCATCCTGGACATAAATAACAACATATGCCAATAGTACAGATATCAAGAATACAGCACAGACGGGGAAAAGCAACCGATCTACCGCAATTAGCGGCTGGAGAACTAGGTTGGTCTGTTGACACACAAAGATTATACATAGGTAACGGCACTGTGGCAGACGGTGCACCAGCAGTAGGAAACACTGAAATTGTTACAGCAGGATCACCATCTTTTTCATCAGCATTAAGTTATGTGTACAAAGGTTACTTAGGAAATGCTACTCCTATATTAACAGGAGCAAGTGCTGATCATAGCAGAACACTTCAAGCCACACTAGACGATCACGTTTCAGTAAAGGCTTTTGGTGCTGTTGGAGATGACTCAACAGCAGATGTGGCGGCAATACAAAGAGCATTAGATGAACTGTACTCAGATACAGATCAAGATGATACTAGAGCAAGAAGAGTTTTATTTTTTCCTGCAGGTATATACAGAATTAACGCAAGTTTAAAAATTCCACCTTACGCACATTTGGTTGGAGAAGGTCCTGACAAAACAGTAATTAGAAATTCAGGTTCAGGTGCAGTTGCAGTAACTATGGACGATGACGGACAAGTTTATGGTAGCATAGGTAACGGCGGAGCAACAACACCAACACAGATTCAAATAGAAGGAATCACTTTTAGAAACACAGTAGCACACCCAGGTATGTCAATTGACAACGCAACGAAAGTTTATTTCAACAACTGTAAGTTTACAGGATCATATGCACAGGGTGGTGTAGATTCAACAAATTCAAAAGGTGTAACAGTTAGATCAACAACTGCTTTGCCATGTTCACAAATAATTTTTAATCAATGTCAATTTACAAAATTTGCTAGACTGGTTGATTTAAGTTATGACGTAACAAATGTAAGATTTAATGATTGTGATTTTAGCACATCACGTTATGGTGCATTGTTAGGTGAGCAAATGGACGGTTCAACAAACGGATTAATAAATGGTCCAAGAGATGTACAGTTCTCAGGATCAAGTTGGAGCACAATACATCAACAAGCGATATGGGTCAAACCTGCCGCTGGTGCAGATGCAGGTGTAGGTGCAAGGAATGTTATATCATATGGTAATTGGTATGCTAAAGATGTTGCCAACAGCAACGAAGGTATTGGTTCAATCAGAGAAGTTCCAATTATACAATTTGACAATGATGAATGTACTTCTTTGCTTGACTTTTTTGAAAGAACAGACCTAAGAAGAGTAGACGGCAGTTCAGAACTTAATGCCGCTCCAGAATTACAAGGTATAGGAATAACAACAAAAGCAATTAAATCACAAACTTTAAATAACAACCAATCGTCGGCCGCCACCATAAACGAATATCCAGCACTAGCAGGAAAAGGTTTGAAAGTAACTTATAAAATTAGAAGAGGAACACTTGACAGAACGGGTGAACTAATCATAAGTGCATCAACAAACGGTGTAAACTATGATGACACATATACCGAAAGCGGAACAGACGTTGGTGTTGAACTGTCAGCGGCACTAGATAACAAAGATTCCACAGCAGGAAGTGAAACAGTTGCTCTAAAATATACAAGTACCAACACAGGTACAGCGGCAACTATTGATTACCAGACAACAATAATAGCATAATACCTTAAGTTGTCCACAAATATCTATATAATAGACTAGACAAAAAACTTTTTTTGTTATAATATTAGTACATTATAAAAATGCAAAACGACCTACTAGTTTTGTTCGCAGACACAGGAGGAAATTTTGTAAAAAAAGATATAAACACAGATTTAGATAAATATGGACATACAAAAAACAAAATCAAAAACAAGAATTACTAAAAACACAATGCCGACAACAAACTCTTCTACAATCCAAGTGCAAAAAAGAGATGGCAGGTTGGAGAGTCTTGACATTAACAAAATTCATTTCGTCGTTGAGGAAGCCTGCGAAGGTTTGACAGGAGTTTCTGCATCACAAATAGAAATGAACGCCAACATTCAATTCTATGATGGCATGAGCACCAAAGACATACAAAATGTTTTGGTACGTTCAGCAAATGATTTAATTAGTTTGGAATCACCCAACTATCAATATGCCGCGGCAAGACTTTTATCTTATGACATAAGGAAAGAAGCACACGGACAATACGAATACATTCCATTATTAAAATTAATTTTAAGAAATGTTAAGTTAGGTGTGTATGACAAAGGCATTGTAGAAAAATACACAAAGACAGAAATTAAAAAGTTTAACACATGGATCAAAAGAGATAGAGATCTTAAATTTACATACGCAGGACTTAGACAAATAGTAGACAAATATCTTGTACAAGACAGAAGTTCAGGAGCAATTTATGAAACTCCACAAGATATGTACATGATGATTGCGGCAACTTTATTTGCTGACTATCCTGCAAAAACAAGAATGTCATATGTTAAAAAATATTATGATGCAATATCACAACACAAAATTAATATACCTACACCAGTAATGGCAGGTGTGAGAACACCTATAAGACAATTTGCTTCTTGTGTGTTAGTCGATAGTGACGACACGTTGCCAAGTATCTTTTCAAGTGATATGGCAATTGGATTATATGTTGCCAGAAGAGCAGGCATAGGAATCAACGCAGGACGTATCAGAGGTATCAATTCTAAAATTAGAGGAGGGGAAGTCCAACACACAGGAGTCATTCCGTTCCTTAAAAAGTTTGAATCAACTGTTAGATGCTGTACACAGAATGGTGTGCGAGGAGGAAACGCAACTGTTCACTTCCCAATATGGCACCCAGAGATTGAAGACATACTTGTACTGAAGAACAACAAAGGTACAGAGGACAACAGAGTGAGAAGAATGGATTACTCAATACAGATATCTAAATTGTTCTATGAAAGATTTATGAACGAGGAAGAAATTAGTTTAATATCTCCTCACCTTGCACCAGGTTTATATGATGCATTTGGTACAGATGAGTTTGATGAGTTGTATTTAAAATATGAAGCAGACAAAACTATTCCTAAGAAAAAAGTTTCAGCACAAGATTTATTCTTTGACTTATTAAAAGAAAGAGCAGAAACAGGACGTATATACATAATGAACTTGGATCACTGTAACTCACACTCTAGTTTTAAAGACAAAGTTTCAATGAGTAACTTATGCCAAGAGATAACACTACCTACTGTGCCTATTCAGGATATACACGATGAGCAAGGAGAAATTGCACTTTGTATCCTTTCCGCAGTTAATGTTGGTGCATTAAAAGATTTAGGAGAACTAGAAAACTTATGTGACCTAAGTGTTAGAGCACTAGAACAAATAATTGATTATCAGGACTATCCAGTTAGAGCCGCAGAAGTTTCTACAAAAGCAAGAAGAAGTTTAGGTATTGGCTATATTGGACTTGCACACTATCTAGCAAAGAATGGTGTTAAGTATTCAGATCCAGAAGCATGGACATTAGTTGATAGACTTTCAGAAGCATTCCAATATCATTTATTGAGAGCAAGTTGTGATGTTGCTATGGAAAAAGGCAAGTGTGATGGCTTTGACAGAACGAAATACGCAGACGGTTTACTACCGATTGATCACTACAAGAAAGATGTGGACAAAGTTGTACCACACAAACAGAGAATGGCTTGGGAAAGTTTAAGAAAAGATATTGCAAAATACGGATTAAGACACAGCACACTATCAGCACAGATGCCAAGTGAAAGTTCTTCCGTTGTTAGTAACGAAACAAATGGTATAGAGCCACCGAGAGCATTATTATCAATCAAAAAAAGTAAAAAAGGTCCATTGAAGCAAATAGTTCCAGAGTTTCAAAAACTTAAAAATGAATACACTTTACTATGGGAAATGGAAAGCAACGAAGGTTATATTAATGTCGTTGCAATGATGCAAAAGTATTTTGATCAAGCCATATCAGGCAACTGGTCATACAATCCATTACAATATGAGAACAACGAAGTGCCGCTATCAGTAATGGCACAGGATATGTTAGTAGCATATAAAATGGGTTGGAAAACATCATACTATCAAAACACATATGATTTCAAAGGCGAGGAAGATGATGTGCAACCAGCGGGTCTTGCCGCAGTAAAAGAGGAAGATGAGGGAGAAGATATTATACTCGAACCTCAAGATCCTGTAACAAGAGTAAATGGTGACACCAAGATAAGTACAGTCGCGGTCGACGACTCCGACGAGTGCGAGGCTTGTACAATTTAACATATGACAAAAACAGTTTTTAATACTACTAACGTAGATTGGATGAAGCAACCAATGTTCTTTGGAGAGGACATGGCTATCCAACGTTATGACGATATAAAATATCCACAGTTTGACAAGTTAAATCAAACCATGTTGGGATATTTTTGGAGAGCAGAAGAAGTATCATTACAGAAAGACAGAGCAGACTTCCAGAACTTCAGACCAGAACAAAAGCACATATTCACATCAAACTTAAAATATCAAACACTGTTGGATAGTGTGCAAGGCAGAGGTCCATCACTAGCATTTTTACCCTACTGTTCAAATCCAGAACTAGAAGGTTGCATAGTTACTTGGGACTTCTTTGAAACCATACACTCAAGAGCATATACTCACATAATGAAAAATGTATACGCCGATCCGGCAGAAGTGTTTGATACTATTTTAAATGATAAAGAAATATTAAAGAGAGCAAAATCTGTCACAGAAAACTATGACAAATTTAATAAGATGGCACTGGATTATTCAGTCAAAGGCAAGGGTGATATCATAGAACTAAAGAAGGCATTGTATCTTGCAATGATGACTGTGAACTTGTTAGAGGGTTTACGTTTCTATGTTTCATTTGCTTGTACCTTTGCATTTGGTGAACTAAAACTTATGGAAGGTTCAGCAAAAATACTTTCACTGATTGCAAGAGATGAAGCAACACACTTAAACTTGTCCACACACGTTATCAAAGCATGGCAAAAAGGTGACGATCCTGAAATGACCAAAGCAATGAAAGGCACAGAAAAAGAAGTAATTCAAATGTTCAAAAACACCGTGGAAGAAGAAAAAGCATGGGCAAGACATTTATTCAAAGATGGTTCTATTATTGGACTGAACGAAAAACTACTAGGCAAGTATGTTGAATGGATTGCTAACAAAAGATTGAGAGCATTAGGATTTGATCCATTGTATGATGTATCTGCATCAGCAAATCCTCTACCATGGACACAGCATTGGCTGTCATCAAAAGGTGTACAGGTAGCACCACAAGAAACAGAAGTTGAGTCATACATCATTGGCGGTATCAAACAAGACGTTAAAAAAGGCCAATTCTCTAAATTTAAATTATAATATCAGCGGTTTTTAGTATCAATAAATACTAACACTATGCCAGCAGTATCAAGAGATAGAAGAGATTTAGCCGCGACAGGCCATGCCTGTACAAAATTTATAGGTTGTAAAGCATCAGCAAGGACAGTGTTCGCAAACGGATCAAGAGTGTTGAGGCCAGGAGATCCATTACTGCCTCACACAATTTTAGTTTGCTGTCCACCTAAATGTGTTGGACACCCTGCAAAAGTGAACAGAGGTTCGAGGAACGTATTTGCTGAAGGTAGACCAATTTCAAGAAAACGTGACTCTGCTGACAGAGGGAGAATGATACAAGGTTCACGTAACGTGTTTGCGAACGGATATTAAAAATGACAATCAAAAAAGGATTAACTTCACTAGCCAATTCAACACCAAACTTCAGTAACCAAGCACTGGAGAATGCCATAAATGAAATCAAAGCAATTGACAAAAATGATGGATATCAGTTTATAAAATCACAATTCGACGTGGACACTGCTATACACAACAATACGGTGTTGACAGCATCGCAGAAGAATGATGCACTGGCAACTATATATGCCGCACAACCTCATCTGCAGATTGGTCGGTATCTAAATGATATTATTAGACACACTAATAAAATATTAGATGGGTCTATAATTCCGGGAGATCCAAATATTGTTACTGGAGAACAAGGACAAGGAAAATTTATTGAGATCCTACAAATGGTGCAAGGTCTACAAACATCCATACCTGAAGTTTATGGAGTCACAGCAACAACTAAAGCAAGGAGTGTAAACGACCACCTAGGTATACTTAACAATATGTTCACAACAACAGAAGACAGCACACAACCAATATTCACAAGATTAAAAGAACTGATGCAATTGATAGATACAACAGCAAGGACAAACGGTACTCTAGCAACTGGAACAGCGGCGGTGAGATATTCAAACACACAGTTGGTGACTTTCCTTGCAGGGGTCAGAGATGACTCTACAGATTTTCAAACAACTTTAGATAACAGAGTAAACCAATCCGCAGGCAACATGGCATCATTGAACACACGGATAGGTAATGCAATCCAAGGAGATATAATTGCTGAACTAATTTCTATCAGAGACAAGATAGTCACACAACAAACATTAGAAAATTCAAACTGCACAACACTAAGAACATTTACCGAAACTGTAACCGAAAAGGGTGCCTTTGCCACATTAGCAGAAGACCCCGAGTTAAGAAAACTCATGGCAAAAGTTTCTCAAAACGCATCTTGGCAAACCTATTTTAATGATTATGAAAAGAATCAAGATTATTTAAATCCTATATACAATATTGATACAGATTCCGACAAGTCAAGCACAATCGATTTGGTGTTAGCATCTAAAGGGTTACCTGATGTCACTGACTATTTGGATTATGAAGCAGTAGCAAAGAAAGCCGGACGAGATATTAGAATCGACTCAAAGAATTTTGACTACCTTACAATAGAACAAATCATTACAAAGAGTTGTGAACAGTTAGGTTTAACAACCACTAACAGGTCAATCGAAGATCAAAGTAATTCATTGTTAACAAACATGAATAATAATGATAGAGATATTGTAGCAAGTGAGTTAGATCTTAGTGAAGACGCAAACACATTAAGTTAAAATGTTCCAACAGTTTATAGGTCAATGGCCCAGACACAAACAATTAGTATTATGTTCGTGTGATGATAGTTATTTTAACAAATATTTTCCTAGATTTTATAAAACATTCACAGAGCATTGGGGATTGCCAATACACGTTCACGTGATAGATCCTAGCAAAGAGTCGCTAGATACATTAAAAGAATTAAAAATATCACACACCTATTGCAAAACAACAGAGTATGATTGGAACAAGCAGGTAAAAAAATTTATACAAGACAATGCAGTAGATGGTCACACAGACGCTGACGTACAGCGATGGTTATATGAGTGCTACTGCCAATGCCAACGTTTTGTTGTGATGGGCAAACACATACATCATGATCAGTCAGTGATTGTAGCCGATGTTGATGCCTATGCACAGCACACACCATCAGAACAACAACGCACATATCTACTAGACAATACAGGATTCACACAGTATAAAGATAGATTGATGGCAACTTTTTGTCATTTTCATTCTAAGGACATGGCAAAAACTAAACAACTTGCAACAGTAATATTGGATAAAGGATTTGAAATAGGATTAGACCAAACTGCAATCAAACAAATATTTAAAAATACAGATATAGTTGATCTTAAAAATGGTGAATGGATTAGACATTTTGATGTTAAAACTGCCGCTGATGAACGAGCTCATGCTAAATGTTTAATATATCATGCAAAAGGATTACGAGGCAAACAAAAACCAGTAGGAATAACATGGACAGATATAAAGTAATAGCAAATCTTGCCAGACAAAAAGGTTGGACCACAGGAGCAGAACTGGGTGTATGGGTTGGAGTAACAACGTTCCATCTAATGAGGAACACTAATCTTAAAATGTATGCTGTTGACTGTTGGGAAGAACAACCAGATAACCCAGAGTATGACTGGCAATACAATGCAAAACCTAAATGGAGCAGGGGCAATACATTTGTGCCATGGGATCACAACAAAAACGAGAAACAATTCAGAGAACAAGCCGAGCAATATGCCGATAGGATAACGATCATAAAAGGTAGATCACTAGCAGTGGTTGATCAAATACCTGATGCTAGTTTGGACTTCATATTCCATGACTCGGATCACTCTCATCCGTTTGTGATGAATGAAATTAATGCTTATAGATGTAAACTCAAGCCAGGCGGATACCATATGGGAGATGATCTTAATTGGGATCCTGTAAGGGAAAGTGTTGAAGCCTGTTTTGGCAAAGATTATACAGTTACTGGCAAAGATTGCTGGTACAAACAGATTTAATTAACTTCTTCGCAACCAACTTCAAAATGCTCTACTGTAAACTCACCCTCGTCGGTTAGCATTTCCATTGTTTCCTTTGCTTTGATCGAAGCGGCCGCATCGCACTCTTCTCTGGTCTCAAACAATCTTGGTGGGTCCTCATACATGGTTCTACAGTCTAGCACTGTGACCACACATAGTATTGCGAACATCTTAAACATACAAGTATTTACGGAAATTTGGTAAAAAGAGTGCCCCACTTCTGTTGCAAGGCAGGGGCCGCCCCTGAAATTACGCAGTTATTACGCCGCTAATCTCAATTTAGACATACCAACTGTTAAGTCAGCAAATCCTAATGCTTTTTTGTTTGCATTTAAAAACTGGCCGTTACCTCGTTCCAACTGGGTAAACTCCACATCTCTTTACACGCCCGTCGATCCTATTT
>Ga0163111_10003587_pt1 | contig 10051 bp, 14 predicted proteins | sample CRUFie1St18metaG_FD_109645 | JGI IMG/M metagenome (GOLD analysis project Ga0163111, IMG submission 109645) | Marine microbial communities from the Costa Rica Dome - CRUD Field 142mm St18 metaG | ecosystem: Environmental > Aquatic > Marine > Oceanic > Photic zone | place: Costa Rica: the Eastern... | reverse complement strand
CGCTGTATCAACCGCAAATGCCCAATAGCTTTTGAGAATTCTTGATGTTTGGGTTTATGCTCGAGATAGTCTAACATCTTATACAAATTTATAGGCTGCCGTATAATCAGTGCCTTGGCCTTTTCTACCGCTTCATCAAGAGAATAATGATCTACATACTGGCAAGCAGTTTGGGTAGGCGTCAGAATATAAAAATCACCCTTTTCGCGTGGAGTGTATCGAATAATATCAAATGGTGAGGCTCCTAAAGCATGAAACTTTGGAATTAAACACCGAATATTTGAATCTTCATGAAGCAAAACGTTACCCGAAACTTGTTTAAATTCTAATGGTTTTAAATGTTTTATAGCATGTTGCCGCATCGCTGGGGACATCATATCTAGATCTGAACGGTCATATTTTAGGTCATCAAATACAGAAATTAACTTTAGTTTCTCATCTGCAAGGCACATGTAAGGCCCAAAGTTTAGTCGCTGTGGTTCAGTTGTCAGTGGAGATTGCTTCGTAAGTTCAGACATTTAAAACTCTCTTAAGAAATTCTTTTTTAAAAAAATCGACTAGCCACATACGCAGATATAAAGACTAGTGGGTCTAAATCAATCACATCTAGATTAGCTATTGAATAATTAAATTTATTGCCGTGTTTAACTAGGAAAATAAAATTGTAAAGCACAGTTTTTCCATTTTCATCCAGAGATGAAAATATTGAATAAAGAACCTGAAAAGATATTCGTGAATGACCTCGAAGGGCTGTTTTTATAGCAACAAGATGTCACGATTTTTTAAATACTAATTTAGACCATTATACTTTGGAGCCACGTTTGTCTTTTTTCCCTCTAACGCCCCCAGCGAAAATAATAGTCAGCCATGGCGAATCAGTTAGATTTATATACTAAAAACGCGACAGGCGACTTTTGAGAAACTCAAACGGGAAATATCATAAAACATCTAAGCAGAAATATTTAAATTATAACTAAAAGGATTTCATGCAGCACTTGAAATTTGGAACTCAATTGCTTTTTTGTATTTAGATCTCTTAAAATTAAATCGTCAAATACGGCATGTAGAAGAAGTAAAACGCCGGTCTAGCGACGAATATAAAGGGTTTATTTTTTATAGATAAATGAATACTTTTATCCAATACTGGGAAAAACTGTGAAGATACACTGGGATTATTCATGGCAGATTGGAACTCATTATTACCAACCGATTTAGAGGGTGTCTCGGTTAAACTCATCCCTTTAAGTATGTCACACTCTGATGATTTAAAGGAGGCAGTATCTGATGGCCAACTGAATAATCTTTGGTACACCAACATCCCAACAGAAGAAGGGGTGGAAGGAGAAATTGAACGACGTTTGAAATTACAAAAATTAGGAACTATGACCCCCTTCTCTGTTGTGCACACGAAAAGAAATAAAGTAGTGGGACTGACTACTTTTATGAATATGGATCCAACAAATAAACGCGTTGAGATTGGTTCAACTTGGTACCGCAAAGATGTTCAAAGAACAGTAATAAACACAGAATGCAAGCTACTACTCATGAGTTATGCTTTTGAGACATTAGATTGTATAGCCGTTGAATTCAGAACCCATTGTATGAACCGTCAAAGCCGAAGGGCTATAGAGCGTTTAGGCGCTAAACTTGACGGTGTTTTGCGATCACACATGGTCTTGGCAAACGGTACGATCCGAGACACAGCTGTATATTCTGTAATTCGAAGTGATTGGGATGCTGTAAAAGTCAATTTAAGATGGATGTTAAAACGATAAAAAAATAGCTATGCACTATCAAAATCGTTTTGGAGTGTTCAATTTTTAATCAGGTATTCAGTCAAAGTAATTGATTTAACTGGAGCCTCAAACAGGACACAAAGGTTGAGTTACTATTAATTATAATATTCAATTTCTTGTTTTATGTTTAACTATTGAATTTAAGATTTGGTTACAATCCCTTTAATAGCATTGGCTGTAGCTTTTTGAACCAGTTCCCCTGCAGAGTTAAGTTCTAACGAACCTTTCAGCCTTTCCTTTAATTCCTCGATCTCTTTATTGGTAAGATTCGGAACGATGTTTTGGATGTTTGGGAACAGAGAAGAAATGCTCCAGTATTCGTCGATGTCATTAAAACTCCGTTCTACAGTTATCGGAACGCTTGTTATTTCTGCAGTGCCGGCACTGTTCCATAAATTTATTAGTGCACTCATTTCAGAAACCTGAGGGTTAGGTGGTGAGCCTGGTTGATAACCCATATCATTCAAGTGTCCACTAATGAGGCTCGATGGCGAACCCTTGTTTGCTGTATCCCAAGTATAACTTGCAACGATACCGCCGGGTTCTACAACACGTACCATTTCGCCCAGGCCTTTTGGAGGGTCTTCCAAAAAGAAAATCACAAGGGCCATTACTGCCAGATCGAAAGCATCATCGCTAAACCGCATATTCATGGCGTCCCCGACTTCAAATACGGCTTTCGAACCCAGACCTCTCTTTCTTGCGAATTCTATTTGCTCCGGGGATGGATCTATCCCTGATAGAAAAGTAGGAGCACAATTCCCCATCACCAGCTGCGAAAACGCACCGTTTCCACAACCCACATCTAACCACTTTTTGCCCGAGTGCGGTGATAACCAATCAATGAATTGATTACCAATTAACGCACTCCACGTACCCATGGATTTCTCGTAGGAACTACCGTCGTTAAACTGCATCCCAATGCCCCTTCCCAATATCTGTCATCCAGATAGTAAAAAGAGTAAGCGCTACAATTGCTGAAGAAGAGTGATTTTATTAATTAGCTGGGATTAATCTCAAATGAAATACGAATGCCTGGAGTAATATATCTTAACCATTTTTAATTATCCCGAACGATAAACGACTATCACCTCTAGCTATGCGTGCCCTAAAGAGGATTGAATGTGAGTTGTGGGTTGTCTACTAAACATGGCTATTTCGCTAGTAGTATGAATGACTGCTATACCAAACGCCTCTACTATGTCCGCCGTTGGCTCACTATCTATTTTATCGCTGTTTTGGTTATCACCCTCTATACATGCGCTAAGATCATAAACAGAGGTTTTCAGCCCCCAATCTAGTTGTAGTTTTGGAAACCCATTCTGATCCAGTTCCTCGGTAAGTAGCTTAAAGGCAACCTCATGAGAGCAATCATCGGTTTTCCTCTGGTACCTTATTTTTCCACAAATAACTTTACCGCTTTGTTCCCAATCATCGAATAGGACTGTTAGCTCCTTAAGATCAAAGGACCGTGCAATATGTGGGTAACTGCTGTACATTGTTCATATCTCCTTTTGGTTATATACGCTTGCATACCGTTTTTTAGACCACTAATTTTTTTGTTTAAAACTTGAAATTCCATCATTGGGTTTTACGTTGCGGGTGCAGGAATTATTTAAAAAGGGGTCAAGCCATGATATTGCTTACAGGTGCACTGCTGGGCCTCATATCAGTGGCGTTTGGGGCTTTCGCCGAACACGGGTTGAAAGAAACAGTAAGCGACGAACACTTCAGGTTTCTAATGACAGCGGTTCGTTATAATCAAATACACTCAGTGATCATCGTTGTCATTGGCTTATCGACGCGATCGGGTGGCTGTTGGTGTGATACCCAGCACTTAAACTGGGCGGGCGCTGCTTTTATCATTGGTACAATGCTATTTAGTTTTAGTATCTATCTATCGGTTTCGCTCCAGATACCCTCATTAGGTAATTTGACACCATTAGGCGGTGTAACAATAATGATAGGTTGGCTAATGCTTGCATTTTCTGCATTTATGTCGTGGAAAAGTCAACGCCAATAAAATATTGTCAAAGAATTGGTGAAGCTCAAGGCGACGTTAATGGGAACAAAGTCGTTTCGATATTCGTTATAAAACGTTATTTAGTCCTCAACGTTCGGCAACGTTTGGAGCAGTATTTAACATCTGCCCACACCAATTCCCATTTCTTCCGCCAAGTAAATGGTTTTTCACAAGTCACACAAATCTTATGAGGTAAATTAGATTTTTTTATACCTTTGGGCATTTATCTCTTACCATCTTTGAAAAAGACGGTTTTTTCGGCTTTCTTCCAATATTTGAAAAATCGTTTTGTTTCAAAACTGAAATCTTCCTCACAAAACAAATCGTCCTTGATTATCTCCACGTTAAAGGAACGGGAAAGACTTTGACTCAGTCTGGTTAATCCCGTGTCAGCCGTAAAAGGAATTAAAACTTTCTTTGGATTGTAACTGGTCAATATTTGCAAGGTATCACCCCTTAATATTTGAACCGGTAGTTTGGATATAGTCTCATAAATGAATACAAGTCGCTTTAATGAATAACCCCTGTTTTTGTAATATTCATCATCCCATACAAAAACGACCTTAGTATCCTTTTTTATACGATCAACAATGGTATTGGGAATCCGTAATGATTTTTCATGCAACAGTACAATTAAATTTGCCATTTATGAACTCAAATTGGGAAATAGTTTAGTTGATATGGTGGGGTAGTCGGCATTCAAAACAATGTTATTACGCGACGATGTATCAACAGATGCACCAAAATATTTATGAACATTCTCTAGGTTAAAAATATAAGGTTTATTGCTGAATGTGCTCGCAACCCACTGCCACGAAAAATTGTTGCTGGCTTCATCTCCGTCGATAAGTTGTTCAAGGAACCATTGGGCGCCAACTTGCCATTTAATCCGTCTAAAGTGCACGATATAGCTGGCCAGATACATCCGAGCGTGGTTATGCAGGTAGCCTGAATCAGTTAAACTGTGAATAAAATTGTCTATGCAGGCGGTTCCGGTAGCACCATTCAGAATGTCAGACGGCAGTTTGTTAGCATAATCCTTGGCTGTATACCCTGTTTTATATGCTTCTACATCATTCCAAAGCCACGTCGGATGCAATTCGGCTACACGTTGCCAGAAGTCTCGCCAGGCTAATTCCTGGATGAATTTCTGTATTTTTTTATTGGATTTCGCTATTGATAAAGCATGGTTCCTTACCTCGTTCAAAGTCAGTATACCGTGATGAATGTAGGGTGATAAGCGTGTTACGGCGCCATTGCCAAAATTTCGAGTTGAACTATAATTTTCCGGATCAATGTCCCTAAGTTTTTGGATGGCACTGCTTCGTCCTCCTTCGATGTGGGATGTCTCCCCTTTGGCCCAGGGGGCTAGGGTTTTAACATATTGAATAATAGATTCCCTATCTTCGAAATCTTTTCTCAAAATTTCCATCGCATTTACCATACTGGTCAAAAAAAGGTGGCTGTAACGTTACGTACTGAAAAACATATGTCGCATTACGTTGATTTTAACTTTGTTAGATCATTTCCCCTTCGGCAAATTTACTATATTAGTACTCACTTGTTTATTATCGATAATTACTTATGTGTATCTTATGAAAACATTCTTACCGTTGATATCCGCGATAGTTCTTCTTTTAATATCGGTGCTGTCCTCTACTCACGCTCAGTCAGCAGGCGTTAAGGCACCAGAAGTGCTTGGTGCCGGTAATTTATCGTGTCGCGTTGTTTTAAAAAATACTGAAGACAAAGGCCTCAGAAAATTTTATGAAAATTGGGCGCAAGGGTGGATAAGCGCGGCAAATCACTTTAGTGAATTGATAAGTGAAGGGATGAAAACTGATCGAGGTAAATCAATATCAGGCGAATTCCCCTCGCCCACCAATATTGTACCTAGACGTGATGTCATATGGTATAAAATCCTAGGTTACTGTAGCGAGGAACCAAAGGCGAAATTGTCTGACGCTGTTACGGATTTATTACGGTCCCAGTGGGATAAAGCTAAAGACAAATAAACCTAACGGTTGTTTGCCGGGGTTAGTTCGGAACACCAGTATTAGCTGAAAACGTAGATGCTATTTGCTCACAATCCTCCAACAATTGGTCAACTTTTTCGAGTTGTTTGTCAGTGAAAAAGAAATCGGAAAACATCAACGTTGACAGTTCTAGGAAAATCTCCAGTAGGTTTTGTTCAGATTGAGCGCCAATGAGATCGGATTGGATCTTTTTAAAAAATTGTGTTTCTCTAGCTCCTATTGAATCTTGAAGTAGATTGTCCACCAAGGGCAGAATATTCTGATTTATCGTATCTTTAAGGTTTTTAATATTTTGTTGTGGCATCTAACTCCACCCGATTACCCTTCCAAGATTATCAGGCTTTGGGAGTGCAGAATGTTCGTCACACATCCTACTTACCCGGGCGAAAAGTGCATCTCCCATGGGACCAACTCGTTTTGTATTTAAATCAATATGAAGGTAAATAACTTCAGATTGAGCAGCTAAATAATTCTCGGAAGCATGATACATTGACTGGCATAGATGAATTCTTTTTTCATCAAAAGCGATTATTTGACTTTGAATTTTTAATGGCGCGTGTTCGTGCAATTCTCTCACATAACGGATATGAAAATCACCACAATAAGTAGCTATTTTATTCCTTTTACGATAGTCCCTATCAAGACCTAGGGAACGAAAGAGATCACCAATGGCTTCATCGAATGCTACAAGATAATACGCAACATTCATGTGGCCATTATGATCAATCCATTCAGACTTTACATTTAAATCAGCACTTTCAAACGGTATTCCACTAGTCATGAGCCAACAAGAACCTTCTTCAAATAAAGTATTAGGGGTGGGACAAAATAATGTAAATTATAGTTATTAGTCTATAAATACAGTTGTTTACCTGTAATCAATAAAATTATTTTATGAATATGACATCTGCCCACTTGACATAACAACTGCAGGTTCAAATATGGTTTAGCTAGAAACGGAGCCATCTGAAATGACACGCCCAAGCATCCAACAACATATAAAAGCCAAAAGCTTAGATTATTGGCACAATGATTCTAACCTTTTTAATCGTGCCAAAATGAATGCCGACCCTATAATCGATTCAAAGGATTATGAGGAAGAAACAATCCGACGTGTCTGGGAAAATAAAAGGTTAAAAGCTCAATGCTGAGACGGTGTCCCATTTTGTCTAATTCATTAACGAGATTTTTTTATACCGATTAATAATAAGTCTTGTATCCATTCGGTAACGAATTATGCTCATTATTTCAACCGGCCAAGTGACCGTCTTAGTAAGTCTCATTTGAGAACCTCAAAGTGCTTTGAAATACTATCTGGACGATCATGCGAGGATTTCAAAAAAACAAGATTTGGAGAAAGTAATGAAGCAAAATTATAAGGATGTCGCGGAGGACCTGCAAAAATCTGTCGGGCAACTGGCAAAACAGCTCCCAGATACCATGAAAGCCTTTTCCTCATTGGGAGCCGCAGCAAAAAAAAATGGAGCTTTAGATCCCAAAACTAAAGAGTTGATTGCCACAGCAATCGCCGTTGCTGTCAGATGTGATGGTTGCATAGCATCTCATGTCAAAGCTTTAGGGCAGCACGGTGCCAAAAGAGAAGAAGTCCTAGAAATGTTAAGCATGTCGATATACATGGGGGGTGGCCCGTCGGTGGTTTATGCTGCCGAAGCATTAACCGCGTATGATCAATTTTCGGAATAATACCAGGGTAAAAAATGAATTGCTCAGGTGTGATTTCGACTACGGCTAAGCTATAAAATACTGACCCACTTCACAAATATTTCCGCTGCTATTAGCTTACCAATCGTGATGTTTGATCTTTAATACGCATTTTGCGCCTCTTTTTAATGCGATACTTTATTGCGCTGAGAGATGATCAATAACACCGAGAATTATACATGGAAGCATAATAAAAATTAAAAACCATTGGAGGCCCCAATTTAATTTCCTGTGAGACCTACCCTTCGTTATCACCCACCAACCGATTGCGGAAATAAGTGCGTACCAAAAAAGATATGTGCTGGATAAAAACTGCTCTAAAAGACTGTTCATAAATTCCCTGTAGCTAATAATTAACCGATATTGCGCAAGTGTTTATCTGTAATTAGTCTTTGATTTTGGATTAATCCCAATTCTAAACAGGTATGGTGCCTCTAACAACTGTGCGATGTAGCACTCTGGGATGTAATGACATGTCATAATTACGATCCGCTTTATGCAATAAACATCGATTGTCCCAAATGACTAGATCTCCAGGTTGCCAAGAATGTCTATAGATATTTTTTTCTATCGTTGATGAAGTGAGTAGATTTTGGAGCAACTGCTTACTTTTCTCTTCTGCCATACCTTCAATATGCCCGACATGCATTCCAAGATATAAAGATTTATTTTTGGTGACTGGATGCGTTCTAACTAACGGATGACTGACAGGTGGTCTTTCTCTTTTTTGTTCCTCAGAGGCCGGTATATTTCCAGTATTTCGTCTACTTGCTTCCCAACTATGTACTGCTCTCAACGACTTTAATGTTTCTTTCTCCGGCTCGGTTAATGCGTTGTAGGCTAGTTGCATATTACAAAATAGCGTGTCACCTCCAATTTTAGGTACATCGACAGCATAAAGTAATGTCATCAGCGATGGGACAGCGTGATACGATTTATCTGTATGCCAGAAATAATTACCGTGCGAATGAGGCGCAGTTGTAGGCTTCCCTGAAACTGGGTCCAAATTAGTCACGGTATGCACAACTGGATACCGGCTTCCATCAGGTAATCGACCAACATGCCCCTCCAGTTCACCAAATTGTTCTGTGAAAGTTATCTGTTGATCTTTTGATAGTGTTTGGTTTCTGAAGACTAGAACATGATGTTCATTGAAAGCTGATAAAATAGCATCTCGGGTGCTGGAACACAGTGATCTGCTTAAGTTGAGGCCCAATATCTCAGCCCCCGCGATGTCATTAAGTTTTTTTATTTTCATATCCGCTATCATTAAAAAATTCCAAGATAATTATTTTTCAAATTTTTCTTGTGAAACAATGGTGATATGACCAGTGCCAAATAAAAGGTATAGAAATTAAACTTTTCACGCAAATTTAATGGTAATTAGTTAAAGTGTTTGGTTTCCTTAGTTGAAATAAACCAATGAAAGGGCATGTTGTGAAAAATAAAATAATAGGCTGGTTTTCTATTGGCAGTACATACACCTATTTAACGGCATTGCGGCTGCAGAACCTGATGACAACGAGAGGGTGTGAAATTGAAATAAAGCCAATCAACATACGTCATATAATGAAAACAATGAATAACATACCCTTTCCTCCAGAAAAAAAAGAAAAGGTAAATTACATGTGGAGGGATATTGAACGAAGAGCTGTGGCCTATGGTTTGCCGCGTCCTAATGTGCCGGCACCCTACCCATTAAAGAATTTCGATAATGCAAATCTCGTTGGTGTCGTTTTGAATGACATGGGCCTCTATCTAAACTATTTTAGTTTAACATATCGATACTGGTTTATCGATGGCTTGGAGTCTGGTTCTGAAGAAAATATCCGAAGATGTTTAAGTGACATGACACTAGATTATAATCAAATAACAGAATTGGCTAACTCGCCAGAAGTAACTGCAAAATATGAAACAAATACATTTGAAGCGCTAGAACTGGGGGTATTCGGAGCACCCTCTTTTTCCATTGGTAAAGAGCTGTTTTGGGGAGATGATCGCCTTGAAGATGCTATATTATTTTCTAACTAAATTTTTTCTGAAAACATCTCAAAAATTATTACTTCCCAGCTGAAATTTGGTCATTACTGGTATTGTAAACCATGTCCTTTTTCTCAAGAGACGCGGCGTTGTCAACAGCTTTGGCCTCTAATTCGGCCTTTGCCCGGATGTTTTCTCTCTTTTCAATCGGAAGCGCATTAAAAATTGTTGAGGCGGCCTTAAAGTCATCTTTTCGACCAGTTTCTGCAGCCTTAAGAAGTCTCCTGGCGACCCCTTCTGTACCAATAGTTTTAGACGTTTCAGCTAATATGCGGAGCCCTTGCCTCGTATCTGAGTCAACGTCTGCCATATCAAATCCCCTACTAAATTTTTTAATTATTTATATGATTCTATAATATCTTAGCAAGTCAAAAATCTGACATTTTTCTAACAAGTGATAAAGTTCACTTTAGACTTAAACTTATCAATTTTTT
>Ga0163111_10003586_pt1 | contig 10051 bp, 6 predicted proteins | sample CRUFie1St18metaG_FD_109645 | JGI IMG/M metagenome (GOLD analysis project Ga0163111, IMG submission 109645) | Marine microbial communities from the Costa Rica Dome - CRUD Field 142mm St18 metaG | ecosystem: Environmental > Aquatic > Marine > Oceanic > Photic zone | place: Costa Rica: the Eastern... | reverse complement strand
GGGGGCGGGGCTCGCAAGGCGGGCGGGGCGGGGGCGGGGCGGGGGCGGGGTGGGGGCGTGCGGGGCGTGCAAGGCGGGCAGGGCGGGAGGGGTCAAGGGGTCGTGATAGGGGTAGGGGTAGGCCAACGACGGCAAGGATGAGGCGGGTGCGGCAGCTCGCAAGAGGAGGGATCAGACCTGGAGCGTCTTCCGTGGGGTTGATCAGGGTCAGGCCCGAGGACGGCGACCGAGCGCGAAGGCTCGGAGGAGAGTTTTCCATCGCACGATGTGAGGCAGCGAATGATCTTGAGTGACCGGAAGGGCTGTGGTTGCTTCGCCGGCTCGGGCTGCTTATTCGGAGGGAAGCACCGCCGGTCGAACCACTGCGGGCGATGGCCCAATCGATGAGCTGGTTGTGCAAATCTACAAAATCGTCAAAAGCCTCCGGTATTCCCACCCCCTGGAGGCGGAGGAACTCCTTGACCATGCTCTCGGAGATGATTGGTGCGTCTGCGTCACCTGCGACGGGGTGCCCTGCAATCACTACCAGCTCACGAACGAGGTCCTCGTGGGAAATGAATGCAAGTGCAGTCAGTGCCGTGTACGATGACCAGGCCAGCTCCTCGCGAGCTTCCGCCGCCTCGGCCGCCTGCATCCCGGGCGCGACCTCCTACGCTCTGCGGCCCTACTAGTGGACCAACTGGCGCCTTTCTGGTGCCAGGAAACCGCTCTGCAGCCTCGACTAGACGCTCGTAGGTCTGCTGGTCTCGTGGTCTGGCGCTGCAACCGGCGAAGCGTGATCTCACCACCGCGAATCGAGTGAAGCAGACCAGAAGAAGGGTAACCTCAATCCGAAAGCGTGGACGTGTCTGATGGCGTTTCGTTCGCCGAACGACGAACGAACGAACGAACATCAGCACACAACACACCAGCAGCTCGTTAGCCGCCGCGGCAGTCGGGTACGCTAGGTGGGTCCGTTGGTGGGTGGGTGGGTGGTTGGTGGGTGGGCGGTGTACAAAAGAAAGAGGACCTCAAACGCTTACGAACAGTCGACACGCACGGTAGGTAGGCCGATGGCGTCGGGAGGGTCCTGTTTGATGTTTTGTCTTGAGCTCCTGAAGACCCCTTATAAACGGTCGATAAAAGGCCGTGGCCGAGCTCACTGAGCACGCCGCGCTCTATCCGCGCTTTTTCTTCGCGAAGCCCAAAAAGGCAGCTTTGCGCTTTTGCGCTCTGCGGGAATGGCGGCGCTGCTCAGCCTCTGGGCCATCGGAAGCGGCGGGGGTATACAGGAGCGATGGCAGTGCGAGCTACTGGATGCTGAGGACCCTCGCCGGCGGACCTGCGGATTGGACCACGCGACGCGCGGGACGCTGCCCCACCGGATCGAGTGCGGCAACTCATCGTTCCCATGTAACATGGACCACGCAAACGCGTACCGCGCCCGCTTCTTAGCGGGGGTCATGCCGTGCTGCCCTACACCACCGTACTGCCACGCGCCCGCCTGCGCCGGGGTCGTCACGCAGGGGCTCTCCGCCAACGCAAAGGCGTGGTCAAACCTGCCGATGACCTTTGTTCAGAGCTCGACCATCATGCTGACGAGCGACCTCGCGCAACCCAGTGCGAAGCCTTCCAGCGGTGGGAGTTCAGGCGCCGCCCTCACGCCGGAGATCAACCCGGTCTCGCGCCACCTGCTTGCGCCCGAAGCACCCGATACAAAGGTACTGGACGCTCTCCACATTCCGGGGCGCGTCTCCGTGCACGGACACCCGAACCGGCCGCGCCTGCCCGAGCCCGAGCGGCCAGTGTTCTTCACCCCGATGTCGCTCAAGGCAGCTCTGCTACTGGAGCCGGGCTACCTCGTGGGCGCCACGAAGCGCGAGCAGTTGGCGGCGCAGGCGTCTGAGCGTGAGCTGGTCGCAGATCTGATTTCGCAGAGGCGACCCAGCGACGAACTTCGCGGCGAAGAGGCGATGATGCTCAAGCGAAGAGGCGAGCGTGGACCAGTCCGCAAGTTCCAGCAGGCGTTCGTCGATTTTGTGACCCGGGTCCTGGGGCTATCCCGCCAACCCGCCGCCACCGCTCACAACGCTACAGCCCACAGTGCTACGGCGGGGGCAGTGCCGCACAGCGACCTGCACCGAGGAGAGGCGGCCACCTCTCACGCAGACGCCGTGGCCGCGCTGGATGCCTCGAGAGCAAGCTTTGGGGCCGAGCACTCGCGGGCAGGCAAGGGCGTGCGGTCCGACGCGGCGCTGCAGCCCGAGACGCTCAGGCCCACGTCGCGCGTGCCAGACAAGCACAGCCTGACGCTGACTGCGCTGCCCGAGGAGGCGCACGCCGCATCGGCGGCGGCTCCGCTCGGCGGAGGCAGCGGCGAGGAGCAGTGCTCGCCGAGGAGCGCGGCGGACAACTTCGCCTACCTGACGCGCCAGGACGTGTGGCCCGTCTACCACGGCTTCGGCGGCTCCTTCGAGGCCGACCTGCAGAAGTACACCGACCTGCTCGGCTGCCGCGACAACGCGACCGGCGCGTGCCCGTACCACCCGTTCGACCTCTTCCTGGACGTGGGCGCGTCGACCGGCGAGGCCACCGAGAGCATGCTCAAGCGGCACGTGGCGCGCGATTACATCCTCGTCGAGGCCAACGGCGAGCTTGTGCAGAACCGGCTGCAGACGCGCTGGGGCAGCCGCGACTTCGTGAGCAAGTTTCTGAGCGCGCTGGCGAGCAAGGGCCCCGCGGTGCGCCGGCGACCCGACGCGCCGCGGCCGCGCTTCTCCATCATCGAGGCCACGGCGAGCGCGGCGAGCCGGGCGGCGGAGGAGGTCGACATGTGTGTGGTCGAGCCCGCCTTTGGGCAGGGCCCCCGCGGCCAGGCGGGCTGCCTGCGCCGGACGACGACGGTGGACGCGGTGCTGCAGTCCCAGCTGCCCCCGGCCTTCGGGCCCATCTTGGGCGCGGCGGAGAGCATGCTCGTCCGGGTGAGCACCGAGGGCATGGACGGCCTCGTGCTGCAGGGCATGCAGGAGCTGCTGCAGGCGCGGCGCGGCCAGTACGCCGACGGGCGGCCGCGCCACCTGGTCAACCTGATCCAGTTCGAGTACAACCCCGCGCTCTGGCGCATGGTGAGGGCCAGGGAGGGCCTGCCCCTGTCGCTCTACTCGCTCAAGAACGTGACCGCCATGCTCGAGCAGCAGGGCTTCGAGACCTTCCTCGTCGGGCCGCGCTACCTGCCGCTCTCGCACGGCGCGTGGGACGATCGCATCGAGGCCTTCACCGGCGACCCGCGCAACAACGACGGCATGCGCAAGGCGTACCCCGGCTTCCACTCGCTCATCTGCGCGTGGTGCGAGTCGCTGGGCCAGCGCAACATCACCTCGGCGACCTCCGAGATCCTCGCCATCCGCTCCGACTACCCGCGCGCTGCGCACATGAAGCGCGGCCTCGGTGCGTGCGAAGAGAGCCGCGAGTTCGATCCGTCCGACCCGCAGAACGAGCAGTGGGGACGAGGCGTGGAGGCGCCGCCGCGCCCGCCGACGCCCTCCTCCAGGAGTTCCGCGGAGTCGAGGCCCACGAGCATCATCCAGGCGAGCAGCGCCAGGCGCCAGGCGCAAAGCCTGCAGCAGCTGCCCAACAGCGCAACATCCTCGGCGCACGTGCTCGTGGCCTCGCCCTCGGGCGAAGGGCCGTCCGCCGGGGTGCCCGCCGGGGTGCCCGCCGGGCACCAACGGCGTCGACCTCGCTTGAAATGGGGCGCCAATGCTGTGCTCCCGTACTAAGATAAGGCCGTATATCCGTTTTCCCTCTCTTCATTCTTCTCATCTATCTCGTTTTCGTGTTTTCGTACCCTAGTCGAGTAAAGTACTAATAAAGCATGCGATTTTGATCGGAGGTAATCGGTTAAACCTCCCGAAAAATGCAATATTGCAAACGATACCGTAAAGATACATGAACATGTGTGTTGTGTGTGGGTCTCGAGAAAATTTGAACGCGCGTGCGCGCGCTCTATGCGACGCGACCGGGCCTCACCGGGGGCGGGGCCGCGCGCACACAGCGCCCTCACATGACACATGTGTGGTGTGTAATGTGTAATAAAGTACACACACTACACAGTCGCGCGTAATGTGTTCCACCTTCCACAATATTAATCCGCCGTCCCCTCCGGGTCCTCAGTCGCCGTCACCGTCGCCGTCGCCATCACCGTCGCCATCGCCATCGCCGTCACCGTCGCCATCACCGTCGCCGTCGCCGTCGCCGTAGCCGTCACCATCGCCGTAGCCGTCACCATCGCCGTAGCCGTCACCATCGCCGTCACCGAGCTCGGCAGGCGCGGGCGCTGCCAGGTGTGGTAGGGCCGCGAGTGGCTCCACCGTGCGGTGCACGATCGGCTGAGCCCTGGGCGGCTCGAAGCGCACGACGGGCTGGAGCTTGGGCGGCGGCACGGGATCGGCACGGGCGCACGGGAAGCAGAGCCGGTCGTGCTCCTCCAAGTCGACGCGAGGCACCATCCGCTGCTTGCAGTCCTTGCGGGGGCACTTGACCGGTAGTTGCAGGCAGCGCGCGTCGGGGGCATCGTCCATGCCCTTGCCGAGCAGGGGATCGCAGGACGCCGGCGTTTGCTCGCCGTCGCTATTCGAGCCGTCTCCATAGCCGTCGCCGCTGCCGTCGCCGTCGCCGTCGCCGTCACTATCGCCGCCGCTGCCACCGTTGCTGTCCCGCTGCTTCAGCCGCCGTCGCCGCTGCTTGTCCTCCTTGAGCCGCTCCCTCTGGCGCGGGCACCTGCTCAGGTGGACGGCGCGCCGCTGCTCCTGCGACCGCCTGTCCTCTGGAAGCTCGTACACCGCGCCGCACCCGAGCGGGCACAGCTCGAGCACGAGCTCCTTTAGGTGCGCGGCGAGGGCGGCGCGGCGGACCTTGAGCCCGCAGTGCTCGCACGTGATCAGCTCGAAGGGGCACACGGCGCGGTGCGCCTGCTTAGGGTTAGGGTTAGGGTTAGAGTTAGGGTTAGGGTTAGGGTTAGGATTAGGGCCAGGGTCAGGGTTAGGGTTAGGGTTAGTCCGCCGCGCGGTGCGCCTGCATCAGGCGGTGCGGGCCCATCGCGGCACAGCCGAGGGAGCCCTCGTCGTCGGTGCGCGCGCCGCGGTTGGCGCAGTGCACGAAGCGCGCGGGGCAGTCCGTCTCCTCGTGCCGCCTGAGCGCCGTGCTCGAGCGGCGCCACTCCCCGCACGCCAGGCACTGCGCGGCGCACGCGCCCCACCACGCGCGCAGGTGCGCGCGCTGCCGGCACGCGTCCACGTGCGCCGGCCACTCGGAGCGCGGCTTGCGCTCGCCGCAGATGCCGCAGCGCAGCCGCCACGCCGGGCACTCGAGCGCGGCGTGGGTGCGCAGGTCCTTGAGCGGCACCATCTCACCGCAGCCGATCTGGCAGGGCTAGGGTTAGGGTTAGGGTCAGGGTTAGGGTCAGGGTCAGGGTTAGGGTCAGGGTTAGGGTTGGGGTTAGCTTGGCGGCGCCCCACCTGGCAGGGCACCAGCCGCAGCGTGGGGCACCTCGCCTCGTGCGCGGCCACCTCGTCACGCGGGAAGATGGCGCCGCAGCCGAGGGAGCACGGGACGTGCGTGGCCAGCACGCACGTGGCGAGATGCGAGCCGAGCTGCGCGCGCTCGACGGTGGCGGCGCAGTGCTCACACGTGACCGGGGCGCGCGGGCACGCGAGCAGGTGGGCGGGCAGCTCCGATCTCGCGAGCCGCGTGGCGCAGTGCGGACAGCGGGTCGACTCCTCCTGCGGCCCGGGCTGCGGCCCGGGCTGCGGCTGCGGCTGCGGCTGCGGTGCGCGCGGGCAGCGCTCCACGTGCTCCTTGAGATCCTGCCGGCGCAGCTCGGCGCCGCAGCCGTACGGGCAGTCGACGGGCGCCCAGGGGCACACGTCGAGGTGGTCGCTGTGCTCGGCCGCGACGTCGGACGCGAAGGTGCACCCCGCCTCGGCGTGGCGGCACGGGTGCACGCCGGGCACCTTGGTTAGGGGTTAGGGTTAGGGTTAGGGTTGAGGTTAGGGTTAGGGTTAGGGTTAGGGTTAGGGTTAGGCACCTTTGGCTGGCGCGAGGCGTAGCGCAGCGGGCGTTGCGCCACGTAGACGCCGGGGTGGAAGCGGCAGCCTCCGGCTGGCCGGTCACGCCGCCGCGGCGGGAGGAGCTCTGCCTCGTCGGCCTCGTCGGCCTCGTCGGGCTGGGGAGGCTGATGGGGAGGTTGAGGGCGAGATGCTCGGTCCACGGCTTCGGGAGCCGCCGCGCGCGCCTCGGCTTGTGGACTCGGTCCTCGGTCTCGGTCTCGGGTTGCGCGCGCCTCGGCGTGCCGCTTCTCCGTCCTCACCTCGGCCTTTCCATCTCCGGCGCCCGCCGCCTCCAGCCGCGCCTGAGCCGGAGACGCGGCGAGGGCTGGAGGCAGTGTGGAGGAGGCGGGGGCAGAGGAGGTGGGCGGGGGAGGTGGGCGAGGGGGGAGCACGCGGGTCTGCATGGGGCAAGGCGTGGAGGCGTGCCCCGGCCGCCCGTGGCGCCGCGCCTGCAGCTGCGGGAAGGACTTGGCGAAGCTGGTGCCCTCTGGCTCAGCCGCTTGCTGCTTCGCTCCGGCCGCACCACGCTTCGCCGCCGGCTTCCGCTCAGCAGGCTGCTGAAGGAGGAGGCGGCCCTCCTCCGCCTGCGCCGGGTCCACCTCCTCGAAGACCTCCGACGGGTGCAGCTGCCAGCACTGGTAGCAGATCCGCTCGTCCCTGCCGCAGCCCCTGCAGCACCACTGGCCGAGCTGCGCCGGCACGCCGCACGTGCTGCACTGGGGCCACTCGCGATGCGGCGGCGGGCGGCCGACGTGCTCGCCCTCGCAGCAGCCGATGGCGCCACCCTGGCGGACCGGCTTGCGCATCCTCGCCACGTGCCACACCTGCCACTCGCGCAGCGTCTGCGTGGAGAGTGGCTTGTTCCTCCACTCCTTCCACGCCTGCGCCCCCTTGTAGTCGGCGCGCGAGCCCTCGTAGCCGACCGCGCCGCAGCACGACCATCGCATGCCGCCGTACCGACTGTGCACCGGCTCGCCGGGGTGGCACAAGCACTTGCTGCTTGCCCACCGCTCCATCGGGATCCACTCACCGCAGTTGCTGCACTGACACCACTCGGATGTGTGCGCACCCGACTGGCAGCCCGGCGCGTTCGGCGAGGTCGCGTGGCAGCACGACCAGACGCCGTGCGTCACGTCGGCTGACCAGCTCGTGAGCGGGTTCTGCTTCCACCCGCGACGAGGGACGGCCAGGTTGCGGTTGTGTGGGTGGCTCAGGGTCCTGTCTTCCTCCGCCTTACTCCGCCAGCCCTTCTGATCGGCTGAGACATAGCCTGCCGATTTCGACGAGGTGGATCTCGCTGAGGTCTTCCACGGCCACATCTCGAAATCGAGTGGCGTGGTCGTCGGGCGAAACGCCTTGGCATCTGCATCCGTGGGCTCTGGCTTGGCCAGCTCGTGGCCGTCCGCTCGCGGTGGCAAGTAGAAAGGCGTCGAGCCGACAGGCCGAGCTTTGCGCGCGGTCGGCCGTCGGTCCGACATCGACGCGTCGTCACCCTGCCGCCGGCGCCGCCGGCGCCGCCAACGCTCGCGTGCTCTTGGCGCAGGGGGGGATCACGGAACACGAGGGGCAGGAAGCCCAAGCAAAGCAAATTATCGATTCTGATCTGCATTCTCTAGCCCCCCGTTCTGCCGTCTGCGCGCGACACGACGACAGCGGGAGGGTGTCCCTGATGCCTCACCCTCGTCCCCGAGTAAGGGGTACTACCCCTTACCCCGAGGCTCCCTGCGGCTACATCATCGCGCTCCCCTCGGAATCTCTCGTCGAGGAGCTTCGAGCCGCGCTCAGTAGGCCGCCACCGCGGGAGGCGCGATGGGCGGCATCGTGGGAGGCGCGAGCATCTGGCCCCACGTGCGCGCCGCCCCCGCGGCCTCCGCCTCGAGCTCGTGCGGGAAGCCGCCTCGTCCCGGGAGCGAGGCGAGCGCCTCGCCGCCCTCCGCCCGGTCGAGGGCGCGCACCAGCTCCCGGAAGGGCGTGCCGTGCGCCTGCTGGTTGGAAGCCGCAAGATCGGCGCCTTGGGATCGGCGCCTCAGGCCGGGGCCCAAAGTGTGCAGCGCAGCCAGGAGCCTGGGTAGCCTGCGCAGCCCCAGGAGGCCCAGGCAGTGCGCCGTCGGCACCCCCAAGGCGGCACTTGTCACGTGCTGCCCGCGCGTGCTGCCGCCGCAGGTGCGAGATGGCGGCGAGGTTGCGGGTGTAGTCCTCCTTGGCCTCGGCGAGCAGCACCGCCTCGGGCCGCGCCACCACCACCACCCGCTGCACCTCCCCTGGCACCCAGCGCAGCCGCCGCCCCGGCTGGGCCGGCTTGCCCTGGCCGCCGCTCGAGCCCTTGAGGGCCGACCTGCCCGCGGGGGCGCTGGCGCCGCCGCTCGGAAAGGCCGCGGCCGGCGGCGCGGCCGGAGGCGCGGCGGCGGGGTCTGCGGCGGGCGCGGCGGCAGGGCGCCGCGTGCCGCCGTGCACGCTACCGAGGACGCCGGGCAGCGTCTTCGGGTCTGGGAGCGCCGTCCTGCCGCCGGCGGGCGCGCGCTGCGCCGGCAGCGGGGGCAGCTCGGAGAGGGAGGCGAGGCCCGACGCGGGCGACGCAGGCGCCACCAGCCTCCTGGGCGGCGCGAGGGACGCGAAGGGCGCCCGTTGCGCCGCCGCCGACGCGGAGAGCTCTGACAGGGGCATCTGCTGCACGGGCCTCTGCAGGCCGTTGCCTGCAGCACGCGCCGGGCTGGGACGCCCCGGGCTGGGAACGCCGTCATCAAACTCCTCGACCGCCCACTCGGACGTGGAGCTTGCCAGCTTCTGGTCCACTCCCGCGTGTGCCTCGCCCACCCCGCTCGTTTTGAGGGGATCTGCTGCTGGCGACATGGACGGCGGCGAGTCTTCAGACAGAGGCGAAGGAAGCGTTCCGCGGCCGCTAATCTTCCCTAGCGGGGCGCGTCCCTTCTCCAGCTCCCAAAAGGGTTTCGACTTTTGAGTCAGCCGACGGTTTACCAGCTGGCTCGGCAGAGGGTCCAGTGGACCCCTCGTCTCCTCGACCTTCTCTTGCGAGCCTCCGTTTGCTGGCCGAGGAGGCGTTGGTGTTGGAGGCGTTAGCGGCCCGTTGGGCGATCCACTGTCGTGGACGGCCACTACTGCGGTCACCGTTGCGGCGATGGGTGGCTCGTCGGGCGCAACTCGTCGCAGGTTAAGCTTAGGGTTGCGCCCGCGTCGAGACGCCGGAGCACTGGCAGCACGGGCATGCATAGGTCCCACCTTGGGCGACGACGGCGGCGATGGGGTCGAGCTTCTAGCGTTCGCCTGCAGATCATCACCGTCGAGCACGTCCTCCGGCTTGGGCCTGCACAGGCCAAACACCATTAGCTGTGCAGCCACCTGTGCTGGGACGTCCTCGGCCGAGGTCCCGGGTCGGGAGGTCGCGCTAGGACACGGGACGGCGTTTGAGCGTTGATTCCGGGATGTCCTGTAACCGATTTGTAACAGATTTTGTGAACACTTCCGGGTGTAAACACGGGACAAACTTTTGAGTGTGATTTTTTGCCTGATCGTCAAGGATGCGCACGTCTCGCTGGGAACCCCTCGCGCACAAAGACGGAGCGGGCGAGCGACCCCCCGCCGCCCGCCGCCCACTCGCTCCTAACCACGTCGTTCCGCGCGCTTCCGCCTCGCCTCGTCCATTTCGTGTACGTCGTCCGCCTCGCCCCTGGTGCGCGCGCGTTTCCCGCTCCTCTGGCTCCTCTCGGCCCCGAGGTGCGGGAGAGCCGAGCGTGTCACTACTGCAGTTGGCGGCGCATCTGGCGATGGTTCAGTGCGGACTGCGATGTGGTGGTGAGCGAAGCGCCACTTCCGCTGCGGCCCAGGGGCGGCGCAGCTGCGCAGCTGGGAGGCGGCGGGGGAGGCGGCGGGGGAGGACCCCCCCCCGGCGGCGGCGGCGGCGGCGGCGGCGGCGGCGGCGGCGGCGGCGGCGGCGGCGGCGGCGGCGG
>Ga0163111_10003584_pt1 | contig 10054 bp, 9 predicted proteins | sample CRUFie1St18metaG_FD_109645 | JGI IMG/M metagenome (GOLD analysis project Ga0163111, IMG submission 109645) | Marine microbial communities from the Costa Rica Dome - CRUD Field 142mm St18 metaG | ecosystem: Environmental > Aquatic > Marine > Oceanic > Photic zone | place: Costa Rica: the Eastern... | reverse complement strand
GGACGGCGTCATTCGATTACAGCATCGAAGCGAACGATGTGTGCTTTGCACGAGGCGCTGAACTCGGCATGTTCGTCACCATCGTAAATCTCGATAACAGCCGATCGACCACCTGCATCGCCGCCCTTGCTCTCAATGAGAATGCCGCAGACATCATTATGCACCCCAACCGATTTGCTGCGATCGGCGACCCCACCGATGCTCCGATCACCGTGGAGTATCGCTGGTGACTCACAGCAAGTCTCAGATCAAAGATTTACTCGAAGCGCACGATCTTCATCTTCGACGAGATCTTGGACAAAATTTCATGACCGATGCCAATACAGCTCGGCGAATCGCCGCGTTAGCCGAGGTCACATCGACCGACAATGTCCTTGAAATCGGCCCTGGCCTCGGCTCGCTCACCCTCGCCCTTCACGAATATCGACCACGCATTGTTGCGATCGAATACGACCGAGGAATGGTTACTGCGCTTCGCGATGTTGTGCCCGACGACGACAACATCTCAGTCATTGAGGCCGATGCGATGCAGATCGACTGGCCTGCAGTGGTCAAAACCGATGATTGGGTACTTGTCGCCAATCTTCCCTACAACATTGCAACACCGCTCGTCTGCGACCTGCTCGATGACGTGCCGCAGATTTCACGAATGTTGATTCTCGTCCAAGATGAGGCAGCAGACCGCTTCGTCGCATCTGAGGGATCGAAACAATACGGGGCTGTCAGCATCAAGGTTGCGCACTACGCACACGCCAAAAAGGTTGCCCACATCCCTCGCACGGTCTTCATGCCCCAGCCAAATGTTGAATCCGCTCTCGTTGACATTCGCCGCAGAGACACCGTGGCTGAGGTGAACGTCGACACCATGTTTTCGCTCGTGAAGACCGCATTTGGTCAGCGTCGAAAGATGCTTCGCCGCTCGCTGAGTACCGCTGTCGACGCAGAACAGTTTGCGAGTGCCCACGTCGACTCTCAGCGACGCCCTGAAACGCTCTCACTCGATGAGTGGTATGCGCTCACAAAAGCAGTCTCGGCATGAGCGCCACGATTAACGCCCCCGCAAAACTAACCATCTCTCTTCGAGTCACCGGGATTCGCTCTGACGGCTTTCACCTCATCGATGCAGAAATGGTCACGCTTGACCTCTGCGACACGTTGACAATCGCCGAAGCCGAAAAGTCTTCGCTATCGGTAAGCGGACCGTTCGCCAAAGGTGTTCCTGCAGATTCAAGCAACCTCTGCCTCGCCGCCACAAAGTTCGCTCAACGTCCTGCATCAATTCATCTTGAAAAGAACATCCCCCATGGAGGCGGTCTCGGCGGGGGTTCAGCCGATGCAGCAGCAGTGCTGAGGTGGGCTGGCATCTCTAACGCGGCATCGACGGTCACACTTGGGGCCGACGTCCCCTTTTGTCTTCGCGGCGGGAGAGCTCGGATCACCGGAATCGGTGAAAATATTGAGCCTCTCCCGCATCTTGACCTCACCTTCACACTGGTTGCACCACCGCTGCACGTCAGCACTCTTGCGGTCTATCGAACGTGGGATGAACTTGGCGGGCCGACCGGTGAGGGTCTGAATGACCTCGAACCGGCCGCTCTGCATGTGGAGCCCAAACTTAAATGGTGGCGCGACCAGATAAAGAGTCTCACCGGCACTGTTCCAGCACTTGCCGGGAGCGGGTCTACTTGGTTTGTTGAGGGTGAGCGCGATGACGCCCTCGTCGAATTGATCGGCGAGGGCGCTGTTGTGCACGTTGCGCGGACGAGAAAAGCGATGTAGGGGACGGCGCTATTTGCGACGTTGGTGACGCGTCCGTCGCAACATCTTCTTGTGCTTTTTCTTACGCATGCGCTTGCGGCGCTTCTTGACGAGCGAACCCATAGGTTTGCAGACGCTACCGCCACAAACTCTTGTTCACGCTCTCCAGGACCAGTCGACGAGAAACTCAACTTTTCTGAGATGCAGTGCTCGGCGCAGAGACCGACGAATCAGGCGGTACCGTATGGAGAACGATCCGGGGTCGTCTAATTGGCAGGACAGCGGTTTTTGGTGCCGTTTGTAGGGGTTCGAGTCCTCTCCCCGGAACCATGACCCTCCGTGCCGTTGTTCTCGCTGCAGGGGCCGGCACCCGTATGAAGTCCGATCTGCCAAAGCCGCTGCATGAAGTTTGTGGGAAAGCGATGGTGCTGCATGTCGTTGATGCGCTCGCCGCTACCCAACCCGATGAGATCTCTGTTGTCGTTGGGCATGGTGGTGTCCTCGTCGTAGAGACCGTTCAACAAGCGGCGCCCACCTGGGCCAATATCAGGTTCGCAACTCAACATGAGCAGCACGGAACCGGTCACGCCACCCAAATCGGAGTTACCGCTCTCTCTGCGCCATCAGCCGATGACGCAGTGATCGTGCTTCCGGGAGATACACCGCTCTTAACCGCAGAGACCATCAATCGTCTTGTATCGCATCACGTTGCGAACAGCCACTCATTGACACTTCTCACGAGTGAACTCGATGACCCCACCGGCTACGGGCGCATCGTTCGAAAAGCTGACGGCTCTGTCGAGCGAATTGTTGAACAACGCGATGCCTCACCGGCTGAGCTGCTCATCAAAGAGTGGAATGCCGGGGTCTATGTGTTCAACCATGCCCAGTTGCTGCCCGCACTGAGCGAACTTAGTACCGATAACTCCCAACACGAGTACTACCTCACCGATGCGGTCTCTGCCCTCGCTCAAGACGGACACGTTGGATCGATCAGCACCGAACCAGACGAAACTCGGGGTGTGAACGACCATGAACAGCTTGTGGAAGTTGAGCACATCATGCTCGCCAGAGATCACCACAACGGCTGAGCCACTTCACCGAAGAGCCGAATATTGCTGATCCGCTCTTGTGACCTAGTTGAGAAGTAGGCCAGCGTTCTAGGATGAAGTAGGCGTCAATCTTCGGCGCAGAGGGGGAGCAAGGTGGAGTCACTCGAAAAGGTAACAACGAAGAAGCTTGCGCTTTACTCCGGGCGCACGCATCCAAACCTTGCGGGTGAGGTCGCTCAACACCTCGGACTCTCCTTAGGCGACCCGAATATCACCCAGTTCTCGAACGGTGAAATCCGGCCACGTTTCGCTGAAAGTGTTCGTGGTACTGACGTGTTCATCATGCAAAGCCATTTCGGCATCGATGGCAGCTCGGTAAACGACTCCATCATGGAACAACTCGCAATGATCGACGCCGCAGCCCGGGCATCAGCGAAGCGGATCACTGCGGTGTGTCCGTTTTACGGATACGCGCGACAAGACCGCAAAGCAGAAGGGCGCGAACCCGTGACCGCTCGACTCGTGGCCGACATGTTCAAACTCGCGGGTGCAAATCGTCTCATTTCAATCGACCTTCACTCCGGACAGATTCAGGGGTTTTTCGATGGGCCGGTTGACCATCTCACCGCCGCACCCGTTCTCGAGAACTACATCCGCCAAAATGCCCCCGACGCTCCGGTGATCGTGTCTCCCGATTCGGGTCGCATCAAAGTAGCAGAGCGCATGGCTCAGCACCTTCATGACTGCGAGGCCGATATCGCATTTATCTACAAACGCCGTCCAAAGGGTCAGGCGAATGTCGTCGAAGCAAAAGAAGTCATCGGCGATGTAAAGGGACGTCTATGCGTCTTGACCGACGACATGATCGATACCGGCGGAACAATCGTCTCGGCGGCTGAAATTCTCCTCGAGCGAGGCGCTACCGAAGTCTGGGCTATGGCGACCCACGGGGTGCTCTCAGGACCTGCAGTCGAGCGGCTCAGCGCATCGCCTCTTGAGCGGCTAGTTCTCACTAACACGCTGCCAATGCCAGAACACAAGCGGCTCTCACAGGTCGAAGTGCTGTCGATTGCGCCACTCATCGCTCAAGCTCTGTCTGCGGTATTCGACGACACGAGTGTGAGTGAAATCTTCAGCGGCGAAAATTACGCCTAATGTCGCACGGCATCTTTGCCCCCCCGACGAGGTTGAGAGTGCTGAATCCTTCGAGTTGATGTCGATCGCCGATGACGCGGATGACGTTGTGCCAGAACCGTTGCACAGCGGGTGTGGCCTTGACAAGTCGCCGATAGCCTCAGGAGGCGCTGTGGAGGTAATCCTGCCGCCGCACCAGTTCATCCTAAGGTCTAGGTAACTCGAGGCTCCCCATGTCAGATTCAGTTCTCATCGCCGAAGCCGGTCGCACGACCGGAAGTGCAGAATCACGCCGCATTCGCCGTGAGGATCGCATCCCTGCTGTCATCTACGGACAAGGCATGGAACCAATCAGCGTCTCCGTTAATCGCCGAGATCTGCGCCGTGCCCTCTCAGGAGCAGCCGGAATGAACACGATTCTGGACCTCACCGTCGATGGCAGTGTGTACCCCGCCATCGTGAAAGAAGTGCAGCGACACCCAGTGCGGCGCACCGTGGCTCACGTCGACTTCATCCAGATCGACCTCACCGAGGAAATCACTGTGAGCGTGCCAGTCCGCCTCCAGGGCGAAGCTAAGCAGGTCGCAATGAATAACGGCCTCGTCGACCAGCAGATGATGGAAATCCAAGTTCGCACGACCCCCCGTAACATTCCTGACGAACTTGTTATCGATATCAACGAAATGACAGTCGACACCGTCATCACCGTTGCTGATGTCGACCTGCCGAGCGGCGTCGCCGCCATCAGCGCAGAAGATCAAACCGTTGTCACCGTCGTCACGCTCCGCGTTGCCGCCGAAGAGCCAGCTGCCGAGGAAGGCGAAGGCGAGGAGGATGACGCAGAGGCATCTGACGGGTCATCCGATGGTGGCTCTGATGACTCTGGCGATTCAGACGCCGGCTGATCGCTCTCGTGGGCCTGTTCTCAGGTCGCCGGTCTGGTGACACTCCACCCGAATGGATAATTCTCGGGCTTGGAAACCCGGGTGACCGGTACACCAATACCCGCCACAATGTCGGCGACGACGCAGTCCGCCTCATCGGCACGCGTGTCGATGCTCACTTCAAGGCAGGCAAGAATGACGCCTTCGTTGCCGAAACACGCATCTCAGACATCCGCTGTGTGCTTGCGGTCCCCGTCACCTTCATGAACAAATCAGGCCAATCTGCTGCGTCACTTATCAAGCGCTTTGGCATCACCGATGCCAGCAGGCTCATCGTCGTACACGATGAACTCGACCTCGAACCAGGAGATACCCGCCTCAAAATGGGAGGCGGCCTCGCCGGACACAACGGTCTACGAAGCATTGCCCAACACCTTGGCACTAATGAGTTTCTTCGAGTTCGAATCGGTGTGGGCCGCCCACCTTCCGCTGACCGCGGTGGTAACTGGGTGTTATCAAAAGTGCCCCAGCGGAGCCGCGCAGAACTCGACAGCGGAGTCGTCAACGCAGCCGACGCAGTTGAGCTCGTCGTCACGAGCGGAGTTGACAAGGCGATGCAGTCGGTGAACCGCCGGTGACACCGCTCACTGCCGCAGCTGCACTTCGAGATCTGCCGCCACTTCTTCGTGATGAACCGGCACTCACGGTGGCGCTCGGCACCCCTTCTGCTCGACTCGCCATCACCGAGGTTGCACGGCCGATCAGTATTGCCGCGCTCACTCATATTTCTAACAGGTCGCCACTTATCGTTGCATGCCCGACGGGTACCGATGCTGCTCGACTACACGATGATCTTGGTCATTTTCTTGGACGAGACGAATGTTTGCTCTTTCCCGCCTGGGAAACCTTGCCGTTCGAACGTGTCAGTCCTGCTGTCGAAACGATGGGGCGACGGATGGAAGTGCTGTGGAGGCTCACGACGGCCGATCACCGACCACGCGTGATTGTCGCCGGAGTGCGGGCCCTCCTACAACGGTTGGGTCCCGGTGCCCGCACCATTGCGGCAATCCATGTTTCAGCAGGCGGCCACATCGATGCAGACGCTCTCACCGAACAACTCTCGATCTCTGGATACCGACGCGAAGAGCTCGTTGAGCACAGAGGAGAATTTGCTCGCCGAGGAGCGATTATCGACATCTTTCCATCGACCGCAGATGCACCAATCCGTATTGATCTTTGGGGAGATGACGTCGACCGACTCACCCAGTTCTCTGTCAATGATCAACGATCGATCGCTGACCTCGACGAGGTACGCATCTTTCCCGCGCGAGAGGTGACCCCAGACGAACGCGTCAGAGAGCGAGCAGTAGGCCTCGTCACCACTGAATCGTGGGGACGAGAGCACTGGGAACGCCTCGCAGAGGGAACGCACTTTGACGGAATGGAGTCGTGGCTCCCCTGGTTGACCGACGATGATCTGCTGCTTACCGACCTCGTCGACGAACGCGGCAAAATCGTCCTTGTCGAGCCTCGCCGCATGCGAGACCGAGCTCATGACCTTCTCGCGGAAGAAGCTGACCTCGCCGCCGCGCTCGCTGGTACGTGGGCTCGTGACCCTGACCTGCAATTCCCCCACCTGCACGCTGAACCCGACCGGCTGCTCGCATCGACTGGCTCGTTTTGGACGATTGATGCAACCCCAGAAGGACCAGAAACTCCGCTCGTGGAAAGTACTGGATGGGGACCGATCATCGGCGACGGTTCTGGCCATGTGTCACGAGTGCGAGAACTGCTGAGTGCTGATGAGCGAGTCATCATTGCGGCCGACGGAACTGGGTCTGCTGAGCGACTTCGCTCGCTGATGCTCGATCACGAACTTGAGTTCACGATTGCGAGCGCCGAGACCGACCTCACTGCGCCAGGCGCCTACATCACCGTTGCGCCTCTTCATCGAGGATTCCGTCTTCCGCGGGCTCGCCTCAGTGTGCTCGCAGAAGCTGATCTCACCGGTCGTCGTCGATCGCGCCGACGCGCAAGGCCCAGACAGGGGACCGCAGGGTTTGATGACCTCAAACCGGGCAGCTACGTAGTACATGTTCATCATGGAGTCGGCCGCTATGAAGGCATGGTTACTCGGGCGATCGGCGGCGCAGAACGTGACTACCTCCTCGTGGCGTATCGAGGGGAAGACCGCCTCTATATCCCTTCCGACCAAATCCACGTCTTGAGGCCATATTCAGGAGGCGAGGCACCCTCACTCCATCGGCTCGGCGGAAGCGACTTTGCCTCAGCAAAATCTCGGGTGCGCTCTGCAGTGCAAGAGATCGCACAAGAACTTGTTGTTCTCTACCAGCAGCGCGTGAACACCCCCGGACATTCCTTTGCTCCCGATACGCCGTGGCAGTCAGAAATGGAGGACGCGTTTGGATTTGTTGAGACCCCCGACCAGCGAACTGCGATCAATGATGTCAAGGGCGACATGGAGCGCGAGATTCCGATGGATCGACTGATATGTGGTGACGTCGGATTCGGCAAAACCGAGGTTGCTATTCGTGCTGCATTTAAAGCGATTCAAGGCGGCAAGCAGGTCGCCGTACTCGCCCCCACCACGCTGCTTGCCACTCAACACGGCAGTACCTTTAGCGACCGCTTTGCCGGCTTTCCCGTGCGGGTCGAGGTGCTGTCGCGGTTCTTAACGGACAAGCAAGCTGCATCGGTTATTGCCGACCTCGCTTCGGGTGATGTCGATTGCGTCATCGGTACTCATCGGCTGCTGTCATCGCAGGTGACATTTAAAGATCTCGGGTTGCTTGTCATCGATGAAGAACAACGGTTCGGGGTGCAACACAAAGAACTCATCAAGTCGCTTGCCACAGATGTCGACGTATTGACGATGAGCGCCACACCAATTCCTCGGACATTGGAAATGTCGCTGGTAGGTATTCGAGATCTGTCGCTCCTCCAAACCCCTCCGGCCGACCGGCAACCGATACTTACTCACGTTGGCGAATACGACGAGCGTGTCGCCGTCGAAGCAATCCGTCGAGAACTGCTCCGTGAAGGACAGGTCTTTTGGGTTCACAACCGGGTGAAATCAATTGAGCAGTCAGCCGCTCGCCTCAGAGAGTTAGTACCGGAGGCTCGAATCGCAATCGCTCACGGCCGTATGGATGAAGCAATCCTTGAACAGGTGGTGGTTGATTTCTGGGAAGGTCGATATGACGTACTCGTCTGCACGACGATCATCGAGTCAGGAATCGATATGCCCACGGTGAACACGTTGGTCGTTGAACGATCTGATCTTCTCGGTCTTGGACAGCTGCATCAGCTACGTGGTCGTGTTGGCCGCAGTGGACAACGTGCCTATGCGTATCTCTTCCATCCTCAAGACCGCACGCTCTCAGAGGAGGCCTACGAACGTCTCCGCACGATCGGCGAATCAACCGAACTCGGGTCTGGTTTCAGGATCGCCATGCGCGACCTCGAGATACGCGGTGCTGGCAACCTGCTTGGTGCAGCCCAATCAGGACATATCGCAGCCGTCGGATACGACTTGTACTGCCAAATGGTGACCGAAGCGGTAGCGGAAATGAAGGGCGAGACCCCTGAACCAGTGGTTGAACTCAACCTTGACGTACCCGCTGACGCGTTCTTGCCATCTGTCTACATCAGCCGCGAAGACCTTCGTCTCGAGGCCTACCGAAGAATTGCGTCAGCGTCGTCATTCTCAGAGGTTGACGACATCTCTTCTGAATGGACTGACCGCTACGGCCCGATTCCTGAGCCCGCCGCAGCACTGCTCGTCGTTGCTCGACTTCGCATTGAGTGCATGCGACTCGGCATCACCGATCTCAGAGTGACCGGAAGCCAATCGGCAGGTCGAACAGCAAAATTGTCGCCGATTGACCTCAAAGCAAGTGAATCGATGAGGTTGCGCCGACTCAGCCGACAGGCAATGCACAAAGAATCACAGCGTCAACTGGTGATTCCGATTCCGCGGGGGTCAATGCCATCAGAATTTCTCCTCGGTTTCCTGAATGAGCTGATTCCTCCGGCGGCTCCACCGTCAAGCAGTGGCGAGTAGCGGGTCAGCCGAAAAAGTTTCGGATACCGAGACCCATAATGAACAAGCTGCCGACTCCGTACAGCATGTACTGCCGGTCACGAATAAATGGGCTCGTTCGATAGCTATAGAGAACTCCAACTGCCACGATCGCGGAGAACCCGTACAGAGCGTGCATATCGTCTAACACCACACCTAGCTGACCCGCCAACACGGCACCGAGCACAGCCTGCACCACCACAATGATCTGCGCAGGGATGACAGGCCACCACATCCACTTCACTCGAGCAGGCTGCCATTGCTGAGCAATGACGAACCAAAGACCGAGCAGTCCATTCGAAAAGATGAGTATCCACCCAGCAAGGTCGTGAAGTTCTCTCACCATCACATCATCACCCGAAACACCCTGAACCTCCCAATATCACTAACACGACATCTTCATCGGAGGTTCCGGTCAACAGGCCCGTGACCGGAAATGGTTCGCGGTCATAAAAGAACGAAGGAGGAATGTCGAGTTCCTCATCGCCCTCGTCAAGTTGTGCATCGGTGCGATCGAGCAGTGTTGTGACCATATTCGAGATGGTGAGACCCTCACTCGTGACAAGCCCCCGCGGTTCGTCACCCAATCGATCGATCAATCCGTAGGTGTACGACATGAAATGTGGACGACCCGAGGCACTCGATGATTCGTCTCCAAACATCAAGGACAACACGCCCCAATTCACCTCCCGGATGACTGTGCCCGCACACGAGAATGTTTCGGGCGAGGTCCAATCTGAATCTTCTGTCGGTGATCCAAGAATCGATGAGACATAACTGATGACAGCGTCAGGTTCACTGCCGAATGCTGCCTCTCCAAGTCCACCTGCGGTGAGGATGAGCTCAGCCACTCCCAATGGCTCCGGAATCGTCGTGGTAGGTGTCGTCGCCGGAGTTGCCGTGACACTCGCCTGACCGCTCTGGGTCGTATCCGGTATCTCATTTGGTGCTTCTTCTGCCGTGGAAGCGAATACATCGCCACTCGAAGACGAGGAGGCATCGGTTGCCGGCGACGTCTCATCTCGCGGAGTGAGATATGCGCAGCCGCTCACGGCGATTGCAACGATGATCAGTCGTGAGAGATGTCGCAACGCCGTCCGCACCACATCAGTGTGCCATCAACG
>Ga0163111_10003583_pt1 | contig 10054 bp, 13 predicted proteins | sample CRUFie1St18metaG_FD_109645 | JGI IMG/M metagenome (GOLD analysis project Ga0163111, IMG submission 109645) | Marine microbial communities from the Costa Rica Dome - CRUD Field 142mm St18 metaG | ecosystem: Environmental > Aquatic > Marine > Oceanic > Photic zone | place: Costa Rica: the Eastern... | reverse complement strand
TTGTACTGTTATGATGCCACTCTTGTATCTCTTTTGGATTAGTGGTAGTCTTGTAGTTAGTCTCTCCACTATGAACATGAAGCACCTCGACATTATCAATCTGCTCGAGGAACTCTTCACATAATTGCTGTGCGAGTAGGATTCTAGGAGCAACCACAATAATAGTCTGTGGAATGGGCATACTGAATCGCCACTTAGCATCAACAATCATACACATTGTTTTACCACCACCAGTAGGTACAAGCACTTGACCCCACTTCTGTTGCATAGTGGCAATAATATCTTTTTGATGATCTCTAAGTTTCATAATCAGTTGTCAATAAACATAGTATAGTATAAAAAAAGACCCCTGCAAGGGGTCTTGTGCCACTTTTAGAAGTGTTTAAGTAGTTCCTTAGTCTCAGGGTCGAACTCTTCTCTAACTCCATTGATGTCCATTAACCAATCATCTTGCTCTTGTCCATCAAATAAGTCCAAATCAAAATCTTCAAATTCCATAGTGTGTCGTTTGTTGTTTACTCTCATATAATAATGTAGTTTCAATAGTGTGCAATATTAAGTGTGCCAGTTATCCAACTGGTGGCGCATTTGGTATCTCAGCGGGTTTTGCGTCCATATCAAATTTGTTTGAGGCAACCTCATAGTCTCTACTGCCTTTTAAATTGTTAATCTCTACAACAAGTGCCTTAATATCATCTTGTTGTTTAAGTAGGGCAGCATGAACCATTGACTCTAGTGAAGTCAATCTCTCATCAAGATTACCTATGGTTCGCATTGCTGCCTGTAATTGTTTCTTTAGTCTATCAACTGATTGTAACTTAACTTTAGTTAGTGCCTCTGTATCTGACGTAAGTGAATCGTATCCCATGATTTATATAACTCTTGTATTATTTAGATAGGTGTGGGGATTATCTCATATAGAGATAACCACCCGCCCAATCGCAGTTTGCGTACATATACTCACGTTGGTTCTGATCTCTCATATCAAATCTAACGTGTTTAGCGGGAGCACGCCATGAAGCAGGTTTGTAAACTTCTCCTGTCTGTTTGTCAACAAAAGCGTGTACGCCTGCACTCTCATACTTGCCATTTCTGTAATCATTCTGAATGACTTTATAGTATTTCTTACCTGATGTGATAGTGAATTTGATGCACTCCTCATCATTCTCAATTTTTCTTGCCCTTTCCTGTAGATACTTGTCAGTTCCATCTTGACTATCCATGACATAACGCAATGAATAGTTCCTGTACTGTGCTTCTAGGCATCTGCATAGTTCCTCTGTCCATTGTAGAACTGAGAGTTTATTTGTTGCTGATTGCATTGTTGTCATGATAATGAATGTTTGTTGTAAAAGTAAGAAAGGAAAGGTAACAAACACAAAAACCTTTCCTTTCTTTAGATGGGGTTACTAACTACTGATCTAGCAGTGCTGACGCTCGACTTTCGCCCCATGAACTTATAATACTGTATGGGTAGTATCAACGCAACCACTTGTGTTCCACTTTCTCCACTGTCCACTACTGAATCTTTTGTAGATAAAGTAGATCAACGTGGCGAGTAAACCTAGTTTAGATGCCGTACCCACGAACTGCCCCATTTGATTAAGGGCGGGTTTCATACCTTGCCTCTCTAGTGAGTATGGTTTCTTACCTAGTCTGTCCATTAGTATTATAATTGGGTGCGAGAAACAAAATACCGTAGCATTTGTTTCCCATACTCTATTATGGCACTATATTATTCTCTTGTCAAGTATTAGTCTCCTTTAAAATCAAATGCCTTTTTTCTCTCTGTCTTATTCAAATTGACACATCGCCAACCATAATCCCCATTGGTAACTATAGTGGGCATCATATTCATTGATAGTGTTATTCTGTTGTCTCCCTCATTATTACCGTATCCATGTATAATTTGTGATGGGAATATTATGAGTTCGCCTTCATTAACAATAACTTGATTATCCTGATTATAGTTAGTATATTTTCCTCTGAGTATATGTAGAGAAGGCATTGATGGGAAGTGCATATTCTCATCTTTCATGAAGTGTGTATTCACATGATCCTCATTTGGATCAAAGTTTACATAGTATATACATGATAGATATGAATTGGCGTGTTGATGGGGGTGCTGATACCCACCTTTATCACTTATATTATACCAACTATCAGTTACTTGTACTGTCTCCTGTATATAATCTCCCTTAACTTCTTTAGCATAGTATTCTGCCTGTTGTTCACACCAATTTCTAAATCTGCCGTGTCTCTCATCATCATGTAATATTGAATAATGACCAACGTGTTTTAGTTGTTTTGAATTGGCATTATATGATAACGTATTAACTTCTTGCTCTTCAATCTCTGCAAGAATAGTCTCCTTTACCTTACTATGAAATGGGCAAGGTATGATAGCAACTGGTGTTGGCAGTATGTTTACGACTTCCATATTATAATAGAGGATAATCCCATAGTTTGCCTGACCTAAACGTAGTCATGGCAGTGTGTCTCTCTTCTTTTGTTAGAGGTTCAATCCTAACATCATTAATATATCTAGGCATCAAATTACTGGATACTGTTATTCTATTATCTGTGTAGTTAGTTGTATATCCATGGCAAGTGTTAGCAGGCCATAGCAACAACGAACCCTCCACTCCTACAACTTCATTGATATAATTATACTTTGTTTCTTTTTGATTTGTCAACATATATGCAAAGTAATCAGGAAAATTCATACTGTTGTTAGGACGATAAAAGTATGTTGGCGAATGTGACTCATCATCAAAGTTGACATAATATAAGGCACACACCACGGCATTTATATGAAAATGGGGCGATTGTTTGCCTCCAGAATCACACACATTCAACCAACTATCTGTCAATAAGAAATCTGATGTATCATAACCTAGTATGTCCTTGGCATATATCTCTGCCTGTGTCTGTATCCACTCTCTAAACTCCTTATACTTGTCACTTGATAGAGGTGAATAGTAATCAAAATGCTCTAGTCCTTTGGCGTGTGCATCTACCTTTTGAAATTCATAACTATCACCATGACTATTGATCTCATCAATCAACATTGACTTTACTTTGTCATGCTCAGGGTACATGACTGCCCCCAGTTTTACTGGTAAAACATCAACTATCTTCATTGAACCAGTGACCCTCTCCCCACACTGCCTTGACAAATTCAGGCGGTAACATATCTTTTGGTGCAGGCGTTGTATTGAAACTTACTGTAATCCTCTCGCCATCTGTGTTGTTTACTCTACTTCCATGCTCTAACCACGAAGGAAATAAGTATAGATGATTTTGTTTAATTGGTATGTCAATCTCATATATTCCATAGGGTGTAGGGTGTATATTATGAATACACATCATGTATGGTTGTAGTGGCGACACCACGAAGAATTGTCCGAAGTCTCCCTCTGGTAACTCCACATAAAATGCACCACTAATAACGCTTGACTCATGACGATGCCTACCTGTGTATCCACCTTTGGGCAGTATATTATACCACGCACCACTAATAACTGAAGGGTAGTTGCCTATCTTATTATTATAATCATTAATGCAATCTTGAAAGGCATCACATATTTCCTTACAACCCTCATCTTGCAACGGGTCCCAACCACCATGACTACTGACACCATTTACCGCCAAAGAATGTCCTACTGACTTTCCTTTCTCTTTTATATGCTTCTTGAAATACTCTAATCCAGGCGCACCTGTGAGATCATACTCTTCTAGTAGTGTAGGAAATAAATCCATATCAATTCCACTTACAATAGTCTATGTTGAGAACAACTCTTAAATCTGTATCAGTACATGATGTGCCTGCATGAAGCAAATCCCCTGAGAATATCACTGCTCTATTCTCTTTTGATTCTATCTTCTGCCCGTCCTCAAAATATGTATATCCGTTGTTATCATTGAAATATAACACGCATATATGATAGTTTGGTATGTTAGTGAAGTTCCCCTTATCATCTTGAGGACCTGAAACATCAACGTGTAAAGGTTTCTCTTTTATTTCTTTTGATCTTGGCGTAGCATTGAACTTAATCCTATGTAAAGCAAATGGATTGAGAGATGCAAACACTGGTTTTATTATATTATATACATCTGATATTGGTTCAGAATCTATGTAACACGCATGAGAAAATTGTGGGCAACCATCGCCCTCTAAAACAGATGTAGGAGAATAATACCAAGGCATACGCCCACCAAAGATATAATCCTTGATGGGCGTAAAGACCTCTGTAGGTAAGAAGTTATCGTAAACTTCAATCAATGGACTCACTCAACATTTCTTCATCATCTTTCTCAGTTTCCATGTACACGAATGACCACTTTCTAGGCACAGTATCGCCCTTGTTTGCTCCTTTGATTTGAACTTCGGGAAGCATTCTGAACAATCTGTTGAAAGTTTCTGTCAACTCTGCACAACCTTCACTCAAATTTGAGTCAAACCACTTCTCTTTAGCGGCCTCGTTTGAGAAATAAATGTATGCTTTAAAATTAATTACGTCCTTGTTGTCGGGATTGGTAATTTCTTGAAGCATATCATGTTCAATCTTACGAGAGATTAAACTGGAATTATAGAAAGCAACTGTACCTTCTGGTTGTCTGTTGACTCTATTCTCCATGACCTTCTTGTCATTGCTAGAAGTCCATCTAATCCACTTCTTGTTCTGTGCCTTAACAGAATTAGCCTTGTACTTGTTGATTGCTTTGTTGATAATCCTTTTACGTTCCGCAGCAACTGTAACACCTCTGTGCTTCAGTATTTGATTAGCGTATTCTCCACCTACAACCAATTCAAACTTAGGATTGTTGCACTTGTGATCATAAAGTGCCTTGACATGATCTCCTTGAGTGTTGGTAACTCTCTTGACTTCATCTTCTATGTTCAAGACTCCGCCAATGTGACGTATCTCATCTTCTGTCAAATCGTCAAATTGTTCCAACTCATCATCAGTTGGATTTACAAAATCAAGAACTTTTGCCTTAGATTTCCCTGCACCTAGAGCAGTATGTGTACCACCAATCAACCTACCTCTAAGGAGAACTGGTTTGTCACAATTAGTTGTGTTACCACCTTTCTCATCAATCGCTTCTGCGATTCTGTTGACTCTTTTGGTGTCAGTGCCTTCTTCCCTAATTTGTAGAGAAGTTGTTGTGGCGAGTGTTTCCTTAATGTCTCTCTTCTCAACAGTGAAACCCCCTTCCTTGCCTGCTTTCTTTACCATTTCGATAAACAAATCAATCAAGTCGAAACGCATTTCAAAGTTGTGTGGAGAACCATTAGATAGATTATAGGATTGTTTGTTCCTATTTGCTTTTGCTTGTTTCAAAAGTTTGTGCTCCAAATTCTTCATTGCGATCATAGTACCGTATTTCAGTACTTCATATATGAACACTGGTTCATCGCCTGCCGTGAGATCTTGGAACTCCTTAGAGCATGAACTGTGAACATAACCATCAAGTGGCTTACCTTTATGATAACCGATATACCACTTTCCGTCAATTATATTTGTGTATTTGTACACAAATGCTTCATACTCAAACTCTACAGCATTGAGTATGACTTCTTTAACTGACTTTAAAAACTCTGGCGATTCCATAATATAGTAAACTTATACACACTCTAATACAAACTTGCTCGCTTGTCAACCCCTAATCTACAAAAAGATTTCCACATTTGGGGCAACAATGAACTTCCTTCTCTTTGTACATTTGTTTGTACACTCTAGGATTAGATTTTTTAATGATTAGATCATCAAGTTTTTTTGCTAGATTTTTCATTCTCTAAGATTTGAAGCATTTCTAGAGCGCCTTGCACTTTCAAAAATTCTTCCTTCTTTAGTTCAAACGTTCTGTTCAACTCTTGTATCTCTGTTTGAAGTTCGCTTGATCTCTTTTCTAGTTCTTCTTTATGACTCATAATTAGGTTGCGCCTGTATTATATATTATACCATAATAAATACATTTGGCAAGGTATCACTACATAACAAGATGGATATTAACCAACAAGACTATGAGATAGAACAAAATCCCGAACTACAATACACCGAGGGCAATCCAACTGTAGGGCGAGCAATGTGTAAACATGATGTTGTTTACAAGACTCTAGCAACTGTAGGAGACTTTGAGTGCCGTGTTCATTTCTATGATGACGACTATGATGACTCAAGAACTGTTGATGGCATCAAGAGAATCCATATTGTACCAACCGAATCATTCATAACTGATAGACAGGATATAAACGAATTATTCAACGTAGCAAATCATAGTATATCTGAGGGTGTGATACTTGCCAATCCTATCTTTAGAAGAAACGGAACTGCCTTTAATGCCAATAAAGATTTAAAAGACTGTGTAAAATATATGTCAGGTGTGGCGGCACACTATGGAGCATCAAAGGATAAGATAATATCTATTGATATTGAAGATGGCAATAAGGTTTATGAAATGAGTTATGATATTACTTCTGCAAAAACATATTCAGATGTATCAAATAGTGTCTATGAAGATCTTGCTAACGGAACTATTGGTAATGGTAGTCTCTCACTAAACTACTCTACTATGCTAGGTACTGGTCCTGTTGAAATGAGTGACATTATAAACACTTTCAATGCAGGCAACAACATAGATGCCTACCACAGAGGGCAAGGTATTGCAAATATAAGTCAAAACAATAACATACCTACAAGTGGTGCTATAAAATTCAGTGACTTCAGAAATGTAGTAAATAAAGTTACTGCTGAGATCAATGGAAACTGGCAACATTGTCAAATAAGATATGAGGTATTTGGAAGCACAGTTTATACATCAAACCTACCAAAGAAAATAAACGTCAATGGTCAGATAGGTGGTACAACTTCTAACCCTGCAATAAGATTTAATTCTGGTGGGCAAGGAGAAATGGTACTTGAGATCACGAATACTGGGCATGGATTCCCTGTTAGAAGTTATGCTGCCAGCGGTGGTAATGGTTCTACTAACACTGCTTCTAACGGTGGAACTGGAAATAATGCGTATGATAATGTCGTAGTAAACTCTCCTGTCAAGATAGACCTTCCTTCACAAAATCGTATCCGAGGCGGTGGCGGCGGAGGCGGCGGTGGCGGCAAAGGAGGCAACGGTGGCGGAGGCGGTCACAGCGGAGGTTATGTATGTGGCGGTTGGTTCTGCTGGAGTAGTTATAGAGTCTGTTCTAACAATGGAGGAACAGGGGGTGCTGGTGGAAATGGCGGAAATGGAGGCAAAGGTTGGGGATATAGATGGAATGGAAACAATGCCTTCACAGAATACTTTAGTTCTATGGATAGATCAGGCGGTTCAGGCAGTGGCGGTTCAGGCGGCAACAGCAGAGGAGGCGGCACTGGAGGCACTGGCGGTTCTGGTGGAACTGGTGCAAACTACTATGGTTCTTCTCAATATCCAACTGGTAAAGGTGGAGGCGGCGGTGGCGGTCAAACTGGTAGTAATGGTGCTGGCGCTCAAGCAGGTTGTGGAGGGTATCCAGGCGGTCAGTCAGGAAAATCTGGCGGAAATGGTGGCAATGGTGGTAATGGTAAAGAGAAATTCACAATCGGTAGTGGTGGTAGCGTAACTACAATCTAAACCAATCCGTATATTAATTCTGACTTAGTTCCATCTGCATTGGCAGTGACAATCGTAGCACCATGAACTGCTGTGTCTATTGTCTCCCATGTAGATATTTCATCTATCCATGTCTCTGGAAACCAAGTAAAGAGTTTAGCAGATGATGCTATATTTGATACAGAATTGTTGTGTGATTCTCTTCTCTCACTATATGCTTTCCAATTATCTTGAGGTGTAGTTCCATCTGGGGCATCTTTCTTGAACCAAGTTCCCAAGGCATAACCAATATTTTTAACTAAACCAGATTCATTGAACTCTAGCACTATCTCTATTAGATTACCCTGACTGTCATACAAATCTTCTACACAATCAGATAATCCTTTCATATTGATATATGCCTTTGTGTTACTTCTAGTTCCCATGTATTTCAATACATCTTCTGATAAACTCTTTTCAGTCTTGAATAGTGCTATCCTTATTGTCTTATTGATTCTGCTTATATCAGCAGTATGAATAGCATAACTTTCAATATCTGCATCAAATAGTTCTAACAAACCTTTCAATGATGATGTATCAGAATTACCTGTCGCTTCTGTAGCAAGATTACATAAAGCATCTATTGTAGGAGCGAATAGTGGAGGATCTTCAAAATACAATACCTCATGTGTCATCACATCATTGACAAAGTAACAAGACTTCCATTGTAATAGAGATTGAAATAATACACTCTCTCCTATATGTCCGTCAAAATACTCATACTGACTGATGCCTGTAGGTATTTGAAATCTAAATCCATACTCTGTTGCCTTACTCTCTGATTTGTTGATATGAACTCCCTGACTATATGTTGGAGAAAATAGGTCAGGATAAATCTCCATGATGCTTTTTACTGCCTCAACATCAGTCATACTACACAAATTAGGATACTTCCCAGTATTTGCTATGCTAGTAAGTTTTTCTATGTCAACCATTGATCTCCTTTGTGATAACTGAACCAAACAATTACTGAGTATCTCGTGCCTTTGGTTATTGGTTTTACCTCGTGCATGAATAGATGGTTACTGGGAGAAACGTGCATACAATTTGCGTGTTTTTCCACGATATGTTTGTCCCAAAAGCAAAGTTCTCCACCCTCATAGTCATCATTTATATTAAATGATACTGTTGTTGACCCAGCATCTCCATCTAAATCAACGTGTCTAGTAAGATAACCACCTTCGGGATATTTACATAAGTAATATCCTGAGTATTTATCGTAGCAATCTGTTGGTAGATATGGGTGGTAGTGTCCATATATTTTGGGCATTATCTTGAGGTGTGCCCTATGAATCAAACTATATAATTCTCCGTACTCTGGTTCTATTCTCATTGTTGATCGCCAACCCTTGATCCCATAATAAGGATCATGCGAAGGTGCTTCTGGATCAGGAAATTCTAATCCTCGGCATATTTCGAGCAATCTTCTATGATCGACTGTAGAAAGAACATTCCGATTATGAAAGAGATAGTGAAGTAATCCGTTTGTTTCATTCTGCATTGACATCTAGGTTCAAACTATCAGGGTGTATAAAACCAGACATTGATACTCTTGGTTTATCTTTGTACCACCCATTCTTCATGACGGCAGTATGCCACATAAACGAAGGGTAGATTATCATTCTATTAAATTTCATTTTAACATGATGTTCTTCTTCCCAAACATCATCTATTAACATAGTGCTATTATCTATCATGTCAGTTGCTTTAGAAGAAAACTCATAGCACCACTCTTTGTAGTTCCAATATGCCTCTGTTCTTTTAAATGGTTTATATATGTTCTCTGTATTAGTTAGTCCAGTTGATTTATGGGTGAAGAATGAAGTTCCGCCTTCACCGTCATGTAGGTATAATACCATTGCGAACACTGCTGGGTCAACGTGTGGTTGTATAGAGATTCTAGGCACCTTCCTATCACTAAACATGGCATTGATCTGATACCTTGCTTTAATAAAATCTGGTTCTATGTGTTTAAACTCTGTACACTTTTGTATCATGTGTGCAGCGAGTTTAGAAACTTCTTCTAAGTCAAGGTGTATATTTGATTGATAGCCTGGGAATATTTCATCTGGATCTCCTTTCATCAATTCATTATATTCCATTGGCAATTTCTCCACCACTTCACTTATGAAGTCCTGTGGATTCTTTAGCACATTATCAATAGTGATAATACGGTGTGAGTCTAGATTAGTGACCTCATAATTTATATCATCATTGACTCTATGAGTCTCTTCATTAATAATATTCAAGTGCATTTAGTTATAATTCCAAATTGTATTCAGCGATCATGGCGAACATTTTACTTTGTATGTGTTCTAGATAAGACTTGTTGACTGGCGGTATATCTTCAAATTTATCAAGATATTCGGTGACTGTAGTGTGAAGTATTCTCACCTCTTCAATCCCCATTATTGCT
>Ga0163111_10003581_pt1 | contig 10057 bp, 17 predicted proteins | sample CRUFie1St18metaG_FD_109645 | JGI IMG/M metagenome (GOLD analysis project Ga0163111, IMG submission 109645) | Marine microbial communities from the Costa Rica Dome - CRUD Field 142mm St18 metaG | ecosystem: Environmental > Aquatic > Marine > Oceanic > Photic zone | place: Costa Rica: the Eastern... | reverse complement strand
GATGTTGGTCCTAACTACGGAGAGTAATGAGAGAACTAGGAATGGCTTTATTAGGAACATTTGCAATAGCACTATTTTTTGCGTGGAAAATATATCCTGAGTTAGAATACACTGGTGGAAAAAGTGTTGGTTCCTGTACAGGTGAATGTTATGCTGAGTATGTAGCACAATTTGGTACACCAGCAGAAATAGAACAACGAAAAAGAGCATTAGCAGAAGGCGATGAATTCAGTAGTATTAGAAGTTTATGGGGAGGTTGTGCCGCTTGTCATGGACAAGATGGTGGCGGTATGGGAGCATTTCCTAAACTAGCAGGACAGACAGCAGACTACATTACAGGAAGACTAGTAGCATACAAAAACAGAGAAGAAGTAGGTGCCATGAGTAGCACTATGTGGGCTCAAGCAGGCATGTTGTCTGATAAAGACATTGAAACAATTGGCAAGTTTATAGAAGCCGGAATACCAGGGGAATAATGGAATTGAAACAACTTAACGAACAACGAGTATGCGAAATACTAAATGAAATTGTAGAATTAGAAATGGCAGGTGTAGTAAGATATGCACATAGTTCATTAATGGTCAGTGGACCTAATAGAATACCAATAGTAGCATTCTTACAAGAACAAGCAAACGAAAGTTTACAACATGCCTTAATTGCAGGAGAATATATTACAGGGTTCAACGGACATCCTAGTCAAAAGATTTCTCCTATTGTAGAAAATCACGACCATAGTGTAATGCAAATATTACAAGAAAGCCTAGATCATGAAATGGCGGCAGTAGAAAAATATAAAGAACTACTTGTAGAAGTTGCAGATGCTAGTATTATGTTAGAAGAATATGCTAGAGGTCAAATAGGCATGGAAGAACAACACGCCTTAGAAATTAGAAAAATGCTTATTGACTACAGTTAATGTATAAGATCTATAGAAATGTTTTTACAGAAACGGAATGTAATAACTTTATAGATCTAATAGGCAACAGAGATGTTCAGTCTGGAAAAAACATTTACTTAGAACCAACAGACGAATTTGAGATCTTTAGAACTTTTGGACATGATGTTGCAGAGTTCGATAGGTCAATTCAACATGACAGGATTATAAGAGCAAGAAATCCTTTAGTACCTGGTATGAACGAAAATCAAGATAGCGAGTATTTTCCTATGCTAATAGATTTTATGCAACCAGTATTAGATATAGTAAAAGAAGACTGGTACAAGGATGCTACAGTTGAAAACTGCTATGGTGTAGATTTTAACTCATATCCTTCAACAACATTTCTTGAACCACATGCAGACCTAACTTATATATTTGCTATTGTAATGATTAAAAATAGAAATCTAGAGGGTGGAGATTTAGTTTTTTGGGAAAGAGATAAACACGAATTTAGAGAAATAGTTTCTGAATTTATAAAAAACAAACACAAACCAGATATAAGAATATCTGATTTGCAAACAGGAGATGTATTTGTTTGTTACGATAAACCATACTATCATGCTATAGAGCCAGTAGTATCAGGTGTTCGACAAACATCAATCATCAGATGGGACAATAATGGATAACACACAAAAAATACATTTATCTAAAGCAGTAACATGGCGTATTTTAGCGAGTATTATCACAGCCTGTTTGGCACTAGCATTTGGTATGCCTCAAAAGGCAGTAGGCTTTTTATTTTTAGCAGATTTAGTTATTAAGTTAGTATTATACTATGGCCATGAAAGATTGTGGTATAATCTTGCAAAGTTATTTGAAAATGATCAAAAAGGTAACTCGTAACCAAACGCCTTACAGTCTTCGTAATATAGATCGGTAAACAACACCTTAAATTCTTCACTAGGATTTTTATGCATAGTAGGCCTCTCAGCATTTTTATCTAAAGTATTATTTTGCTGACCTGGTGATTCTACACCATACTTATTTTTTATTTCAGGCCAAAACTTAGTATCCATTTCTTCAAACCAGTAAATATTCCATGCTTCAGTAATAAAATGTATTTGCGGTCTGAAGTGATTGTCAAAAACAAAACTTTGTTTACCTTCGTTAAATTGTTTTTTGCTAAGTCGATATTGTGCTTCGTTGGCCTTGTATGATTTGAAATGTGATACTGCAAACTCGTCTAATGTTTTAAAAAAGATATCTGTATATCCGTGATGTTTAACATGATCATTTGCTCCTGTTCTCCACATAAACTCAGACAGTAATCTTGTGTAAGGATTACGAATTATTGTGAATTGATCAGTACAATTTTCACTGGGCATAATTAATTCTTCAATTAGTTCTGCGTGAAAATGTTGTGGATTACATGGTCTTTCATCGTAACCTGTTTTCTTAGGTTCATTCAAATATCCCCATTCCCAACCAGCATTTCTAAAAGCATTTTCTACAGCAGTACCGCCACATTTTGGAACATGAACAAATAAAACTAAGTCATCACCGTTATGAAATAGGGGCATTTTTCACTTGACCTTTGTTGCTCATTGTGTTATATTTATAACTATGACAATGCATCTACAACAAGGTTTGAGTACCATAAACACTCGTAAACGCAAAGTTAAGATTACTAAAGGTAAACTTAAAGAACTAGAACTTAGGTGGCGTGAACATAACAAGTCTATGAAACGCAAACACATGCATCATTTAAGATATGAAAAGTTTGAAGATTATGTTGACTATTGTTATGGCAAAGTTGCTAGACCAGATCCTAGAGATTATTCTACATTCAAGCCTATGAGGCAAGAGACTAACTGGAGAGCAGAGCAAGACAAGGCTCACAGAGAAAAGTATCCTAGTCTAATGGAACAGCAAATGAAAGAAGGCACATATAAAACTAACGGCGAAGGAATGCGTAAGAAGGAGCCTATGAAGTACACAGGCGACCTTATACAAGGTATTGCAACTATGCACAAGAGTAATGCAGTACCTGTAATGAAAGGCACTGATCAAGCAAAAGATATAGCAAGAATGAGGAGAGGCTAATGTTTGAGAAGATAGTTGAATTTATTGTTATAGCGATGGTATTTGGAATTTTAGGTGCTGGTATATATGTAGCATTTGATAGTCGTTATGAAATGATAGAAAAACAAAAATACTTTGATGATGTGAATTATAAAGATACAGATAAAATTGCATGAGTCAAATAGATCAGGAGATGTTAAGGCGACACTATGCTAGTCAAGGTATATTAATACCCGAAGGCTATAAGTTGCCTATTTGTGATCACCCAATAGAAAAATGGTGTAGTAACTGCGACTACGATTGTGAAACTTATGAGAAGATAACGCATACTAGAAAATATCCTCAAATTTATTTTTTCGATGATTGAATTAGCAAAATTACAAAACGGTGAATTAATTTATGGTACCTATGAAGAATGCGAGGACTATGCAGAAAAGCAAGATACTTGTGTTGATAGATATTTGGACCATGTTAATCCATCAACAGTTTATAAAAACTTTAAATACATAGGTAACGATATGAGCAACCCTTATAGTGTTAGTGTACCCTTTGATTACAGAGAACAAAGAACCAAAGGTACATTTAACGATGCTGGGGTTAATCAAGATAAATGGTAAACAATATGTCAGCAGATAAACACTTTAAAGGCAAAGGCTCAAAACAAAGACCAATTAACGATCAAAAACAGTTTGACGATAATTGGGATAGAATATTTGGTAAAAAGAAAACAAAAGATGATAAAGATAAACCCAAATCCAGTTGAACAATCTATACCTGTATGGAAAGGCAAATTAGAGTTTGCTATTAAAGAGGAAGAGATAAGCAGTCAAACAGAATGGCAGGAAATAGCACCTAAGAAAAAAATGCTAATTGAACCAACTGGCGAGCATGAAAAAAATATTCTTGATCTTGTTGACTATTTTAATTCAGAGCAGGTCATAGACGACTTGCCTTTAAGTGATATGGCAGAAGCAATAAAAAGCGAGTGGCCAATAGATCAAATATTAGATAAGGATTATTTAAAAAAGATTCTCAATACAAGTGTAACAATACAAAAAGACGAAGTTGAAAGAACTGAAAAACCTTTTTGCGACACGAGAATTACATTTGGCAAAATTGTTGTAAACTTAACAGACTATTTGCTAACGCCACCAATGTTATTTACAAGTAACCCGGATTGGCCTACTACTGATGTAATTTATGAGCATGACTTTGAATTTTTAGATGTGTTATTCTTTTTAAATTCCAATAAATTTTACTACGGTTCACAAAATAATAGTAAAAGAGATGCATACTTTTTAGTATGCGATCTTACACTTGAGCCACTTTTTCTGGTTGACATTGACTCCTAAATTTAGTATAATATATACATAAATTAGCAAATAGGAGTAACAAATGAAACTAATTGAAATCAAAAAAGCAATCCAAACAGGTGACTTTAACCTTTCTGAGTTAAATGAACTTGGTGCATGGATTAATTCTGTTAAAACACAAAACGCAAAGGCTGAAATATCAGTCGGTGATCAAGTGTATGTTGTTCAAAAGACTAAAAGAACAAAAGGTATTGTTGAAAAAATCAATATCAAAAAAGCCATTGTTACACTACCAGAAGGTAGATACAATGTTCCACTATCAATGATTGAAGCCGCTTAATGATTGATATACTTCAAGAAGTTACAGACTGGGGGAAATACAAGGTAAACAATGGTGTTTACCATGTAAACTCCGCAGGCAAACTTGTAGCATATCAAGTTAACGAAGATGCTGAGGTGCAAGTATTAAAAACACCTAGCAATCAATTCAGTAAAGCAAGACGCAAATTTGTTAAAATAGGCGAACGCGAAGAAGAACTAGCAAGTCATATAAAAAAGATTGTAGGTTCCAAAGGCAATGTTTATCTATTAGATACAGAAAAAATGACTTGCACTTGCCCAGGATTTACTTTTAGGGGGACATGTAAACATGTTAAAGAAATTAGTTGATGTTTTATTAATAGGCATAGTAGTATTTGCTGTTATTGGTTGTGCAAGTGGCGGAGGTAGTGCTGGATTAGTACAACCTACAACCACAACACCGCCACCTTCAAGTACACCTACTTACACACCACCTGTATGGGAAGGCATTACATATACTGATACAAACCCAGACGAAAGTACTGGCGAATATGCAGATGTAACTTATGGCAGAATAAATGCTAACGAATTTATGAATGCAAACCCTAGTTGGTCTTTTGATGGAAATAGTGATTTTGATAGAACTAATTTAGGATTACTGCATATAACTAATTCTGGGTTCGTAGGCGGAAAAGATACAGAATTTGAAGACCACGAAGATGGAAATGTATATAACATTAATCCGTCACATATATCTACAGTAGGTGACTTCAATGGTGATGGTTTAATGGATGTTATGTTTGCACATAACTTTGGACCAAATACAAATGATTGGCTTCCTAGCACAAGACTTATTGTATTAATTAATCAAGGCAACGGTCGATTAGAAGTAGACCCTAGTATATTTGCTGACGGTGAATTTCCAACAGTAGGTCCATTATATATTAGTCATGTTGCAGATCTCAATGGCGACGGTGTTGATGATTTTATCAACATTGGTGAAAGCGGTGCATTGATGCTAAGTTCAGATAATGGTTTAGTAAATCAAACAGATACATTAATAGACCAACTATACAACATGGGAGCATATGATGATAATGGCGACTATAATGTATGGACACACACTACAGCAATAGGTGATTTAAATGGCGATGGCACACTTGATATGTTTATACCTAGCCACCTTAGAGACCAAAATTGTAACACACCATATGGCTGTACTGGCTTTACAATACATAATGATGGCACAGGAAACTTTAGTTTAGGTAGTGTATTGCTACCAAATGTAAGTCAGGCCCTAGCAAGTGTTATAGAAGACTTTGATGGCGACGGGTTTGGTGATATAGCAGTATCTATGCCATTAGCAAAACCCACAGATGTTTTTTATAATCAAAGGCTATGTGATACTTGCTCAGGTGTAGTTATGTATGGTAATAGCGACTTAGACTATACAAGAGATATTAGCCTACTACCAGATTACATGGTTGATAATATGATAGGCTTACAGTTAATTGCTATAGATGTAAACAACGATGGCTTCAAAGACTTAATGTTAATGGGCACAGGTGATGGCTATGGAGAAGGCAATGTAGACGGCGGTCATAACTATTATGCAGAAAACTATTTACAAGTTTTTCTAAACAGTGGCAATGGTAGGTCTTGGACAGACGAAACAGGTACATATATTGATATTTCAATTTATGATGATTTACCTAAACATAGCACACACGGTACTCAACCAGATTACTTGATTAGAGTAGACCTTGATGGCGATGGTGATTTAGACTTGTGGTCAAGTGTTGGTTACTATTCGCCTTATTATATAAACGATAACGGTGTATATAGACTTGCTGGTATCGTAGGCGATGTAGTACCTGTACCAGAAGGGTGTCCAAGTAACGAAGACAACTGTGGACAAAATACACAATTCCATTTGCCAATTGATATTGACGGTGACGGAGTAATAGACTTTTTACAAGCACACGAATGGGGCAACGGTGAAACTGCAAATCTAACACTAAGCCAACTTATGGGCATACAAGCAAGTACCCAACAAGCATTTGCCTTTGGAGCAAATGGTACAAACGGTTACAGAGATAGTGGACTTGCTGGTGCAGGTTATACAAACTATATTATGCAACTGGCAAAAAGCATAGCAACAGGTCCTAGCAATTTGTTAACCATTGACGATATGATTCTTAACAGCACAGAAGAGTTTTTACAGTTTGGTAGAACAACTACAAGGCACAAAGGCATGTTTGTTAAACAAACTGATAAAAAGACAATGGCAGTACAAAATTGGGGCAACAACGAAACAATGATTGGTTATGGATTTCATATAGCAACAGAACAAATGAAAAATCAAATGTCAAACCATACTGCAAATATATCAGCACTTATGGGTTATGCAAGACACAAAGACATGTATGCTTTAGCAACATACAGTGACATTAGGATGACTAACGCAAGGAATACTGTATATGCTGGTGCGGCTCAAAGTACAACAGATGTAGATTCATTTGTTTCTGAAGTTGGTATGCACAAAGGTGTATTCAGTTACGGACTTAATTATACTTTTGCTACTGTTGACGGTTTTGATGAACAAGGGCATGACACTTTTACTTACAAAGTAAATGATGCAACAATGAATGCATTCAAGGCCTTTATTACATTTGATAAAAATATATTTGGTGTTAATACACTAATCAAAGTAACAGAAAACTTTACACATGATCCTTACAAAGTTAGTATAGAAACTAGAGATGGTTCGTTCTTTGGAGCAATAGATCCAGTAAAAGAATCTACTCATGTATGGTATAATATTAGTAAAAAAATTAATACAAAGTATGGTGATGTATCATTATCATATCAGGACTACTTAGTTGGTCCAAAGGGTTTAGATCAATTAATTGTAAAATATCAGTGGAAATTTTAAAAAATAGGTTGATTTTTATCCAAAAAGCACTATAATATATATTATAGAAGGTAAATAAAAATGCGAAGAGATCTTCAAAAGTGCTTGGCTTCTTAACTTGTTTAAGAGTGAGTAATGGCAGTAACGATTCGGTCGACTGTATAAGCATAAACCGGACAGCACGGGTTGAACGCAAATGTAGAAGGAAAGCGAAAGCAATCCTTTAGGGGTTACTAAACAAAGGACTGGAGATGGCAACATCAAAAGAAACCAAGAATTGTAACAAGTGTGTGAGGAGAAACAGACAACACACAAACCGGAAACAACCTCACTCGCGACTTTTTCATTCGCCATAATGGGTATGAAAATTTTAGGAAAATAAAATAACTTGCTAAATTATAGGAGATTATTATGGTAAACAAGCAAATCAGATTCTCTACAGAATCACTTTCCCCACTATTTAAAGCCAGCATTGGCTTCGACAACTTGGTAAACGAGTTCTTCAATGAGCCTCAGTTTACAAATTCTACAGGGTATCCCCCTTACAACATATCTAAAAACAAAGACGATATCTATGAGATTACTCTTGCAGTTGCAGGATTTAAAAAAGACGATATCGAAATTGAATTAGAAGACGGTACACTAAAAATTACTGGAACTTCTAATGTTTTAGATGCTGATGAAGTTGAATACTTACACAAAGGTATTGCAGAACGCAACTTTGTGAGAACATTCAAACTTGCAGAATATGTTGAAGTTAGTTCAGCAAAACTCGAAGATGGTATTCTAAGAGTTGGCTTAGAGAGAAATGTCCCTGAGGCAATGAAGCCTAAGAAAATAGATATTTCTTAATTTTAACTAGTGGCGGGATATTGCCAATGTGTGGTACCCGCCACACCATAAACAAGTAAATAAGTATAATGAGTAAAGCAGATATAAAGACAAGAAAAACAATAAACCTTAAATATCCTGACAGGTTTAAGATTGTTATTTTGAATGACGATTACACTCCCTTTGACTTTGTTATACAACTACTTGTCGAACTGTTTAACAAAAATATAGACGAAGCAAAGAAGATTACATCACAAGTTCATGATCAAGGGCAAGGTGTTATAGGTTACTACAACGCCGAGATTGCCGAGCAGAAAACAAACGAAGCAACTGTGGCTTCACGAACAGCAGGGTATCCTCTAGTCGTGAAGGTGCAGAAAGCATGAAACAATTTGACGAAGTAAACCAAACTTACAAAGAAGGCTTTTCAACTGACATAGAGTCATTTTCACTGCCACCAGGCCTAGATGAAGATGTTGTTAGAACTATTAGCAGTATGAAGAATGAGCCCGAGTGGTTACTTGACTTTAGACTAAAAGCATTTGCACATTGGAAGAATAGTGTAGAGCCTACATGGGCAGAACTAGATTTTAAACCAATTGACTATCAGAGTATATCATATTACTCAGCACCAGAAAAATTTAACAAAGACGAAATACCACAAGAAATATTAGACACATTTGACAAGTTAGGTGTGCCAATACATGAGCGAGATGCTTTACTTGGCATCAAAGAACCTGACCCTAATATTATTCCTACAGTAGCCATTGACGCAGTATTTGATAGTGTTAGTGTTGCTACTACATTTAAAACAGAATTAGAAAAGCATGGTATTATATTTTGCAGTATAAGTGAAGCAATAGAAACACACGAGGAGTTGGTTAAACAATACCTAGGAACCGTTATACCAATAAAAGACAATTACTTTGCTACACTTAATTCAGCAGTATTCACAGACGGCACATTTTGTTACATACCACCAGGTGTAACATGTCCAATGGAACTAAACACTTACTTTAGAATTAATGCTCGTAACACAGGGCAATTTGAACGCACACTAATTATAGCAGACAAGGACAGCAAGGTTAGTTACTTAGAAGGATGTACTGCACCTGCTTACTCACAAAACACGTTACACGCGGCCTGTGTAGAACTAGTGGCCCATGAAAACGCAGATATCAAATACAGTACAGTACAAAATTGGTATCCAGGAGATGAGAACGGTGTAGGTGGTGTATATAATTTTGTAACTAAAAGGGGGTTATGTAAAGGTGACAATTCTAAAATATCTTGGACACAGGTTGAAACAGGCTCTGCCATTACTTGGAAATATCCTAGTTGTATATTACGCGGTGATAATAGTGTTGGTGAGTTTTATAGTGTCGCTGTAACAAAAGGCAAGCAACAAGCAGATACAGGAACAAAAATGTTCCATGTAGGAAAGAACACAAAGAGTACTATCATCAGTAAGGGCATAAGTTTTGATGATAGTGTAAACACTTACAGAGGCAAAGTAAGGGTAAACAAAGGTGCCACAGGTAGTAGAAACTATACAGTATGTGATAGTTTAATGTTAGATAACAGTTTAGCACTAACACTACCTACAGTAGAACAACAAAACAATGACAGTATAATTGAACATGAAGCAAGTACAAATAAAGTATCTGAAGACCAATTGTACTACTTAAACACATTAGGCATAGATGAAGAAAATGCTACTAATATGATCGTTAACGGATT
>Ga0163111_10003580_pt1 | contig 10057 bp, 9 predicted proteins | sample CRUFie1St18metaG_FD_109645 | JGI IMG/M metagenome (GOLD analysis project Ga0163111, IMG submission 109645) | Marine microbial communities from the Costa Rica Dome - CRUD Field 142mm St18 metaG | ecosystem: Environmental > Aquatic > Marine > Oceanic > Photic zone | place: Costa Rica: the Eastern... | reverse complement strand
CTTGTCCTTGTGCTAAGTGTGCACCGCAAAGAAACGATGAAAATTCATCCAAGGTACTGAGAAGAACCGTGGAAAGCCTTCCTAAAGAAAAGCCAACAGTAAGGCCAGTTGGAAAGTATGCTCTAGCATTCGAGTGGACCAATGGATGTTCTTCGGGTATTCACCGATTCGAGAGAATCTGGCGTCTAGGAGAAAAACAAGATCCAGATAACGGCAAGGCGTACGTTCACGGAGCATGGTGAAACACTCTCTCGGAGAGTAATTGTCGTAGTAACGCACTTGTATCCCTTTATGTCACGGCATAACTAGGAGGTCAATCCAATGGATGGTGTATATCTTACTTGGTTGATTTCCGCATTGGCTATTGGTGTTCTGTTAATGCCCTTGATTAAGCCCCCATGGGCTAATGTTACAACAGATGGTTTCATCGACTTCATTCGTAGATATTGGTTGCATATCGCTATTGTATTGATAATTTACAACGCTAAGGATTTCCTAGACGAAGTAGATCGAATATTGATGGCTAATACCGATGGTATGCTCAATATGACTCCTTGGATTTATGCTATTGAAGCAGACATGGTCTTGTGGGTTCAAGAGACATTCAGAGCAGATTGGCTCACCGCATTTATGACGCATTTCTATGTTGTCGGATTTATGGTAATATGCTATGTCTCCATATTCTATTTCGCATATTTCGATGACAGATATATGGCTGATAGAATCAGTTTAGCGATATTTTGGGTTTACATCCTAGCGATTCCGTTCTACTTGTTTTTCAACGTACACGTTACTGGGAATTATATTCCTGGAATGGAAACACTGGCTTACAACCATACTCCTGAGATTAATGATTGGTTCCATCGGATAGACCCATTGACTAATGGAATGCCGAGTTTGCATATTGCTTTCCCATTCGCTGTTTGGTTGTGTTTGCTAAGGTTTGATACCGACGGACGCTGGACAAATTACCGCAGAATAATTTTCGTTTTCGTTTTGATGACAGCGTTTTGTATTCTCTATTTGGGCATTCATTGGTTCATGGATATCATTGGAGGTATGATAGTTGCTGCTGTTGCAGTAAATATTGCAAACAAACTCGCAGATCCGTTCTGGAAAATATTTGATGAGAGAACAATAAATGCTCGATTAGTCACATTGTTGACGAATCCGAAGAGAGCTTACAATGTAATCAAATCATCATTCAACAAGCAAGTTGCGAATTTTGCAAAACCTACCAGCAAGGAAACTGGAGTAGTGTTGACAGTTGTCATGATTGTTATTGCTGGCATCATTACATGGGACTTAACTCACCAATCAATACCTGCGGGAGGAGTAGACGCTCCTGTGGGTGTAGAGGCTGCTGATGGCTGGCTAATTACACTAGACGACAAAGGGGAAACAGTTGAATTGATAGTACACGATTTATCAAATTTAGAATCTGAAATAGAGGTGATTCAGCCGGAAATGGATGAAAATTCAACATATGATGTTCGTGGAGATATGTTAGTCATGGCTAATCAAACTCTAGCCATGGTTGTTGATTTAGCGAAACCGTCTGTAGCAAAAACCACAATGGATGTACAATCACCAACAGACCTTACAATCGTTTCAGACGATTGTTTTGCATTGCTGGAGAATGGACAAGCAACCTACTGGACTTTCGAGGGATTGGAAAAGGTAGGGCCAACTTCTAACCAAGGGGATTCTATCATTTTGCTTGAATCGTCCAACGGTCAGATAGCACTGGTCTTCGCTAGTGACCCAGATACTGTTCAATTAGGAATTGTAGATGGAGAAGGCTTGATTTCAATCAATGTGAATGCAACGGCTGACCCTGGTGAAGATGATATTCTTCTTGATCAAGGTCTGAATGTAGATTTAGAAAATGCAACGATTACAGACATATCGTTTTCAGATAACAAGCTAGCAGCAACTATCGACGTTAATGCAACATCAAGATTGGTTCTTCTCGATACAATAACAGGGGACAGTCAGATAATTTCCGACCACAAGTTTGCAGCATATGACCCGCATGTTAACTACGGCATTCTGATGTTTTCTGCATACACAGAAATCGACCCTGCAAATGCTTCAGAGAAATATACTGACAGAGAGATATACATTCACGAGTTTTCGACGAATCTGACAAAACCGCTGACTGCTGATGACCTCGATCAGTGGGCACCTGTGGTCTTGGAAGATTATTACGTGTATCAACAGATGAACGATAATGGCGACATCAGTGTTGAAGTCCAACCCAAAGAACCAACACTACAACCATATTCTTCGAATATTTTGAAATTCGGTGTTGTTTTAGTAATAACATTAGCATTCATTTACATAATGCAAAAGCAGAGAGAAGAGAATGATTCTAACCGCCATGGTATCGAACACGCTTCATGATTTGCTCTAGTCTTTTGACAACGTCAACAGCATTTGGCGGCATTCCACCTGGTGCTGCTTCAGGGTCGCCCAATTCCTCATCCAATGCAAGATAGCCTTTGAGAACCAAATCCATAGCGCCTTTTACATCTGGATGACTTGCTCTAAGAATTTCATGTAACACATGTAGGTCTATTCCAAAGCCTTCCAATTCATATTCACGAGTTGCTAACCCTAAATCGATTAGTATTGCACTTCTTTCACTATTGATTAGAATATTGTTAGTAGATAAATCTCCATGATTTACAGCATTACGATGCAATACACGAATAGATTTTCCAACGGTGATTAGCAACTCCTCATCATGTTCATTCGAATGAAGTACCTCGATAAGCGGTTTTCCTTCGATTCTTTCCATGATTATGCTGGCTTCTTCAATATCGACATCCCAAATTGCAGGCACCGGTGCTCCTCTACTAGCCAGCCAAATTGTCAGTTTGATTTCATTCGTCATCCTTTTTTTGGTTAAACTTGCATCCAAATCAGGATGCCTCCAGCCCCTCGGTCTTCGCTTTTTCAAAACAGCAGACCTTCCATGCCATGTTCCGGAAATGACCTCAGCTTCCGCTCCGAGGTGTAGTTTTTCACCACCAGACCATGCCTGCATTGTATAAGCGAGGAAGTGTATGGTTGAAAAAGGGGCACTACTACCGATAGATGAGGCTCAACCATGACAGTGTCATTGCCGATGTGCGCCATTGACTTCACCAATGATGCAATGGGTCCTGAAGAAGCGGCTATCGCTGACAGAATAGCCGAATTGAAGGAACAGATGGGAGAAGATTTGCTTATCCTAGGTCATCACTATCAAAGGGACCAAATTGTCATGCATGCCGATCTATTAGGTGATTCATTCCTTCTCTCAGAACTAGCAGCCCAATCCAAAGCAAAGAACATCGTATTTTGTGGCGTTCATTTCATGGCAGAATCTGCAGATATCTTAACCTCGGATGATCAGAGAGTGATTCTGCCAAACATGCGTGCTGGTTGTTCAATGGCAGATATGGCCGCATTGAATGATGTAGAGATTGCTTGGGAAGAAATTCTTAGTAAATCCGGATTGAGTGACCCTGCTACCGCTAAGGAAGGCGAATCATGTTTGATTCCTGTCACTTACATGAACAGTGCAGCAGAACTCAAGGATTTTTGTGGGCGCCACGGTGGAATAGTATGTACTTCATCTAATGCCGCCGGTATTCTAGAATGGGCATACGATAGGGCGGGGCCAAATGGCGCAGTTCTTTTCTTCCCAGACCAACACTTGGGACGTAATACTGGCCTTTCCATGGGAATCCCATTGGAGAAGATGTCCGTTTGGACTCCTGGCGAGGAAAACACAATCCCCGAAGGTGTCAAAATCGTGCTTTGGCATGGATTCTGTTCGGTACACAAGAGATTCACAGTGGCGCAGATTGAAGCGTTCAGAGAAGAACATCCAAATGGTGTAGTTGTCGTTCACCCAGAATGTCCAATGGAAGTTGTACAAACTGCTGATGCCAATGGTAGTACCGAATTTATTCGAAGATTTGTTGCACAACAAGAACCTGGTACTCACATTGCTGTAGGAACTGAAATCAATATGGTTGCGAGATTAGATTCACAGCACGAGGATCTTCACATCCAATGTTTGGAACCGACTATATGCCCCTGTTCAACAATGTACATGATCCATCCAGCGTATTTGATGGATGTACTGGAAAGGCTGGCAGATGGTGAAGTTCCAAATCAGGTGGTAGTAGCACCTGAAGTTCAAGATGGGGCAAAAATTGCTCTGGAACGAATGCTTTCAATCAAGCAGTAGCTTCGAACGCCTTCCAGCCTGCTAAAGCCAAAAGCGGGCACAAGAACATAGTCAGGAGGACATATCCAATCGCTTTGGAGGAATCGTCACTCCACATTTCAATAGTTTCAACAGAGAAAGTAGACATTGTTGTGAAAGCTCCAAGGATTCCGGTTCCTAATAACAAAGTCAATTCCTTAGAAATCATCTCGCTTGCCAGAGCAGCCATGCAAACTCCTAGCAGGAGTGAGCCGACTGCATTTGCCACCAAAGTTCCCTGTGGATTACCTATCCACTCACTGACTGCGAAACGTAGTGTTGCACCAATTGCGCCCCCTAATGCCACTGCAATATACGAATTCACAAACTGCTCTTGTCGGGGCAACTCTATCAAACATGCTCAAGAGCCTTACCAGCAGAGGGCGAATTATGACCATCTGGTTCATGACCACTAATCGTGGCAAAGTTGAGGAAGCGAGGCAATATTTCGCTAATCATGGAATCGAGGTCAAACAGTTTGAGTTCGAAGCAACTGAACCTCAGGCCGATGATTTGGAAATAGTAGCATTATCCAAAATCGAACAAGCGATTCCACACCTTCCTAATTCCAACGACATGCTATTGGTAGAGGATGCCGGTTTGTTTGTAGATGCTTTAGATGGCTTTCCAGGAGTTTACTCATCCTATGTTTTGAATACTCTAGGAGTCCATGGTATTCTCAAATTAATGGATCATCTCAAGAGTGAAGACCCTATACAAGACGGCAATTTAAGGAAAGCAGAATTCAGAGCAGTGGCTGTTCTTTACAGGGACGGACAGACCATCGTATCGGAGGGAGTATGTCCAGGAAGAATTGCTCATCAAGCAGTTACAGGGGACGGATTTGGATTCGACCCAATCTTTATTCCAACAGATTTGGACGAGGATGGGAATTCCCTACCGATAGGAACTATGGGCTCTAAAAGCACTCACGGTAAACCATTTGGCGGAATACCATTGGAAGAAAAGCAACATTATTCTCACAGGCACAGAGCACTCCAAGGTCTGCTTTCTAATATCGACAGGCTTGGGTGATATTCTTGAGTGTGAGCGTTTTGGGTTGAGGTGAGCAGCATGAAGAATTCAAGGTTAGTAGTATTCACTCTACTAGTCGCGGGTATTGTCACATTCTTCATGATGCAGGCCCAATTAGATGACAATAGTCGCTGGGCATTTGTAGGTATAATCCTACTACTAGCAATCATTTGGGTGTATCTTGGAGATGCTCCTGCAAACAAGAAACCAGTCGCTAGAACCGTAGCTACTCAGCAGGTTTCAGCCGTTGATTCAGAAGAATCATCGGTAGATATTCCAGAAGTTGTAGTAAACGATAGCATGGATGGTGCCTCACTTCGTGAAAGAAAGATGGCAAAGGTCACAGCCAGTCGTCAAGAAGAGGAATCAAATGAGATTGTGGTCGAACCTGATGACGATTTGGAAGAAATCGCAGTAACCGTAGAAGAGGTACATGTCGCAGATGAATTCGTTGTCGAAGTTTCTCCACAATCAATTGAGGACGCAAACATCGCAGCACACATTCAAGAAAAGAGAGACCGTCATTCTCGCATCCGTGCAAGGATCGAGGAAAGGCGCAGAGATCAGATGGCCGAAATCAGAGCTTCAACTGCAAAGATGTGGGAAGAGCACAGTTCCGGAGAAGATTTAGTTGGCTTGATACAAAGTGACGATCACGGCCACAACATCCTAGTAGAGCCTGCAAATGCTGAGGCAGGACACGTCTATGGTGCATCATTGGTAAGAATCGATGAATCTACTATTCTGAAGATGAGAGTTCCATTAGACACTGGATTCGTGGCTGTTGAAGAAGACAGAACAACAACTGCGACCCTACCTCTGCCTGTGGGCCTACCTTCGCCTGAAGACCTTGGTCTTCCGCTTCCACCACCACCAGGTGCTTCCGGAGCACTTGCTGCATTGAAGGATGAAATGGCTAGTGACGATTAGCGATGCTTCCACTCAGGCTCGCTTCGACTCAGGAATGCTTGAACGCCGATTTTTTGGTCCTCAGTATCGAATAGTTTAGCGAATACAGACGCTTCGAATTCAACACCATCTGTGATTCCATTGTCGAGAGATGCGCGAATAGCTTGTTTTGCAACTCGCATAGTGTGCATAGATTTCGAAGCAATAGTCTGTGCGATTTCCATCGTTTTGCTTTCTAAGTTCTCAGGAGCGCACAGATGATTCACAATACCCATTCTGTAAGCATCTTCTGCACTTACGTTGTTCCCTGTCATCATCATTTCCATAGCTCTTCCATATCCTACAAGATGAACTAATCTTTGAGTTCCACCGTAACCAGGAATCAATCCTAATTTGATTTCAGGAGTTCCGAAGATTGAACGGTCGCTAGCGATTCTAATATCGCATGAACAGGCTACTTCACATCCTCCTCCAAGTGCAAAACCGTCTATCATTGCGATTGTTGGTTTCTTTAAATTCCAAATCGCTTCAATTGCATTATCTCTGAAAATTTCTCTGATTTCTTCTGAACCCTTTCCAACGAATTCGGTGATATCGGCACCTGCTACGAAAGAGTGGGGTTTAGATCTCTTTCCTTCAGGTGGCGGATTTGGCTTGGCACCAGTGATTACCACACATCTAATAGAATCATTTTCGTCAGCCCATTTGCACATTTTTTTAATCCTAGTTCTAATATCATCATTCAACGCATTTAGCTTGTCAGGACGATTGATTGTGACCTTTGCAATCATTCCGTCACCGTTTTCACAAGGAATTTCTTCGATAACCAATACTTCGCTCATGGCACTCCGAGAGAGTCATAGCAAATCAATCTGTAAGCACACATTGAAAATGTTGAGTGCCACCCCAAATTTGTGTCCGAAGTCGAAGAATCGTTAGTAGTTGCAAAAGACTTGGGCAAAAGATATGGTGACTTTATTGCACTCCATCCATTGAATGTCAAAGTTAGTTCTGGAGAATTCTTCGGAGTATTTGGACCAAACGGTGCTGGTAAATCCACATTCATAAAACTCCTAACCGGTCAATTGCGACCCAGCATTGGTGCTGTAGAGGTTTTAGGAATCAATGCTGCAAAAGAACCACAGAAACTGAAAGCAAATATTGGAATTGTACCAGAATCAGAGTCTCCTCCTTCCTACCTTACACCGAGTGAATTCTTACAGTTCGTAGGCAAACTGAGAGGGGTAGAGGATTTAGATTCAAAGGTCGAGCATTGGATGGACTGGTTCGGACTTCAAGAAAAAAGGGACACTATGTGTAAAGATCTCTCCAAAGGGCAAAGGCAGAAAGTTATGCTCGCATCGGCATTTATCCATGAGCCAAAGTTACTATTCTTGGATGAACCATTCGCTAACTTGGACCCGATTTACCAAAGGAAATGCCGCCAATGGTTGTTAGATATGGTTGCTAATGGAGGCACAATTTTCCTATGCTCTCACGTACTTGAGATGGCAGAGCGAATGTGCAATAGAATGGCAATTATCAATCATGGCAAGGTGTTAGCTGCAGGCACAGTCAAAGGATTGAAAGAATCTGATACTGAGACATTGGAAGATGTATTCATTCGCCTTGTAGGTCATTCGATTGAGGAAGCAGAAAGAATGAGCGATGAAGGAATCAATGAGGAGGAATGAAACTGTCCGTATCTATCTCCAGCCGAGATTGGTCTGAATTTTCAGAAAAATCTCTACCAGATTCATTGGGTTCAACTAATGGAGGAGTGCGTCTAAACACGCCACTGGTAGGCTGGGATGCATTTTCTGCAACATTTCGAGTCATGTTTGTTGAAGAGTTTAGAGAGAATCTCGACTTCGCAAAGAAGAGGCGAATTCTGCTATTCCCATTGCTGGTCGCATTAGTGACAATGGTTGCTACCATAGGTTTGCAATTTTTAGTCGGCGAGGGGGCTGCACAAGGTTCTGATACTGACGCAAACGCATTCACTTGGGAAGAGTTGCGGTTTGCCTTACATTTGCCTCTGTTATTTTTCAGTCTTGGAATGGGTTCATTCGCATTCTTGGGTAGGGAAAAGGTACTTGCTAGAACTGGCACCAAAAATTATCTCCTGGCATCTCCAGCTCTTCAGCCATTGACAAATCCTACAGCACACTTTGCATATTATGTCAAAGATCTATCGTATTACGTGATGCTCATTCTAACGCCGGTTATTTCTGGAATGGCTATCGGTATTTTGCTGGAAAATTTCACCAATGTGAGCACTCCTTTGGAATACAGTAGCCTACCTAGGACTTGGATTGCAATGTCAGTGACACTCGCTCAGGGTCTCGCATTCTCATTTATCGCATCTTCACTGTGGCTATTAGGCGGTTGGTTCAGCCGTCTAACTCCAATATTTGTCATCGGACTTGGTACGGCGATTGGGTTGGGATTAATGCCCCGCCAATACTTCCTTTGGGGATTGGCAACACAGCAACCAGATGGGTTACTGATCGCCATTCCTGCAATAGCAGCATCAATATTCTTGGCTTGGATCGCATCACAATTAGTGTTGGATGATTTTGAAGTAAAAGTCGTCTCGAAAAAAGAGATATTTTTGCCTGCTTGGAGTCGCTTGAGGTTCTTAGGGAACGGGCCATTGAGATTACTTGTTGCTAAAGAGGCAGTCGACCTAATTCGCTCAGGTTCACTCAAGAAAATGATAGTATCGTATTCAGTGCCATTAATCGTCTTACTGATGATGGCATGGTTAGTTGATTTTGCTGAAGCTCCAATTCCGATAAATTTGTTATCCTATGCGCCATTTTTGGGCTTCTTCGGTTTCAATTTCTATTCATGGTTAACCGCTTTAGATTCGCCCGAACACATGAACGGATTGCCACTAAGCGTCCCACAATTGATTCGTGCAAAAGTCACAGTTTACTTCTTGGCAACCACTTGGATTTCAGTAATTTTCCTGTTTTTGATGGCCTGGAGATTGGATGAGTGGGCGGTTCTTCCAGTCGGATTAATCGTGATGATTGCAAATAGTATCTACATCGTTTGTCTGACTGCGTTCTTGATGGGACTTGCGCCCAATAAAGCGATTTTCGATGCTAAAATCATGACTTGGTTTTGGATTGGAACGGTAATTCCGTTGCTGTCACTATTTCTTCTTTCATTCACACAGGGCGATGTTTCATTTTATGAAAACTGGGCCGACCAAGTTCAGGACAAAGGTCTGCAGGCTGAAGCAGTCGAATTCGACAATGAAAGAATGGCCACAGGATTCAAAGGAATCTTGGCCGTTAGTGCAGGTTTGGTGGCAGCCGCAGTACTGTTGATGAAACTGCTTGACCGCAAATGGGGAAGGGCAGAGTTCAACAATTGAAACCGTACGCGACTAATCCATGGGACTCGTAATTGCAGTCAGCGGATTGCCTGCTGCAGGCAAGGGCGAGTTCGCTGCAATTCTAGCCGCAACTGGCATCCCTGTGCGCTCTATGGGCGATATGGTAAGGGCTGAAGTAAAGGCTAGAGGAATACCTGAAGCGCCTCATGTTTTCGGTGAAGTCGCTACAGAACTCCGGGCAGAGCACGGTGACGATGTTTTGGCACACAGGCTGGTGACTGCAGTCGATGATTTGCTCAGTGGCAATCCAATTGTCCTAATCGAGGGCCTGCGAGGTACTGCTGAGAGAGAAGTTTTCCAGAACCATTGGGGTGATTCTTTCAAAGTGGTTGCAATAACTGCATCCAAGCAACTGAGATTCGAAAGAGTCCAATCACGAGCTCGTTCTGAAGATGGAGATTTGTCAGATCTTGAAAAGAGGGACGAGAGGGAAACTGGAT
>Ga0163111_10003579_pt1 | contig 10058 bp, 8 predicted proteins | sample CRUFie1St18metaG_FD_109645 | JGI IMG/M metagenome (GOLD analysis project Ga0163111, IMG submission 109645) | Marine microbial communities from the Costa Rica Dome - CRUD Field 142mm St18 metaG | ecosystem: Environmental > Aquatic > Marine > Oceanic > Photic zone | place: Costa Rica: the Eastern... | reverse complement strand
CAGGGCACTGTGGTCGCAGAGCCTCTCGAACGGGGTTTCGGGTTAACAATCGGTAACGCACTCAGAAGAGTTCTGATGAGTAGTTTGCAAGGCGCTGCCATAACAAGTGTGCAGATTGATAACGTTTTGCATGAATTTTCATCGGTTGCGGGCGTCAGAGAGGACGTTACTGATATCGTGCTTAATCTTAAGGGAGTCTCACTCAGTATGGAAGTTGAGGGACCCAAAAGACTTACGGTTTCGTCAAAAGGACCTGGCGTGGTCACAGCAGCTGATATTGAAGAAACCGCTGGTATTGAAATATTGAACAAAGATCACGTGCTTTGCCATTTAGATGACGGAGCGGATCTCAATATGGAGTTAACGGTAAATACTGGAAACGGTTACGTTGCTGCAGAGAAAAATAAGCCTGAAGATGCGCCAATAGGTTTAATCCCAATTGATGCAATATATTCTCCAGTAAAAAAAGTGTCGTATGACGTTCAACCCACTAGAGAGGGTCAAGTTTTAGATTACGACAAGCTTACGATGAATATCGAAACTGATGGCTCTGTTTCTCCGGATGATGCGCTCGCTTTTGCGGCTAGAATACTGCAAGATCAGTTATCTATTTTTGTGAATTTCGACGAACCCGAAGCCGCAAATCAAAATGACGAAGATGATGGACTGGAATTCAACCCACTACTTCTTAAAAAGGTAGATGAACTGGAGCTTTCAGTTCGATCAGCGAATTGCCTCAAGAATGATAATATTGTCTACATTGGAGACTTAATCCAGAAAACTGAAGCCGAAATGTTGCGAACACCAAACTTTGGTAGAAAATCGCTCAATGAGATAAAAGAAGTACTATCCGGCATGGGTTTACATCTTGGAATGGACGTAGAGGATTGGCCGCCTGACAACATCGAAGAGCTAGCAAAAAAGTTTGAGGATAATTTTTAGGCTGTTCGATAATAGTTATTTAAATGCCCACTTGGTGTGGGGAAAAATGGGCAGCAGCCCCAAGGTGAGCGACCAACAACGCTATTGGTTGCCGGACAAAGTATAAAATAGGAGATATACAATGCGTCATGCAAAAGGCTACCGCCGACTTAATCGTACTCATGAACACCGTAAGGCACTCTGGGCGAATATGGCAGGCTCTCTAATAGAGCATGAACAAATTAAGACTACTTTACCGAAAGCAAAAGAACTTAGGCCTATTGTAGAAAAACTGATAACCTTAGCAAAAAAAGGCGATCTCCATTCTCGTAGGCAAGCTCGAGCTCAGCTCAAAGAAGACCAATACGTATCCAAACTTTTTGACGTGTTAGGTCCCCGTTATGTGGAACGAAAAGGTGGATATCTGCGGGTTTTAAAAGCTGGCTTTCGATATGGAGATATGGCTCCGATGGCAATAATCGAGTTTGTTGATCGGGACGTTGATGCAAAAGGGGCAGCTGACAAGGCCCGGGTTGAGTCGGAAGAAGCGGCAGAGGACTAATACTAATTTAAAAGGGCCTTAAATTGTATATATTGTTATCCCTTTATTTAGTAGCTAGTCTTTGATCATAGCAGTTTAGCTCAACTTTGGCTGTTTTGTACTTTTTAAAAGTTTATTTTAGGTGTTTCATTAAGTAACATACTTGTACATTTACGTTGTGTAACGATGATCAAATTTTTTGCGCTTATATTTTTAAGTTTTTCATCCATTGCCTTTGCTCAAGATACTCTTCCAGAGTCTGAAATAGAAATAAAATTAAGCTTTGTTCCGCTTGTGAAACAAGCAGCGCCGGCTGTGGTGAACATTTACGCTCAAAGAATTATTGAGGAGCGAAAAAGTCCCTTTTCTAGAGATCCGTTCTTTCGGGACTTTTTTCGAAACTTTGGACAGTTACAACCGCGAGTTCAAAACTCATTAGGGTCAGGTGTGATCTTGTCGGCGGATGGTTATGTTGTTTCCAATTATCATGTGGTTGGTGGAGCAACTGATATAAGGGTGGTCTTGAATGATGGGCGCGAAATTTCAGGTAATGTTATTTTGTCAGATCAAGAAAGTGATTTAGCTGTTCTGAAACTTAATACAGATGAAACCCTTCCTCATCTTGATTTGCGAAAAAGCGATACCGTTGAGGTTGGTGAATTAGTACTAGCCATAGGAAACCCCTTTGGTGTTGGTCAAACTGTAACCAATGGGATAATTTCTGGATTAGCAAGAACTGGTATAGCCTCCGGTTCAGCCAAAGGATATTTTTTGCAAACAGATGCGCCCATAAATCCAGGAAATTCTGGGGGTGCATTAATAGATATTTCTGGTTCTTTGGTGGGAGTGAATACGTCGATTTTGTCGCGATCTGGTGGATCTAACGGAATTGGTTTCGCTATTCCAGCCGATTTGGTAGGGCAGTTCATAATCCAAGCCAAAGCAGGCCGCTCAAGTTTTATTCGCCCATGGGCAGGAATGAGAGGCCAACCAATTACATTTGAAATGGCCGCATCTTTGAATCTTCATGCGTTATCGGGAATGATAATATCAGAGCTTCACCAGCTAAGTCCATTTGCACAAGTTGGAATTAAAGTTGGAGATATTATAACAAAAGTTGACGGATTGGACATTAATAGTCCAGCAGAAATGCTTTACAGGATGTCTGTTTTGGGAATTGGCACGACAGTTGATATTTCTTATTTATCTAAAGGCACAATACTTTCCGCTAAAATTGACTTGGTTGAAATGCCAGACATGGAGGTTAAAGAAGTTATTCTCGGTTCAGAATTTATTTTTAAGGATTTGCATATTTCTGAATTGACCCCAGAATTCCAATCAAAATTTGGATTATCGTTTTCATCAAATGGTTTAATTATTCTTGATCCTGGCCGAATTGCATCTCGGTTAGGTTTGAGAAGGGGTGATCTTTTGCGAGAGATAAACGGAGAACCAGTAAATTCAATAGAAGGTACTATTTCCGCCATAAGTGCAATTAAAAATAATGGGACTATAACAATAATCAGATCTGGTAGGCGAGTTTCCTTAAGGTTTAGATTTTGAGTGACCTATTTAATAATGAATATATTTCTGGTGCTGCAGAAGGGCCCTTGGCTGATAAGATACGCCCAAAATCTTTAGAAGAAGTAATTGGTCAGAATCACTTGCTTGGTGAGGAGGGGCCACTTCAAAATATGATAACCTCAGGTGTTTTGAGTTCAATTATATTATGGGGCCCACCAGGCGTAGGTAAAACTACTATTGCTAGATTGTTAGCGGAAAATAGCGGCAGTCATTTCGAACAATTAAGTGCAATTTTTACTGGTGTTGGGGATTTAAAAAAGGTTTTTCAAGCAGCTAAAATCCGTCGTATGAATGGCAATAAAACTATCATTTTCGTAGATGAAATTCATCGTTTTAATAAATCCCAACAAGACAGTTTTTTGCCCTTTTTGGAAGATGGCACAATAATTCTAATCGGTGCAACAACTGAAAATCCCTCCTTTGAACTGAATCCGGCTATTTTATCGCGGGTTCAAATATTAGTTTTAGAAAGATTAAGTAATACTGATTTAACAAAATTATTGGCGCGCGTGGAGATCACATTAGGTTCCCAAATTAATGTCGATGCTGACGCAAAAACAGAACTGTTAAAGATGGCAGACGGTGATGGCAGAGCCTTATTGAATTTAATCGAAAATATTATTTCCTGGAAAATATCAAATCCTTTGACTGTTAAAGATTTGTCAGTCCGCCTATCAAAACGATTAAAAAAATATGATAAAAAAGGCGAAGAACATTATAACTTAATATCTGCATTACATAAATCTATTCGCGGTTCAGATCCTGACGCAGCTTTATACTGGCTTGCTCGGATACTAGATGGCGGCGAAGATCCCAGGTTCATTGCTCGCAGGCTTTTGCGAATGGCTTTAGAAGACGTTGGACTGGCTGATCCTCAAGCCCAAACTATTTGTCTGCACGCTTGGCAAAGTTTTGAAAGGCTGGGAAGCCCCGAGGGAGAACTTGCCTTGGCTCAGGCAGCTCTTTACTTGGCTCTGGCTCCAAAATCCAATGCTTCCTACAAGGGCTTTAATTTAAGTTTAGACTTAGTAAAACAAACAAGCTCAGAACCCCCGCCAAAGCATATTTTGAATGCGCCAACTGATCTAATGAAGGAACAGGGATATGGAGTTGGGTATGAATATGATCATGATAATGCAGATGGATTTTCTGGGCAGAATTATTTCCCTGAGAAAATAGAAAGATTATCCGCATATCAACCCGTTGAGAGAGGTTTTGAGCGCGAGCTTAAAAAAAGGATTAGCTACTTCAAAAGTTTGCGTGAAAAAAGAAAATCAATTTAGTTGTCTCTTCACTTGACTTGTTTTGAACAAGCCAACTAAAGAGAGCGATGAATTACTTGTTGGTGGCATTGGGTGGCGCGCTCGGCTCAGTTTTGCGTTATTGGGCTGGGTCTTTTTTCGTGTTTCCTGTCGGAACTTTAGCTGTAAATATTGCAGGCTCGTTCGCAATGGGTCTGATTTATGGCCTTCTTTCAGACAAGGGACTTGAGAGAGCTAGTTTATTATTAATGGCAGGTTTCTTGGGTGGTTTTACAACGTTCTCCGCATTTTCCTTAGATGTGATGAAGTTATTTACTGACGCCAAGGTTTTCCAAGGGTTCTTGTACATTTTTACATCTGTTTTGGGAGCAATATTTGCCGTTTGGATGGGTTTTTTATTGGCAAAAGGCGTGAGCGCATGAAGCTTGTACAACATATAACTATCCAAGGCGCTGATGCAGACCAGAGATTAGATCGATTTTTAAAAAGAAAATTCCCGTCGCTTAGGCAAAGTCAAATTGAAAAGATTTGCCGGAAAGGAGAGGTGCGCATAGATGGAGGTCGATGCAAACCTGCGACACGATTGACGATAGGAAATGAAGTACGAATTCCTCCACTAAAATTTGATGATACCTCCTTAAAAGCACCAAACCTGAGTAAAAACTTTATTTCTCAGAAAAATGCAAAATTGATCAGCGATGCAATCATTTATAAAGACGATGATTTGATAATTATCAATAAGCCAGCTGGACTGCCCAGTCAGGGTGGCAGTAAACAGTCTGTTCATGTTGACGGACTTTTAGATGCAATCATTTTTGAAAAAAAAGAACGACCACGGTTGGTCCATAGGCTAGATAAAGATACCTCTGGTGTTATGGTTCTTGCAAGAACCAGACAGGCTGCAAAAGGTTTGTCTGAGGCTTTAAAGCACCGCGAGGTTAGGAAAATATATTGGGCAGCTGTCGCTGGCGTTCCTCAACCTTCAGTTGGTACAATCAAGTATGGATTAGTAAAGCGATCTGGCCATGGAAGACGGGGTGAAGGTGAAAAAATGGAATGTATTCATCCTGATGCAGTTTCTTCAACTGAGGGAGCAAAGAGAGCTGTTTCAGATTTTATGGTATTAAGTAGGCTCGCTAATAGGGGGGCTTGGGTTGCATTAGTTCCTATTACTGGTCGTACTCATCAACTTCGTGCCCATATGGCAGAAATTGGAAACCCAATTATTGGTGACGGTAAATATGGAGGATCAAGTCAAGAAAACTTAGGTGATGGGTGGGGAGCTCAATTTGGTGGTGATATTAGTAAAAAACTGCACTTACATGCACGGTATTTAAAAATTGAGCATCCATTTGATAAGAGAATTATTGAAATAAAAGCTGATTTACCAAATCACATGGCACAGACTTGGAAAATATTTCAGTGGGATGTGAATGACGTTCCAAATGATCCATTCTTTGATGAAGGTTTTTAGGTTTTGACTTGGTTTTTGCAAAGGGCTTGTGATGTCTGAATGGAAACAAAAGCGATTTTGGAAAAATGTTCATGTTGTCTCGTCAGAAGCTGGATATTTTGTTAAACTTGACAATAAAATTTTAAAAACTCCTGCAAAGAGGCAAATGTTGCTCCCCACTGAGGCACTAGCAAAAAAAGTTGCTTCAGAGTGGGATGAACAAGTTGAGGAAATAGACCCATCCAAAATGCCTTTTACAAAATCTACTAATGCAGCCCTAGATAAAGTTTCTGAACAATTTGAAGAAGTAAGTGCCCTACTTGGCGAGTACGGTGATACAGATTTATTGTACTATCGTGCTGATTCTCCGTTGGAGCTACAAAAACTGCAAGAAACTGGGTGGGATCCGATTGTAAAGTGGGCCGAAAATACTTTTGATGTTCAGATAAATTGTGGAACAGGAATTGTATACATACCCCAAAATGAAAAGCTCTTCTCTGAAATGCAATTAAAAATCAGTGATTTAAGTATATTTGAGTTAACGGCCTTTTACGACATGGTTTCGATCACCGGTTCGCTTATCTTGGGCTTAGCTATAATCAATGGCCGATTATCGGCCGAAGAAGCTTATCAACTCTCGCGAGTTGATGAACTTTGGCAGTTTGAGCAGTGGGGAGAAGATGAAGAGGCTCAGGTTGCATCAAACCTAAAAAATGCAGAAATTTTGCATTCTGAGGAGTTTTTTTCACTAAGCGGAATAACTAAAAGTACTATTTTTTAAGGTTTCTCATTTTTTTACCTAAAAAGTGTACAAAAATCTAATTAAAACTCTTGACCAAGCGATCAGAATTTGAACACTGTTGCCTACTAAATTGGGGATGTCCTACTTTGGTAAATGAGTAGGGCTATCGCCCATGTGAATGGCTTTGAATTCTCAAAGCTAAATCAGGAAGAGGTAAATATGATTAAATCCATTATTATTAGCGCAGTGACTGTTGCTGGTCTTACTGCTGGTGCTGCTTTTGCAGGCACACTCGATGATGTTCAAGCTCGAGGCAAATTGAATTGTGGCGTTTCAACTGGCGTTCCAGGTTTTGCAGAACCTGATGCAAATGGCGTTTGGCAGGGCTTTGACGTAGCTGTATGTCGAGCTGTTGCAGCAGCAGTTCTTGGCGATTCTGACGCTATCGAATTTGTTCCAACCACCGGGAAAACACGTTTTACAGCGTTGGCTTCAGGTGAAATTGATATGTTGGCACGTAACACAACTTGGACTTTCAGCCGCGATGTTGACCTAAAGTTCGAATTTGTTGGTGTAAACTATTACGATGGTCAGGGCTTTATGGCTAAAGCTGACCTTGGCGTAAGCTCAGCTACTGAGTTAGATGGTGCGACAGTGTGTATCCAAACGGGTACTACGACAGAATTAAACTTGGCTGATTTTTTCCGTGCAAATAATATGAGCTATGAGGCTGTTCCAGTTGAAACAGGTTCAGAAGCTGTAACTAACTACATGGCTGGAGCGTGTGATGTCTTCACAACTGACAGATCTGCTCTTGCTGCAAGACGAGCAAATATGGAGACACCTACTGATCACGTTGTGTTGCCAGAAATCGTATCAAAAGAACCATTAGGTCCTCTTGTACGTCATGGTGATAACAATTGGGGTGACGTAGTGCGTTGGACTTTGAATGCTCTTATCACAGCCGAGGAATTAGGTGTTACAGCGGCTAATGTTGCTGAAATGGCCAAAGGAACAAAAATTCCTGAAATGAACCGTTTACTAGGCTCTGAAGGAAATCTTGGTGAAATGCTAGGTTTAGACGCGGAATGGGCTCATCGCGCAATCGCAGTTTCCGGTAATTATGGCGAAATTTTTGAAAATAATATCGGCGCCAGCACTATTATTGGATTGGCACGTGGTGTTAACGCTAAGTGGACAGACGGTGGTTTGATTTACTCACCTCCTTTCCGTTAAATCCATCTCAAATTACCAAAGGGCGCAGCATTTGCGCCCTTTGCCTTTTCAAGATTGCCTTTAAAATTTAGCTTGTCTGTAATTTTTTAGTGCTCCAAGGTCCAGTTTCGTATGAATACATCCCAAATATCAAGGCGAGATAACTTTCAGCTATCAATGCTTTTGAACGACAAGCGTTACAGGTCTTATACCTTCCAGTTTTTTGCCCTTATTATACTTATTTGTGTAATGGCTTATTTGGGCAAAAATCTTTTAGAAAATTTAGCTGCAGCTGGACTTAATATCTCCTATAGTTTTCTGGGTGAAGCGTCTGGTTATGACATCAATCAGCGGCTCATTGAATATAATAGTCAATCAACCCATATGAGAGCGGCATTTGTCGGTGTTTTAAATACCCTACTTGTAGCATTCTTAGGTTGTATAATGGCGACTATTTTTGGCGTGACCGCTGGCATTTTGCGTCTGTCAAATAATTGGATCGTCGCTAAATTGATGATGATTTATGTGGAGATCTTCCGAAATGTGCCGGTTCTTATATGGATCTTAATTATCCACTCGGTTTTTCTCACAGTACTACCTCAGCCTAAGGCGTTTAGAGGCGAAAATCCTGAGGCAGGCATGCTTTGGGATGCATTTGCTTTTACTGGGCGGGGGATTTATACACCAAAACCAATTTTTTATGATGGTTCTTCGATAGTCATTGCTACTTTTATACTATCGATTATTGGAATTTTTGCATTTCGATCTTATGCGCGTAGAAAGCTTTACGGTACTGGTCAATTAATTGAAACTAGGTGGACCAGTATCGGTATTTTCTTCATACCAACTTTACTTGTATATTTTATTATGGGTAACCCTATCGGGCTTGAATATCCTGAATTAAAGGGTTTTAACTTTAAAGGCGGCATTTACGCGCGTGGCTCGTTGATCTCTCTTTGGTTTGCCTTGTCCATATATACGGGAGCTTTTATCGCAGAAGTTGTAAGGGCTGGTATTCAGTCTGTTAATCAGGGACAAAGTGAGGCTGCTGGCGCGCTTGGTTTAAGATCTAATTTGATCATGAATTTGGTGATATTGCCTCAAGCTCTAAGGGTGATTGTTCCACCATTGATTTCATTCTATCTAAACATCACCAAAAACAGCTCCCTTGCTTTAGCCGTGGGTTATATGGATATCACAGGTACCCTAGGTGGTATTACACTAAATCAAACTGGACGTGCGATAGAAGCTGTTTTGTTGTTAATGCTGTTTTACCTCGTCATAAGCCTATCCATTTCTGCGATTATGAACGTTTATAACCGCAGCATTATGCTCAAGGAAAGGTGACAATGTCTGATAACAGTAATTCTTTTGTTCGACATGAAATGCTTTCGGAGCGTGCTCCACCAGTTGGTGAACGAGGCGTGTTAAAGTGGGCGCGGGAAAACTTATTCTCGTCTGTTTTTAACACGATTATGACAATTCTTTCCGTATGGGTAATTTATTCTATTACAGTGGGTGTTGCTCCTTGGTTTTTTAATGGTGTTTGGAATGCGGAGACTACACGAGAGTGTTACGAAATTTTGAATGGGGTAAATGGTGCCTGTTTTGCAGTCTTGCAGGAACGGTTTCCTCAGCTGATTTATGGCTTTAAATATCCGTCTACAGAATATTGGCGGCCAAACTTGGCTACGATATTACTGCTAGTAGCGTTAGCTCCAGTTCTATTTAGACGTCTTCCGAAGAGACTTTTAGTTTTCTCAGTTATTTACCCTTTTTTGGCATATTGGTTGATCTGGGGGGGGACTATACTCACTCCAACAGTTGCGTTCGTCGGTTGTTGTGTTGGCGTGGCATGTTATAGAAAGTTCTCTTCTGGCGCATTTGTAACTGCAATAATACTCGGTCTCTTTTCAGCGTACCTTTGTTGGTTTTTGGGTGGCTACCTTATCTCATGGAATGATGCTTTTATTTCTTTAAAAGAAGTTCCATCGAGAGATATGGGTGGTTTTATGCTCAACCTCTTACTGGGAACAATAGCAGTGAGTTTGTCTATTCCGCTTGGAATTACATTGGCATTGGGGCGTCAATCAAATATGCCGATAATAAAGTGGATCTGTGTTGTTTTTATTGAATTTATTCGTGGCGTGCCTCTAATAACATTACTTTTTGTTGCTAATGTCATCTTAGCTTTTTTCTTTCCGCCAGAAACAAGTATCGATTTGATCTTGCGTGTGATAATCATGATGACTTTTTTTAACTCAGCTTATATCGCCGAAGTTGTGCGTGGAGGTTTAGCCGCACTACCATCTGGGCAATATGAAGCTGCTAACAGCCTTG
>Ga0163111_10003577_pt1 | contig 10058 bp, 3 predicted proteins | sample CRUFie1St18metaG_FD_109645 | JGI IMG/M metagenome (GOLD analysis project Ga0163111, IMG submission 109645) | Marine microbial communities from the Costa Rica Dome - CRUD Field 142mm St18 metaG | ecosystem: Environmental > Aquatic > Marine > Oceanic > Photic zone | place: Costa Rica: the Eastern... | reverse complement strand
TGGTCGCTAGCGGCAACTTTTTCTAAATACCGCATTGCTTTTTTTAATAAAGTTGCAGATTGAATCAAATCTAAAATATGAATATTATTTACTTCACTATAAATATATGGGAACATTTTTGGGTTCCATCGGTGAGCTTTATGACCGAAATGAACTCCTGCTTCTAATAACTGTGATAAACTGATATCAGACATAATATTTTTAAACTACTTATTTATTTTTATAAAAATTCTAAGATAAACGTTAACAAATTTTAATCAATTTGTCTAGTTTCAGAAGAAGACAACGACTGTTGATCAAAAAGTTTTGCTGGATTAAACTTAGTAAATTTTTTTTTAAATGAATATTTTTTAAAAGAATTTTTATAATTTTGCGATCCAGTTCCTGCTGGGATTAAATGACCAATAACAATATTCTCTTTTAAACCTCGTAACCAATCAATCTGACCCTCAATTGCAGCTTTTGTAAGAACTCGAGTTGTTTCTTGAAAACTGGCGGCTGAAATAAAACTCGGATTGTTTAATGCAGCCTTTGTAATTCCAAGTAATAAAGGAACATAACAAGCGACTTCTTTATTTTCACTTGTTAAAATTTTGTTAATGTATTGAATATGATATAGATCAATAACTTCCCGTTGTAATAATGGAGTATCACCTTCATGGGTAATTAAAACTTTAGTGGTCATTTGTTTAATAATAACTTCCAAATGTTTATCATTAATTCTTACACCCTGCGAATTATAAACGGACTGTACAGAATTTAAGATGAAGAGTTGAACTTTTTTAAAACTATTATGGCTAGCTTCAAAATTATTTGTTAATCTTGCATATTTAAATGTTTTAGTGCGATCACATAAAAATAGTTTTAATAGTCCATAATAATTAAAATACGCTTTTATCAATTTATGAGGATTAATCTTATCATTTTCTTTTACAGTCGTTCCAACTCGTTGAAATTCAAAATTCACATCTAAACTTGTTTTTTGAGCTAGCAAACTTCTCTTTTGACTTGTAGGAACTCGTTTTATTAAATTAGTTTTTTTGCGAGCTTCTAAAATTTCTTCAATTCGTGGTAAGCCTTGAACAATATCGCCTGTAATTTCTTTTTCAAGATTTAATAATCCAAGTGTTTTTCCAGATTCGATAAATTCTGTATTTTTACAGAATAAGCTATTTACCTCTTGTTCAAAATAATCTTCAGTTATTGAATGTAATCCAACTGCTTTTGTTGATTTCGTAAAAGGTTGCTCAGTAAATTTTAATAACGTTAATTGATTGTTGACTGAATCAGTAAAAATTTCTCGATTCTTATTTGAAATTAATTCTGAACTTTGTACTAATACTGTTCTGTCAAATCGAGTCTTATTTAATAAATTATTATTACTTGGACGTAATACCGTTTGAAGTCTTGAATTTATACTATTTGTTGTTATAGTAAATTTTTTTAAAAACTGAGGAATTAGACAACTATAGAATTTTCCCTCTTTTTTCAAAAAGAACTTTGAAAATTCAGATTTTAAAGTAATTGTTTTATCTTGAGTATTAGTTGGATTTAAATAATTTGTAATTAATGATTTTCTTAAGTCGTAATAATTTACTGAAACATTTTTATTAGCAATAAAATCGAGATTCCGAGTTAATCGGGGAATAATTTTATATTGTAAATTTGTTTTTACCGTCAAATTGTCGTTTTTACAATTCGGGAAAAAATATGGACGACCCTTTTGTAAAGTAAACAGCGAATCACTTTCAATAATAATCTTACCAGTCTTGGCTAAATTTGACTTACTCATCATAAAATCATTCAATTTTCTATCCACAACCTCAGATTTTTGAAGGATGGTACAATCATTATTAGAAATTAGAAATATTTGTTTTTCGTTGAATTTCTTTATTTTAAATTTTACTATTTCAAGTGAATCTGAAGTAAGAGTTTCTAGATAACCTAAGACATTATAATTACTTACAAACTGATTTTTTTGAACTAAAAAACAAGGATCAATATTTTTATCTCTTAAATATGGTGAAATATGATTATTAAAACGAATTTTTTCAATAACATTAAATTCAACTACATTTTTATAGTTATTATTTGATAATTCAATGCTGATATTTTTTTTCAAAAGATTGTTTGTTTTAAAAAGTAAAAGATTTGCAACTAAATTTAAACTCTTCATTCCAGTAATTCGTTGATTAGACTTATAAAAGTAAGTTCCAACTGACTCTAAATTAAAATGTAATTGCGGATTAATATTTTGTTTTGCAAGAGGCGCAGAATCAGTGATATACGGAAATTCATAAATTTGAATTGGTCGAACTAAGAGTTGATCATAAGTTTTTTCACTAATGCATTCACAGAATGATAAATTTTGAATTTCAATAGTAGAAAATAAAACCTCTCCTGGATAATAGACTTTTTCTTCAACTTTTTTCAAATCTTTACCTTGATATACTAAGCCAGGCTTAATTGAAATTATTTGAATATTATTAGGTTTTGGAATAAGACTAATAATGCCTGAGGTTTTTGAAAATAAATTCGGAATAATTTCAAAGCCTTCTGAAATAAAATCTCCATCTTCAACAAATAGAAGATTTGGTTCGCATTTTATTTTATGAATTTCTTCTCCTAACCAAATAATTGTACGAAATTTCAGAGTTGGTATTTTAGGCCCAGAATTTAATTTCAAAAATTCATCAATAAATTTTGTAAATTTTGATTTTATAATTTCTAGCTTTTTTAATTTTCGGTTTGCATTTAACAATGTTCGTTGAGCTCTAAGTAACTTACGAGGAGTATTTTCCTGTCTACGTTTAACTTTTTCTAGTGTACGTTCTAAGATTGGATAAACTTCGCTATCTGTTTCAGTTTTTAAAAGTTGTTCAGTTAAAAAATCAATATCCCATTCTATTTTTTTAATATCCCATTTTGCTTTTTCAATAGTTTTTCCTGCTCGATTAATAGTAATTATTGCCTTATCCTGTTCTATATTAAGTTCAGTCAGTTCAGTTTCATATGGAAATAAACTATAATTGTTTTTTTGAAAATCAATAAATTTTGTTGTTTTATTAGTTTTTAAATTATTTCGAAAATCATAATAAAGAACACCACCGGTTAATGTTAAAAAAGAATTAGTAATTAAAGTCCCAAGTTTATCATTACGAGTTAATTGTAAACAATCTTTAGAATACTTTCTTGTTAAAGTTAAAGCATATTTTTTTTTGCCTAAAGTAAACAAGTAATTTTTATAATTAGAAGTTGAATGTAATTGTTCTAATTTTGAATCTTTAAACAAATATTTATTATGAGTTACTTTTATTAATCCTTGATATAAACTTGTTTTATTATTAACAAAGCTTATAGATCCACTATAGTGATTTAGAATTTTTGTTCGAAAAATATAACTAAATTGATTTAGCTTATAATCCGAATGAAAGTTTATAAATGAACTGTTTGGACTGTTATATAGCTGGCCAGCTAAAATCCAAATTAGTTTATTATTATTTAATACATTAATATTCTGTTTTAGTTTCGGAATAAAAATCTCACCACATGTATCACTTAAAATTGTTTTAATTTCTGTTTTAACTTGTTTATTAGTGTTAATTACTTCACCAATAACCGTATCTTTAGAAAGATATTGATTATTTTTTGGAAATAGAATTGTGTTACGTAAAACATCAATTCTAATCAAGTCTTTTTTTTTGTCTTCTGGAATTAAAACTAATGATCCTGCATTTTTTGTCACTAAAACATCTTCACCACGATTTGTTCTTAAAGTAACTGTTTCTAACCCTTTGTAAAATTGAATAATGCCATTGAGTGGACTAATGATTTGTTCACGTGCTTCTGAGGTAAAAATACCACCTGTATGGAATGTTCGCATAGTAAGTTGTGTCCCAGGTTCACCGATAGATTGACCTGCTAAAATTCCAATCGCTTCACCAATGTCGACTAAATTTTCATTTGCTAAATCCCATCCATAGCATTTTTGACAGACTGCCCGGTATAATTGACATGTTAATGGGGAACGAACAGCAAACTCTGATATGGCTTTGTTTTTACATGTTTTAATTAATTCAGGCGTTATTTGAGTATTTTTTTTAATTAATAAAGCTGATGTTTGAGGATCATAAATTGGTTTATTGATTACACGTCCTAAAACTTTGTCATATATGGTATTTTTATTTTTAACATCTTGGACCGAAATAACGATTGAATGAGGTGTAAAACAATCTTTTTCACGAATTAAAATATCTTGAGAAACATCAATTAAACGACGTGTCAAATAACCTGAATTTGCTGTTTTTAAAGCAGTATCTACAATTCCTTTTCGAGCTCCATATCCGGACATTAAGTAGTCAGTAATGGTTAAACCTTCACGAAAATTCTTTTTAATTGGCAAATTCATAATCTGACCACTTGGGTCTGACATTAAACCACGCATACCGACTAATTGGCGAACTTGAGATAAATTCCCACGTGCACCTGAAAAAGCCATAATATAAACAGAATTAAGTGGATCATAATTTTTGAAGTAATAGATAATTTGATTTTTTAAAGATTCGCTAGTTAAACTCCATGTATCAATAATTTTTTGAAATCTTTCAACATCCGTAATTTTACCCTTTAAAAAAATCTTTTCAGAATTATGAATTTCTTGATTTGCTTTTTCAAGCATTACACTTTTTACAAATGGAACTTTTAAATCTTCAATACTAATTGAAATTCCAGCATGACTCGCATATTTAAATCCTAAATATTTTAGTTCATCCGCTAATAAACAAGCTTGCATAGAATCGTAACTTGTAAAACTCCAGGCTAATAATTGACGTAATTGTTTTTTATCAATTAGAGTATTTTTATACGTATAAGTTTTCATAAAATATATTTAATATGTTATCTTTTGAATTATAAAAAATTTAAAGTCTTTTGAATTGTATAATTTAAAATAACACGACCAGTTGTTGTTTGTAAATATTGAGTAATTATCTTTCCTTCGGAATCTTTTCGGATTTGTAAGTTTTCATAATATTCAATAACGCTATTGTCAGATAAAGAAATCTTTTTTTGTGGATTTAAATTTTGATAATGTTCATCCATATAACGAACCCAAATAGATGTATGAATCTCAATTTTATTTTGATCATATGCTAAAATAACATCTTCTAGATTTGCAAAATAATAGTTAGAACCTAAGAGACCTTTTATATTCGTAGTAGTTAAATAATAGCAGCCAAGAACCATATCTTGACTTGGCATAATAATTGGTTCTCCATTAGCTGGAGATAAGAAGTTATAGGGTGCTAACATTAACATATAACATTCAGCTTGAGCTTCCGGTGATAACGGGATATGAACAGCCATTTGATCTCCATCAAAATCAGCATTAAAGGCTGAACAAACTAACGGATGTAATTTAATAGCCCTACCTTTTACCAAAATGGGTTCAAAGGCTTGAACACCTAATCTATGTAATGTTGGAGCACGATTTAAAAAAATTGGATGATTTTTTAAAACCTCTTCTAATACTGGTTTAATAACTAATTCACTATGCTGAATTAAATTTTTAGCAAGCCCAATATTGTTAGCCAAACCTTGATCAATTAATTCTCGAATAATGAATGGCTGAAAAAGTTCAATAGCCATCTCATATGGTAAACCACATTGATTTAATTTTAGAGTCGGCCCAACAACAATAACTGAACGTCCTGAATAATCCACCCGTTTTCCTAATAAATTTTGACGGAACCGTCCATGTTTCCCTTTAATTATATCAGATAAGGATTTCAATGGTCGATTATTTGCACTTAAGGCAATTTTCCCTCGTTTTCCATTATCAATTAATGTATCAACAGCTTCCTGCAATAATCGTTTTTCATTTCTAATAATTAGTTGAGGTGCATCAATTTCTAATAATCGAAGTAATCGATTATTTCTTGTGATAATTCGTCGATAAAGTTCATTTAAATCAGATGTAGCAAAACGGCCTCCCTCTAATTGAATCATGGGTCTTAAAGCTGGAGGAATAATTGGTAAAATACTTAAGACCATCCATGATGGGTCTGAACCAGTTCCAATTAAGTTTTCCAAAACTCTAATCCGTTTAATAGCTTTTTCACGTATTTTGTATAATCGTTGTTGTTCCCATTTTCGAAACCAGTGAGATGAATAATAAATAGGTTCTTCTTTATTTAAGACTTTTGTACAAATTAAAACAAAACAACGTGTTCGAAAAATTTCTGATTCTAAATCAAGTTTTTCTAATTCTCGTTTAATTAATGGAGCACCCATCAAAAAACTTGGGGTTGCTCTCAGAAGATATTTCGGTGTGTTTTGACGACGGTTTTGTAATTTTGGATAAGGTTTTAAAGGATAATTGCTATGTCCTAATTCACGACTTCGACGATATTGTTGTAAATCCCAATGTAGTCCATAAAATGAAATTTCATCTTCAGCAATAAAATAAGCCAATGATGCAATCTTAATACGTTTTACACGTTCATCCCATAAGCTAATAATTGTTGATGGTGTTAATTTTAAACCATTACAAGTCCACGAATAATTAAAATTTGTTAGTTGAAGTTTATTCTTACATTTTTCTGACTGACTGGTATACGTTGTATTTAATCTTTTTTCAAATTCTTCAACCTCTAGAAGAAGAGCCATAAAATTTGGTCTACTATTGATATACCAAACATGGGTGACTGGATAAACCAAATCAATATAACCCATTCGATGACGTCTTACTCGTGATTCAGTTAATTCGACACCACAGCGTTCACAAATTAATCCTTCATATCGAACAAGTTTATATTTTCCACAAGCACATTCAAAACTTTTACTTGGACCAAAAATACGTTCACAAAACAAACCATCCATTTCTGGTTTAAAGGTTCGATAATTTATCGTTTCTGATTTTTGTACTTCACCTACAAATTGGCCATTTGGTAATCTACGATTCGACCATTTTAAAATTCGAAAAGGCGAAGCTAGTTTAATCTTGATATAATTGAATTCTTTTACAAAGTTTTCCATAATTTTTAAAATGAAATATCATCTATATTTGAAGTCGGTAAAAAGGTCTTAGAAAGAGCATTATATTTTTCAACAATATTAACTTCAACTTCATATTTTCTTGAAGAACTAAACTGTTTTATCTTGTATGTACTCATATCTAAACCAATAGAACGTAATTCTTGTAATAATACTTTAAAAGATTCAGGAATTCCAAATTGTGGAATTTTGTGTCCTTTTATAATTGCATTCAACGTTTCATTTCGACCTTGCATATCATCCGATTTGATCGTTAAAATTTCTTGCAATGTAAAAGCAGCACCAAATCCTTCTAAAGCCCATACTTCCATTTCGCCAAAACGTTGACCACCATGTTGAGCTTTTCCTCTCAAAGGCTGTTGTGTTATTAAAGAATAAGGACCAGTTGCTCGTGAATGCATTTTATCATCGACAAGATGGATCAATTTTAACATATAGGCATTTCCGACTGTAATTGGATTCTCAAACTCTTGTCCAGTTCGGCCATCTATTAAAACCATTTTACCAGGAGCATAAGGATTGAAAAGCCAACTTTTATTTTTTTTAATCGACGCATGACGAAGTTTTTTGTTTATTAAAATTCGTGATATTTCTAAACCATACATTTCATCAAATGGTAAAATTTTAAATCGACAGTTTAGCTTATCACCTGCTAATCCTAATAAACATTCATAAAGTTGACCGACATTCATTCTTGAAGGAACTCCTAATGGATTCAAAATAATATCAATTGGAGTTCCATCTGGTAAAAATGGCATATCTTGACGGGCTAAAACTCGTGAAATGATACCTTTATTTCCATGTCGTCCAGCAATTTTATCTCCAACTTGAATCTTTCGAATTTGAGCAATAAACACATAGATTTTTTCTGATTTATATGTAAACTTTGTTTGACGATTAAATGTTACGGTTTCGATCACACGACCTGATTCACCATCAGGCATTCTATAAGAATTATCTTTGACCCCTTTAGATTTTTCACCGAAAATAGCACGTAGTAGTTTTGACTCTGGTAATTGTTCATAACTATCAGTAGAAATAACTTTGCCGACTAAAATATCTCCTGATTTTACAAATGTTCCAACTTTTACAATTCCATCTTCATTTAAATGCTTAACTTCTGAAAAAGATAAATTCGGAATCATCTTCATTGTTTGTTCAGATAGTTCTGTATTTGGATCAATCTCAATTTTATAACGTTCAATATGAATAGATGTAAAAACATCATCATAAATTAAACGTTCACTAATTAAAATTGCATCTTCAAAATTATACCCTTGCCATGGCATATATGCAACAAGAGTATTCTGTCCTAATGAAATTCACTATTTGTAATTGCTGGACCATCACTAAGCATTTGTCCTGACTTGATTTTTTCACCTTTCCAAACAATTGGTCGTTGATTAATACAAGTTTGCTGATTTGATCGTAAATACTTTTGTAATTTATAGATTGTTTTTTTATTCTTGTTTTTAATAACAATTTTATTAGCTGTTACCGAATTAACAATCCCAGAAGTGTGTGCATTTAATGTCATTCCAGAATCAATAGCGATTTGGTTTTCTAATCCAGTACCAACAATTGGCTTTTGAGGAAAAATTAACGGAACTGATTGACGTTGCATATTAGAACCCATTAATGCTCGATTAGCATCATCATGTTCAAAAAAAGGTATTAATGACGCTGCAATTGAAACAACTTGAACTGTAGAAATTGAAATAAAATCAACTTCTGAAGGTGTAACATTAATAAAATCTTGTTTATATCGAACTGAAATAATATTTCTTACTAAATAATTATTTTTATTTGTAGCAATATCAGCTGGAGCAATTTTATACAAATCTTCGATGTCTGCTGTTAAATAAATTGGGTTTCCAGTTTTTAAAACTTTTCCATTTATAACACGCCAAAATGGCGTTTCTAAAAACCCAAGTTTATTCACTCGAGCACAAGTTGTTAAGGAAGCAATTAAACCAACATTTTGACCTTCAGGTGTTTCAATTGGACAAATTCTTCCATAATGACTAGGGTGAATATCACGAACTGAAAAACTAATATGATCACGGTTTAAACCACCTGGTCCTAAACCACTAATACGACGACGATGTGTTAAAGAAGATAATGGATTTGTTTGATCTAAATATTGGGATAATTGACTTGATCCAAAAAATTCTCTTATTGTTGCATTAATAACACCAAAATTTAAGAGATAGTTAGATTCAATTTTATTCGTTTGATTTCGTAATTTTCGAACTAACCGTTGAAATCCAATTCGAAACAAATTTTGTAATAATTCCCCAATAGATCGAACACGCTTATTTTTAAGATGGTCAATATCATCTGGAATTGTCTTTGAAATTGTTAATAAAATTAATTTATCGATTATTGCAAAAATATCTTCATATGTTATAGATTGAAGACGATTACTAACTTTTAAATTTAGTCGGTTATTAATTTTTAAGCGACCAATTTTTCCTAAGTTATAGTAATTTGGGTCAAAGATCTGTGAAAATTCTGAAATATTTTTCAAATAACCTATATCTGAATCAAATCTACTAAGAGGTTGTTTAAAATATGTGGAATTGATTAATAATGGTTTATTGAAATAGAAAAAATCTGATGAATGTAGATTTTGATAAATTTCCAAATCTGTTAATCCCATTTCTTTTAATAGTGAAAGAATAGGTTTTTGTGTAATTTTATCTAACTGAATTATAAGTTCTTCTTCTTGATTCTTAAGAGGGTAATTGTAAGCATTCAGTTTCGTATTTTTTTGGAAATTAAATCGAATCCAAGATCCATACTCGGGAATTAAAGTAGCTGTATATAGTTCTTTATCTGTATATTTATTATGATAATGTGTCTTAATTTCGTGATCTTTTTGATAAAGTAATAATTGGGTTTTACTTTTTAAATATTTATCTCGTTTTTTCAAATAATTATCATGTCGCGTTAATTCTTCTTTAAATAGTTTTTTATTTTCTCGTAATAAATCATCTTCCATA
>Ga0163111_10003576_pt1 | contig 10058 bp, 7 predicted proteins | sample CRUFie1St18metaG_FD_109645 | JGI IMG/M metagenome (GOLD analysis project Ga0163111, IMG submission 109645) | Marine microbial communities from the Costa Rica Dome - CRUD Field 142mm St18 metaG | ecosystem: Environmental > Aquatic > Marine > Oceanic > Photic zone | place: Costa Rica: the Eastern... | reverse complement strand
GTACTGGCCAATCTGATCGGTGCCAATGGCAATGCCGATGCCTTCTTTGTGGCGTTCAAAATCCCTAATTTTCTGAGACGCCTTTTCGCCGAGGGCGCCTTTGCCCAGGCCTTTGTGCCAGTACTTGCCGATACCCGCGAAAAGGGCGGTTTTGCGGCGGTGCGGGAACTGGTAGACCGCGTCGCGGGGGTGTTGGGCGGTACATTGCTCCTGCTGACGGTGCTCACCATCATGGCATCGCCAGTGGTGGCGACGATTTTTGCGCCCGGATTTTTGCGCGACCCGGCAAAATTGGCGCTTACAGGGGATTTGATCAAGTTGACCTTCCCGTATCTGCTCCTGATCTCACTCACCGGATTCGCGGGCGCAATACTCAACAGCTACCAGCGGTTCGCAGTGCCCGCGTTGACGCCGGTATTGCTGAATTTGTGCCTGATCGCTTCAGCGTTGTGGTTCGCGCCCAGCTTTGAAGAGCCTGTGGTGGCGCTCGCTCTGGGGGTGTTAGTCGCGGGATTTGCGCAGCTGTTGTTTCAGGTGCCTGCGCTGGCCGGTATCGGGCTGGTACCGCGGCCGCGATGGGCGCCCCGACACGAGGGCGTGAAAAGAATCCTGTTACTGATGATTCCTGCCTTGTTCGGCGTGTCAGTCAGTCAGATCAACTTGTTGCTCGATACGGTGCTGGCATCACTGCTGCCGACCGGAAGCGTGTCGTGGCTTTATTACTCAGATCGACTGACCGAGCTGCCGCTCGGCGTCTTTGCGATTGCGATCGCCACCGTGATTTTGCCCACCTTGTCGGGCCAGCGGGCCCGGGCAGATGACCCCGCATTTGCCAATACTTTGGCTTGGGCGATTCGCAGCGTTTTGCTCATTGCAGTGCCGGCGACGCTGGCGCTGGCGGTCCTCGCCGAGCCAGTGCTGGCGACGCTGTTTCAGTACGGTGCCTTTAGTGAGGATGACCGGATGATGGCGGCCGCCAGTCTGCGTGCCTACACCCTCGGCCTGGGCGCCTTCATGCTGATTAAGGTCCTCGCACCCGGGTTCTACGCCCGCGAGGATATGCGGACACCAGTGCGGATCGGCATTATCGCGATGGTCGCCAACATGATTCTGAACGTGGCCTTTGTCCTGCCTTTGATGTGGTGGTTAAACCTTGGCCATGTCGGCCTCGCCTTGGCCACCAGTGTCTCAGCCTGGCTGAACGCGACCTTGCTATACCGGGGCTTGAGACGCGATGCGGTGCTGCTGGAAAGCCCCCTACTGTTTAAATGGATCATGCAAATCCTGCTGGCCTCTGCGGCCATGGTCATGGTGCTCCTGTGGATGATGCCTGAGGGTGCCCTCTGGGCAGAGTGGTCATGGTGGCAGCGGGCACTCCAACTGGGTGTATTGTGTGTCAGTGGCCTCGGTATTTTTGCTGCCAGTCTGTTGCTGCTTGGAGTGCGTGCGGCTGATCTGAGACGCTGAGTCACCGCCCAGTTTTCACGCTTTGCCGCTGCTGGTGTCGGCTGATCTGGTGACAGCTCACCGGTATACTGTGTCTTTGGATTTGAATGGAAGACAAGCGGGGATGGAGCTCATCCGCGGCCGACACAATTTGCGCCCCCATCATCGTGGCTGTGCGGTAACGATCGGGGCCTTTGACGGTATCCATCTGGGACATCAGTCAGTGTTAGCGCATCTCAGGCAAGAGGCGCAGGTGCGGGGCGTGCCGACCACGGTGGTCACTTTCGAACCCCTGCCTCGGGAGTATTTGCGCCCGCTTGAGGCGCCGCCGCGCATTACCACGCTCCGCGATAAGTGGCCGCTGCTCGAGGCTTGCGACGTCGATCGCGTCCTCTGTTTGCCCTTCAACGAAGCGCTCAGACAGCTCAGTGCAAGAGAGTTTGTGGAGCGCGTCTTTGTAGAGGGGCTCGGCGTTACGTATCTGGCTTTTGGCGATGACTTTCGTTTTGGCAATCGACGCGAGGGCGACTTGGATTATGTCCGCGCGTTGGCGGATGAATTTGGCTATGCTGTCGCCCCCACGCCGACCCGCGAAGAGGCTGGTGAGCGTGTGAGTAGCACACGGATTCGTGCCGCGTTAGCCGAGGCGGATTTCGACCTTGCTGAGCAGCTACTGGGGCGCCCATTTGAATTGGCGGGCCGCGTTCAGCATGGACAAAAACTGGGCCGGCAGTTGGATGCGCCGACCGCCAACATCGCGCTGCATCGTATCCGTTCGCCACTGCACGGCGTGTATGCGGTGAAGGTATCGGGCGGTGGTCTGGAGGCGGCTCCCGGCGTTGCCAATGTCGGGGTCAAGCCGACTATTGGTGAGAGCCTCGAGGCAACCCTCGAGGTACATGTGTTGGAAGGCGCGCCAAATTTATATGGCGAGCGATTGACGGTGCGGTTTAGACATAAACTGCGAGACGAGCAGAAGTTTCCGTCGCTGGATGCCCTGAAGGAGGGCATTGCGGCGGACAAGGCCAGCGCCAGTGCCTGGCTGGCGGACCACGGATAACCTATGAGTGACTACAAAGCCACGCTGAATCTGCCGCAAACAGATTTTCCGATGAAGGCGAATCTCGCGCAGCGGGAACCCGATCGCTTGAAGGCCTGGTCGGAGATGGACCTCTATACCCAAATTCGCGAGGTAGGGCAGGGGAAGCCAAAGTTCATCCTTCACGATGGCCCCCCGTACGCAAACGGTGACCTCCACGTGGGCCACGCGATCAACAAGATCCTCAAGGACATCATCATCAAATCCAAGACGCTGTCTGGATTTGATGCGCCTTATGTGCCCGGATGGGATTGTCACGGTCTGCCGATTGAGCTGAACGTTGAAAAAAAGGTTGGCAAGCCCGGCCACAAAGTGACTGCCGGTGAATTCAGGCAGCACTGTCGCGACTATGCGGGCAAGCAGGTGGATGCCCAGAAAGCTGATTTTGTGCGCATGGGTGTGTTTGGTGACTGGGACAATCCCTACCTGACCATGGACTTCCTATTTGAGGCGAATATCGTTCGCACACTTGCCAAAATCATTGACCGCGGACATCTGCACCGGGGTTTCAAGCCCGTGCATTGGTGTCTGGACTGCGGGTCTGCGCTGGCGGAGGCGGAGGTCGAGTATCGCGATAAGCAATCATCAGCCGTCGACGTGGCGTTCCCGTTTGTCGATCAAGCCGCGGCGGCAAAGCAACTGGGGTGTGATGACGGCGACCCGATAGAGCTTGCCATCTGGACAACAACACCCTGGACGCTACCCGCCAATCGCGGTGTGGCCTTGTCGGCAGATTTGGATTACGTGCTACTTGCGTTCCATGGCCGCCGGGTTGTTGTCGCTGAAGACCTCGCCGAAACCTGTGCCCAGCGTTTTGGCGCTGAAGGTGTGGAGATCGTTGGGCGAGCCAAGGGCGGCACGCTGGAAGGGCTAGCGCTGGTGCCTCCCTTTGATGAGACGCCCGTGCCGATCGTTCTGGGCGATCATGTGACCACCGAGGCAGGCACTGGCTGCGTCCATACTGCGCCGGCACACGGGCTTGAAGACTTCGATATGGGTCAGCGCTACGACCTGGAGGTGTATAACCCTGTCGGCGGTAATGGCGTCTACCACCCTGACACACCGGTGTTTGCAGGCCAACATATCTTTAAGGCCAATGATGACATCGTCGCGGCCTTGTCCGAGCGCGGCATTCTCTTGTGCCACGAACCTTTCCAGCACAGCTATCCGCACTGCTGGCGGCACAAGACCCCCATTATTTTCCGCGCAACGCCCCAGTGGTTTATCAGCATGACGGGCAATGGTCTGTTGTCGGCGGCCCAGCAGGCGGTGGAGAGCGTGCAGTGGATCCCGGATTGGGGTCGCGCGCGGATCGACAGCATGCTGACTAACCGGCCCGATTGGTGTATCTCCCGCCAGCGCACCTGGGGTGTGCCGATTGCGCTGTTTGTGCACAAAGTGACGGGTGATCTGCACCCTGATACTCAGGGGTTGATGGAGCAGGTCGCGGTGCGGATGGAGAGCCACGGCATCGATGCCTGGTTTGACCTCGATCCCAGTGAGCTGTTGGGTGACGACGCGGAGCACTACGAGAAGGTCTTCGATACGCTTGATGTCTGGTTCGATTCGGGAGTGACCCACGAATGTGTCTTGCACCAGCGAGAGGGGCTCAACTGGCCGGCGGATCTGTATCTGGAGGGGTCTGACCAGCATCGAGGCTGGTTCCAATCTTCTTTGCTGACAGCGATTGGGACCCAAGACACGGCGCCATACCGGGAGGTGCTGACCCACGGGTTTACCGTCGACGGTGAAGGGCGAAAAATGTCGAAGTCGCTCGGAAATATTATTCCGGCGGACAAGGCGATGAAGGACCTCGGTGCGGACGTACTGAGGTTATATGTGTCTGCCGCGGACTACCGCAACGAGATTTCCGCCTCCGACGAGATCTTTAAACGCACGGCGGACGCCTACCGCCGGATACGCAACACGGCGCGGTTTTTGCTCGCCAACTTGGCGGGTTTCGATCCCAAGACCGATGCGCTACCAATCGAGCAGTTGTTGCCGCTGGACCGCTGGATTCTGGGCCAGGCTCACGCGTTACAGAGCGACCTGCGCACTGCCTATGACGAGTATCAGTTCCACCACGTCTATCACCGTCTGCATAACTTCTGCAGCGGCGAACTGGGGGGCTTTTATCTCGACATTATCAAGGATCGCCAGTACACCACGGCCAGCGATTCGCTGGCGCGTCGGTCGGCGCAGACCAGCCTTTTCCATTTGGCTGAGGCACTGTGCCGTTGGATCGCGCCCATTCTCAGTTTCACAGCCGAGGAGCTCTGGGAAAACATACCCGGGGACAGAGTCGATTCGGTCTTTCTTACGGAGTGGTATGACGCGCTACCGGTGCCAGAGACCGAAGGGCCGCTGAATGCGGACTTCTGGTCCGAGATGATGAGCATACGCCAGCAGGTCAACAAGGCGCTCGAGCTGGCCCGCGAGCAGGGCAATCTGCGTGGCTCACTCGACGCCGCGGTCACACTGTATGCAGAGGCGCCACTGTCTGAGCGTCTGCGCAGTTTGGGTGAGGAACTGCGTTTTGTGCTCATCACTTCAGAAGCCACGGTGGCGGAGATGAGCAGTGCACCTGCCGAGGCGGTGGAAGCTGAGGGCATGGAGTTGCGTATTCAGGTGGAAGCGGCCGCTAGCGAGAAGTGCGAGCGCTGCTGGCACCGCCGGCCCGATGTGGGCCAGCACAGCGCCCACCCGACCCTATGCGGACGCTGCGTGACCAATATTGATGGGCCTGGAGAGGTGCGCGAGTTTGCCTAACAAGGGCTGGCTTGCTGCAGTGGGGCAACGTCCCTGGATAGCATTGATCATCGCCGTGGTGGTCATTGGGCTCGACCAGTGGACCAAGCACATCGCCGTGACAATGCTCGAATTTCGCAGTCCTCAGAGTGTGACCAGCTGGTTTGACTGGATGCTGACCTATAACACCGGGGCGGCGTTCAGTTTTCTGGCGGGTGCGGGGGGCTGGCAGCGTTGGTTCCTGACGGGCGTTGCACTGGTGGTAAGTGTATTCATTGTCGGTTGGCTGTTTCGCTTGAGCCCGTCAGACCGGGGTCTGGTCATTCCGCTTGGCCTGATACTCGGTGGCGGTATCGGTAATCTGCTCGATCGACTTATGCTCGGCCATGTTGTCGACTTTATTTCGTTGCACTACGAGAACTGGTATTGGCCAGCGTTCAATCTGGCGGACTCCGCCATTAGTGCCGGTGCCGTCTGGGTGCTATTGGGTGCGATCTTTGGCCGCGCTTCCCATACCGAGAACCCGTCCGTATCCTGACAGCATGAATCTCGAAATCGAAACCAACACCCGTGTTACGCTCAACTTTTCGCTTTCGCTGGAAACCGGGGAGGAAGTGGATTCCAATTTTGGCCATGACCCGGTTTCGTTTGTGATGGGCGATGGCTCGTTGTTGCCCGGTTTTGAGCGGCGGCTGCTGGGCATGCGCGCCGGTGACGAGGCCGAGTTTCGTATTCCGCCCGATGAAGGGTTCGGGGAGCCGCAGGACGACAATGTTCAGGCGATTCCAAGAACTGACTTTGATGCAGACGCACCTCTGGAGCCCGGCATGCTGTTCACTTTTGCCGATGCCGCTGGTGGAGAGGTGCCCGGTATGGTGGCCGAGGTGGGTGCAGATACTGTAACAGTGGATTTCAATCATCCGCTGTCTGGGCGTACTATTCATTTCAAAGTGAAGATTGCACGCGTGGAGCCAGCGGAACTGCACTGATGGATATCGTACTTGCCAATCCCAGAGGTTTTTGTGCCGGTGTTGATCGGGCGATCGACATCGTCAATCGCGCCCTCGAAGTCTTTGGTGGCCCCGTCTATGTCCGCCACGAGGTCGTGCACAACCGCCACGTGGTAGATGACCTGCGCACACGCGGTGCGGTGTTCGTCGACGAACTGACCGAAGTCCCAGATGACGCGATCGTAATTTTCAGTGCTCACGGGGTCTCCAGAGCGGTGCAGGAAGAAGCCGAGGGCCGGGGCTTGCAGGTTTTTGACGCCACCTGTCCCTTGGTGACCAAAGTCCACGTTGAAGTGGCCGCTTTCAGCGCTGCCGGCAGAGAGTGTGTTCTGATTGGGCACGCCGGGCACCCGGAGGTCGAGGGCACCATGGGGCGCTATGACACCTCGCAGGGTGGCGCCATATATCTGGTTGAGGATGAAGAGCAGGCGGCTGCCCTGGATGTTCGTGACCCGGCCTCACTGGCTTTTGTGACGCAGACCACGCTGTCAGTTGACGACACGGCTAAGGTGATCGACGCCTTGCGGGCCAAATTCCCCGAAATTCAGGGTCCCCGTAAGGACGACATCTGCTACGCCACCCAAAACCGCCAGGATGCAGTCAAATCCCTTGCCGACGAAGTCGATCTGGTCCTCGTGGTGGGTTCCACCAACAGCTCAAACTCCAACCGCCTGCGCGAGTTGGCGGAGCGGTGCGGCGCTAGTGCGTATCTTATCGACGATGCCAGCATGATCGAGCCTCAGTGGCTATCGGGGAAGCAGCGTATTGGGGTGACCGCGGGTGCCTCGGCGCCGGAACTTCTGGTGCAGGAAGTCATTGACACCCTGCGTGATCACGGTGGACTGGCGGTGCGGGATCTCGATGGTCGAGAAGAAAATATTACCTTCTCCCTGCCCAAAGGGCTGCGCATCCCTACCGTGGCGGTCGAGGACTGACCCTCCAGACACTGTCTGCTCGTTCAACTTCATCCCGACTCGCTTTGACGTGATCAGCGCCAGCTAATGGACTGGTGCAACAATTCCGACCCCGAGACGTCTTTTCTGCTCAGTGGTTTTCCAACTTCTGAGTGGCCGACACAGTGTTGGCTCATGGAAAACCGCTTGCGGAAGGTTCCGCATTACCTGAGGGGGCTCACGCTTCTGGAGTGCCTGATCACGCTGGCCATTGTTGCCATCCTGATGGGGGTTGGGGTCCCGGCTTTTCGCGATCAACTGGCCGCGGCCCGCGCCCGAGCGGGTGCCGAGCAACTTTATGCGGCCATGCAATATGCGCGGAGCATGGCGCAGCGATACGATTCGGTGGTGACCCTATGTCCGGTTGTCGATCCTGCTGAAGAATCTCCCCGGTGTGGCGGTCATTTTGGTCAGACTGTTGCCGCACTTAAGCAGCAGGAAGAGGGGCATCACTTGTTGCGGGTTTGGCCTGCGAGAGCCGGGGTGACCGTGACCAACCGTGCGGGCTCAAAGTGGGTGACCGGCGCGCTGCAATGGGATCAGCAGGGCGTGGGACACCGCAACCTGACTTTGTCGGTCTGCGCGCTCGGTCACAACTGGTCCGTGATTACGAATCGGTTGGGCCGGCCTCGGCTGGCCCGTGATTGGGGGGTGTGCCCGCCTGCTGTCGCCCAACCGACCGCTACCGGTTCGTGATTATTGGGAAATACGGTACCCTTCGTCCCCCGGTTTCAGCCCTTCCGGTGTGAGAAAGGATCCCGAGATGAAACTCTGCATGGCGCAGATCAATACGCTGGTTGGCGATATCGCCGGCAACACCCAGCGCGTGCTTGAGGTGAGTGCAGCTCAGCAAGCAGCGGGCGCACACGTGGTGGTATTTCCTGAGCTGACACTGACCGGGTACCCGCCTGAAGATCTGCTGTTGCGCGGTGATCTGCTGGATCGCACCGAGGCAGCGTTGGCGACGCTGTGCGCTGAACTACCTGCCGATATGGCAGTGGTGGTGGGTTACCCCCGAGGGCAAGACGGTGCGCTGTTCAATAGTGCCGGTGTCATATCGGGCGGAAAACTGCTCGCCCAATATGATAAACAGTGCCTGCCAAACTATGAGGTGTTTGACGAGAAGCGTTACTTTGCAGCCGGGGCTGAACCCTGTGTTGTCGACATCGGCGGCCTCGCCGTTGGCTTGACCATTTGTGAGGATATTTGGCACCCGGAGCCGGCCGCGAACGTGAAAGCTGCCGGTGCCAAGATACTGATCAATATCAACGCCTCACCGTTCCACCGGGGCAAGTCGTCTGAGCGGCTTGAGCGGGTGAAGTCGTGTGCTGCGTCACACCAGCTGCCGATCATTTATGTCAATCAGGTAGGCGGACAGGACGAGCTCGTTTTTGACGGCGGTTCTTTTGCTGTCGACGCGCAGGGTGAGCTCAGCGTCAGCGCGCAAACCTTTGTTGAGGCCTTTCCCATCGTGACGGTTGACCCGTTATCAGAGGGCCGTTTGGTACCCGGCGACATGGCATCAGATCGAGAAGATCTCGACGCCGTGTGGCAGGCGCTGGTGCTGGGCATGCGCGATTACGTCAACAAAAATGGGTTTCCCGGGGTGGTCTTGGGCCTCTCTGGTGGCATCGACTCCGCGGTCACATTGGCAGTCGCCGTCGATGCGCTGGGCCCGGAGCGAGTCGAAGCGGCCATGATGCCGTTTCGCTACACCGCCAGCATGAGTGTCGAGGACGCAGAGGCAGAAGCTAAGGCGCTTGGCGTGCGCTTCAATAATCTGTCTATCGAGCCTCTTTATGAGGCTTTTATGACGGCCTTGGCGGATGAGTTTGAGGGGCTGGCGCCCAATATCACTGAGGAAAACCTGCAGGCACGGTGCCGTGGCGTGTTGCTCATGTCTATCTCCAACAAGAAAAACCTCCTGGTATTAACCACCGGTAACAAGAGCGAGCTGGCAGTCGGCTATTCCACCCTGTACGGGGATATGGCCGGTGGCTTCGACGTGCTCAAGGACTGCCCCAAAATGCTCGTCTACGCGTTGGCGCGTTATCGCAACACTTTGGGTGACTGTATCCCTGAGCGGGTGATTACTCGGCCGCCCTCTGCGGAGCTGGCGCCTGACCAAAAGGACGAGGACAGTCTGCCGCCATACGAGGTGCTTGATCAAATCATCGAAATGTACGTGGAGCAGGACGCCTCACGTCAGGAGATGTTGGCCGCAGGGTTCTCACATGAAGATGTCGAGCGTGTTGTGCGCCTGGTCGATCTCAATGAGTACAAGCGCCGACAGGCACCGGTGGGTGTCAGGATTTCACGGCGTGCGTTTGGCCGTGACCGTCGCTACCCCATCACCTGGGCCTGGCGCTCCTCGAGCTAAGGCCCTTCAGCTAGCGCCTCAGGATTTGGGGCGGTAATTAAACTGCGGTGGCTTGGGAGGGTTAAATAAACCCAGCGTCGCACGATTGATCCACGACCGCTGCAATCCATCCATCGTGTACACGCTGTCGAAACCGCATTCTGCCGTCAGGTTGGGATGCTCCGGATAGTTCTCGCAGAGCACGTCGACAGAGTCCTCAGCGAGGTCATTGAGACCCAGAAGCAGGTAAGCCTGCGCCATGATCGCGAGCCCGTCCGCCACGCTGGGCGTTTGCTGCATATGCTCGACCACATACTTACCCCGATTCAGCGCCGCCATGTAGGCGCCGCGCCGGAAGTAGTAATTGGCGACGTGGATTTCGTGGCGGGCCAGCATATTGCGCATGTGCACCATGCGTTGCCGCGCGTCGGGAGCATAGGCGC
>Ga0163111_10003575_pt1 | contig 10059 bp, 10 predicted proteins | sample CRUFie1St18metaG_FD_109645 | JGI IMG/M metagenome (GOLD analysis project Ga0163111, IMG submission 109645) | Marine microbial communities from the Costa Rica Dome - CRUD Field 142mm St18 metaG | ecosystem: Environmental > Aquatic > Marine > Oceanic > Photic zone | place: Costa Rica: the Eastern... | reverse complement strand
TTCGCACAAGCGAGTTGGCATTTGGCAAATCTTGAGAATTTAGCTGTTGTTAAATTGTTAAGTAGAGTGATCATGGACCTAGCTGAGGGTGAAATAAAGCAGGGCCTTAATAGATTTGACTCAAGTCAATCTTTCGAGGGGTATTTAGAAAAAAGTTATTGTAAAACAGCTTCTCTAATTGCTAATAGCTCTAAAGCTATTGGTGTTTTATCTGATGTAGATGCAGATAGTTTGAAATCACTTTATTTTTTTGGAAGACAATTAGGTTTAGCTTTTCAAGTAGTTGATGATATTCTCGATTTTACTGGTAATGATGAACAATTAGGAAAGCCTGCTGCAAGTGATCTACAAAGTGGGTATCTAACTGCTCCAGTTTTCTATGCTTTGAGCGAAAATCCCACTCTCAGCGAACTGATTAATGGTAAATTCTCAAAAAAAGACGATCTTGAAAAGGCCTTGTCTCTCGTTAGAGATTCAAGTGCAATACGAAAATCAAGAGAATTAGCTGAAAAATTTGCATCTGAGGCCAAAGATTCAATTTCTTGGTTGCCCGATTCACCTTCAAAGCTGGCATTACTTGAATTGCCTGAATTTGTTATTAGCAGGCTCTATTAATCTGCTACTCACTTAACATTTGTTCAATTTCTTTAAGATTATTGATTGTCTTTAAATTTGTGTCTTTTCCAAATAAGTTTTTTTCAGACAGTTCATCATTTTTATCTTTTAAAAATAAAACATAACAGCCTGCCTTTAGGGCTGAAGATACTCCAGAGATTGAATCTTCAACAGCCCAACACTCTTGAGGAGAAATATTTAATTTTTCAGCAGCTAAAAGATATGGGTCAGGAGCAGGCTTTCCTTTTGCAAGTAATTTGTCATCGCCAAGAACCTCTGTAGAAAATAGATTCATCCATTTATGTGGCGCAGTTTTTATTTTATGAGACTCAGTGCTGCTACTGGTTACTAACGCCATTGGAATATTTTCTGTATGACATCGTTTGATTAAACTCTCACTTCCTGGCATTGCTTGTGCAGTAAGGATGAGTCGTCTTGATATGGGTTTATGTAAGCTTAGTAACTCCTCGATCTTCACTGTCTTAGAAATTAATTTAAGAAGTTCATTCGCACAATCAATTCTTCTTCTGCCTCTCAATAGTTTTAGTTGGCTATAAGTTAGATTCAAATCAAAATGTGCAGCAGTTTCTTTCCATGCTTGACCATGTAAGGGTTCAGAATCAATTAGAACTCCATCAAGATCGAACAAAAATGCTTTGGGAAAATTCCAAGTTTTTTTCATTATTAATTTGTTTTAAATAAGAGTTTCACTATTCAAGCCTTTTGGTCAGAAATAGCTTGAATGCAATAAATGAAAAGTTGTTTTTATCTTTCATGAATCCAGACAATTCTAACTCTATCGAGTCCGTTCTTCAGGAGCAGAGACTCTTTCCTCCTTCAAATGACTTCTCCAGTAAAAGTAGAATCTCATCTTTCTCTAGATATTTGGAAATGTCAGAGATGGCTAAATCAGACCCAAATAAGTTTTGGGGTGATGCCGCTAGAGAAGAATTACATTGGTTTAAATCTTTTGACAAAGTCCTTGACTGGTCCAATCCACCTTTTGCAAGATGGTTCGATGGAGGAAAAACAAATATTTCATTTAACTGTTTAGATCGTCATTTAAATAGTTCAACAGCTGAGAAAATTGCCTTGATTTGGGAAGGCGAGCCAGGTGATCAAAAAAAATATACCTATAAAGAATTACATAAAGAAGTTTGCAAAGCAGCTAATGCACTCAAATCTATAGGAATTGGTAAAGGTGACCTTGTGGCCTTGTACATGCCTATGGTCCCAGAAGCAGCAATTGCAATGCTTGCTTGTGCGAGGATCGGAGCCCCACATTCAGTCGTCTTTGGAGGGTTTTCCTCTGAGGCTCTTAGGGATAGATTGATTAATGGAGAAGCAAAGGCAATAATTACTGCTGATGGTGGTTTTAGAAAAGATAAAGTAATTCCTCTCAAAGATGCTGTTGACTCAGCCTTGGAAGGAGGTGCTTGCCCAAAAGTCGAATCAGTCTTAGTTGTTCAACGTACGAAAAAAACTATTGCCATGGTTGATGGCCGAGATTATTGGTGGCATGAAATTGTAGATACGCAATCAGAAGAATGTTTATCGGAACATATGGATAGTGAGGATTGCTTGTTTGTCTTATATACCTCTGGTTCTACAGGTAAGCCAAAAGGAGTAGTTCATACAACTGCTGGTTATAACCTTTGGTCGCATTTAACTTTTAAATGGATTTTTGATATTCGTGAAAATGATGTTTATTGGTGTACCGCTGACGTGGGTTGGATAACTGGACATAGTTATATCGTCTATGGCCCACTATCTAACGGAGCAACAACTGTTATGTATGAAGGTGTACCAAGGCCATCAAATCCAGGAGCTTTTTGGGATGTGATTCAAAAGCACAAAATTTCAATTTTCTATACGGCTCCAACTGCTATAAGGGCTTTTATGAAAGCAGGAAAAAATATTCCTGAACAATATGATTTATCTAGCTTGAGACTTTTAGGAACAGTTGGAGAGCCAATAAATCCAGAGGCTTGGATGTGGTATCGAGATGTCATTGGAGGAGGAGAATGCCCAATAGTTGATACTTGGTGGCAAACAGAAACCGGGGGCGTAATGATTAGTCCTCTTCCTGGAGCGACTTCAACTAAGCCAGGATCTGCAACTTTCCCTTTGCCTGGGATAGAAGCCGATGTGGTTAATTTTGAAGGTCAAACTGTAGCAAATAATGAAGGAGGATATTTAGTTGTTAGAAGACCATGGCCTGGCATGATGAGAAATGTTTATGGAGATGAAAAAAGATTTAGAGAGAGTTATTGGGAGTATTTAAAACCTATAGATAACAACTACATATATTTTGCTGGAGATGGAGCACGAAGAGATGAAGAAGGATATTTTTGGGTTATGGGTCGAGTCGATGATGTTATAAATGTTTCAGGCCATAGGCTTGGCACAATGGAAATAGAATCGGCTTTAGTTAGTCATGAGTTGGTCTCAGAAGCAGCGGTTGTTGGTAGACCTGATGAATTAAAAGGAGAAGCAATAGTAGCCTTTGTTTCGTTAAAAACTGGAGCAGAATTAAATGAAAATATTGTCGGACAATTACAAAAACACGTCGTGACTGAAATAGGACCAATTGCTAAACCTGATGAAATTAAATTTACAGATGCTCTTCCTAAAACAAGAAGTGGAAAAATAATGCGCAGGATTTTGAGATCATTGGCTGCAGGCGATGAAATAAGTGGGGATACAAGTACTCTTGAGGACAGATCAGTCTTAGATAAATTAAGAAGTTAAGGTTAAATCTCCCAATGAGTTATTTCATCGACTATCAAATCAATTTTATTGTATTTTGAAGTTCTATGAGAATTAGTTTTAAGTAATTTCTCTCTGATACCAGTGCTTACTGGGGTTAGATGATTACCTTCTAGTTGCATGAGTTCAGATTTATCCAAATCTCTTTCTTTTAAGGATTTAAGTAATAAATTATTTTGATCGAGATTATCATTTTTAAATTGTATTAATAGATTATTTATTTGTTCATATTGCTCTCTTACAAGCGTTAATGTTTCGCTAGGACTAGGACTAAATTCAGTTTGAAGTTGCAACTTCTCAGAAATATTCCTAAGCATCGGTATAGATTTATCCGCCTTAAAATTATTAAAGCTTATTGCTACCAAGCCATTACAGTTTCTACCTCCATCTGGAGCTAGTAAATGTAACTTACACCCGAGACTATGACCTAATCTTATTGTCTTTGGTATTATCCCTACTCTTTTTTCAAGAATTCTTCGAGAAAGACGGAATCTTTTCCATGCATGATTGGCTTGAAGTTGATGATCAAAATTAGGGATATAGCTCCATGAATGTACGGCAAAATTTCTTTGCAAAAGCCCAGAAATAAGCCTTTTGTATGTAACTTCTGGCTTTACTGAAATATAGCTACCTCCAATCATTTCTATAAGCCCAATTGGGCGAGAAGGCCATTGGCAAAAAACATCATTGATACGTCTAATTGTGCTCATTGATGAATGATCGTCCTCAAAAGAGAAATAGAAAATAATTATAAATATAAGTGTCTTTAGTTTCTAATGTTCTACTAAGTTTTTATTCAACTCTGTTTTTTTGATGATAATAGAACTATGCCTAATTAATTTTGATGTGAAAGAAGAGCAAAATTATCAAAAAGAGAGTGAACAACTTAACTTTCTCAATGGAACAATTAAACCAATTGTCAATAAAAAAGAGAAAAATAGAGAATTAAAAAAAACTTCCAGATCAAGCGAAGGATCTGTTGAAAATATAAGCACCCAGACTTCACCGAAAAATATTTTGATTTTGGATACTGAAACTACTGGTCTTGATAATGAAACTGATGATTGCCTTGAAGTTGGTTCGATACTTTTTAATATCAAGAACAGATCGGTGTTAGCTCAACAATCTTTTCTTTTGCCAGTTGAAAATAATAACGCAGAAAAGATAAATAATATTCCTGCTGAAATAACCAGATTGCCTCAACCCTTGTTTGAGGCAATTCAATATTTTCAGTCTTTGGTTCAAGTGTCAGATGTGATAGTTGCTCATAATGCAGAGTTCGATATGAAATGGTTTGGTATTAAAAAATTACCTCAGATTGAAAAACAATGGATTTGTTCGATGGATGATATAACTTGGCCTTCTGATAGACAATTGAAGAGTCGTCCTTCAGTAAAAGATCTTGCATTGGCTTATGGAGTTCCAGTTTGGAGTGCTCATAGGGCTTTGACAGATTGTATATATTTGGCAGAGGTCTTTAAACGATGTAGTGATCTTGAAAAGCTTTTGATTAGAGCTCTTGAACCAAAGATTCTTCTTCGAGCTGAAATTTCTTACGATAATAGATACTTAGCTAAGAACGCTGGCTTTAGGTGGAATGATTCAATTAAGGGTGCCTGGTCTAGGAAAATGAGCCGTCGGGATATGGAAAAATTAGAATTCCCTGTACGTGAGGTTGAATTGTAAAATTGAGTTGAGTTTTTCATAAAGTACTCATTCCAAATCTTGGCTATTTATTTAATGTATTAAGTAATGAGTTTTTAAAGCTTTCTCAATGATTTATTTATGAGAAAATTTTTCACTAAGAAAAATATAGAAGACCAGTTTTCTTTTGTTAAAAGTAAGACTGATGGTAATGAATTGAAAAAGCGTCTAAGACAATGGCAGCATTCTAGAAGTTGGGCGCGTTTAATTTGTGAAGCTGAAAAAATGTGGAGTCTTGAGTCAAGAGAACTAAAAAGACTTGGAGCTATGGAATTAATTCAACTGCAAAATGAAATGCCTTTTAACGTTAGAAGAAGGGTTAATTTTTGGTTGGTTAGATATTCAGGCGCTACTCGATTAGAAGATTAAGCCTAAACAACTTTTTAGATTGAGCTTTATCAATGTATCTTCTTATAATTCACTTATTAGATAATTTTTAACCAGTTTACTGAAACAATTACTATTAAACAAACAACAAATAATTTTACTGAAGTTGCTTTGACTAATCTCAAGAATTTAAGAGGAATGCTTGACCTTTTGCCGGCTCAGAGTCAGGGCTGGCAGCATGTCGAATCAATTGCGCAAAGACATTTTGCTCGAGCTGGACTACAAGAAATTAGAACTCCGGTTATTGAACAAACTGAATTGTTTTTAAGAGGTATTGGAGAGAATACCGATGTCGTGGGCAAGGAAATGTACAGCTTTGACGATAGAGGAGGTCGGTCTTGTACTTTGAGACCTGAAGGTACAGCTTCTGTTGCAAGGTCAATTGTCCAGCATGGATTATTAAATAGTGGCCCTCAAAGGCTTTGGTATAAAGGCCCAATGTTTCGTTATGAGCGTCCTCAAGCAGGAAGACAAAGGCAGTTCCATCAAATTGGAGTTGAATTCGTTGGATTGGCTTCTGTTATGAGTGACGCTGAGGTGATTTCAATTGCGTGGGACTTTTTAAAGGATGTAGGCCTGAATGATTTGAATTTAGAAATTAATAGTCTTGGAAGTAATGAAGACCGAAATATTTTCAAAGAGGCGTTGAAAGATTGGCTAAATCAGAGGTTTGATTTGTTGGATCAAGATTCTCAGAAAAGGATTAATGTTAATCCCTTGAGAATATTAGATAGTAAAAATAAATCAACAAAAGAACTTTTAATAGGTGCTCCTTCTTTAATTGACTTTTTATCTAAGGATAGTAAAACTAGATTTGATTATTTACAGGAATTACTCGATAATTTAAATATCCCATATAAAGTAAATAATAATTTGGTAAGGGGACTTGATTATTATTCTCATACAGCTTTTGAAATAACAAGTAATCAACTTGGTTCTCAAGCAACAGTTTGCGGAGGAGGACGTTACGATCAGTTGATAAGCGAATTGGGAGGATCTGAAACGCCTTCAATTGGTTGGGCCATTGGGATGGAAAGATTAATACTTCTTGCTGGGGATAAAATTTTACATCCCCAAAAAACAGATGCTTATGTCATTTACAGGGGTGAAGAGGCTGAAAAATTTTCTTTGAATATTACTCGTCAGTTAAGATCAGCGAACTTAACAATTGAAATGGATTACTCAGGTTCATCTTTTTCTAAACAATTCAAACGTGCAGATAAAAGTAAAGCTAAATGGGCAATCGTTATTGGTGAGGATGAGGTATCAAAAGGTCAAGTATTAATTAAGAAATTAAGAGATAATAAAAAGACAGAGGGTAATGAGCAATATATTTTTTCAAGTGAAGACCTAGATAAGTTAATTGAACAATTGATTGATAACTAAAATGATTGATTCTTTAAATATGAGCTCTATCAAAATTCAAAAGATTTGTTGTATTGGTGCTGGCTATGTTGGTGGCCCAACGATGTCTGTTATCGCAGATAAATGTCCTGATTTGGAAATTAGGGTTGTTGATATAAACAAAGAAAGAATTGCTGCATGGAATGATAGTGATTTAAATAAATTGCCAATATTTGAACCTGGATTAGATAAAATAATTTCCAGAACAAGAGACAGAAATCTTTTCTTTAGTTCAGAAATGGAAAAGGCAATATCTGAAGCAGATATGATCTTTATATCAGTTAATACTCCAACCAAGACCAAAGGTCTTGGAGCAGGTCAAGCAAGTGATCTTAGTTGGGTTGAAGCTAGTGCAAGGCAAGTAGCTAAATATTCAAATGGTCATACTATAGTAGTAGAAAAAAGTACTCTTCCGGTTCGAACAGCACAAGCGATAAAAGAAATACTTAAGACAACGAATATAGAGAATCAGCAAAATAAAATTTCAAAAACATTTTCCGTTTTATCTAATCCTGAATTCTTAGCGGAAGGTACAGCAATAAATGACTTAGAAAAACCAGATAGAGTTTTAATTGGAGGCGAGGACCCTGATGCTGTAAATGCCTTAGTAAATGTTTATTTGAACTGGGTTCCTAGTGAACAGATTATTTGCACGAATTTATGGAGTAGTGAACTTTCAAAATTAGCGGCTAATGCATTTTTGGCTCAACGTATTAGCTCCATAAATTCTATTTCTGCCTTTTGTGAAGCTACGGGGGCTGATATTCAAGAGGTCGCAAAAGCAATAGGAACAGATAAAAGAATAGGGAGTCAATTCCTCAGTGCTGGTCCTGGCTTCGGTGGGAGTTGTTTTAAAAAAGATATTTTGAATTTAGTTTATTTGAGTGGGTATTTTGGTTTGCCTGAGGTTGCTAATTATTGGAATCAAGTTGTGATATTAAACACGTGGCAACAAGACAGAATTTATAAGATTGTTCTAGAGAAGCTCTTTGGAACGGTTAATGGTAAAAATATCGCGATACTTGGTTTTTCTTTTAAGGCGAACACAAATGATACGCGCGAATCGCCTGCTATTAGGATAGCTAGTGACTTACTTGAAGAAGGTGCTTTGCTTTCGATCTATGACCCTAAAGTTTCATTTGAAAGAATACATGAAGATTTTGAAAAATTTTCATTTAATAATCAGGGTATTTGGAAAATGGCCAGTTCAATACCAGATGCATTGAAAAATGTTGATGCAGTTTTAATTCTTACTGCATGGGATGAATTCTTTGGGCTTGATTGGAAGTATTTAGCTTCTTTGATGAGATCACCAGCTTGGATTTTCGATACAAGATCAGTTGTCAATCGTAAAGAAATAGAAACTACAAACTTGAATTTGTGGAAGCTGGGTGAGGGGAGCTAAAATCTCTTCACAAACAAATTATTTGTATACAATTGGTGCTTGAATAAGTAAAATTTTAGTTATGATTTTACTAATTTATTAATTTATCAAAAATAATGTTCTTTAAATCTATTTTCAAAAGAAAGAAAAAAAAACTTCAGGATAAGAAGAAATATAAATTTAACATAAATAATTGGATGGAGTTAACCAAAGAAGAGAGACTTAAAATAGATACTATAGAAAAAGATGAATCAATGAGAAAAAAAAAGGAATTGCTAAAGTCTATTAGAGATGAATATTTAAAAATCAAAAAGGGAAAATAATGGATATTGTCCATTACAATTTGAATGAAAAGTACCGCTATAAATTTATTAAAAGCTTTTATATAAATTCCTTAGATTTATGAATTGGCCACCATCAAAAGCATGGACAAGGATGAGTGATATTAATGGTCATGTACATTTTGTTGCAATAAACTATGGTGGAGAACTTCCAGAGAGATGGGTGCTATTAATGTCTGTTCTTGATTCTAGTGTGGTAGTTAATGTCACATGCTCGCAATTGTTTGACAAATCATATTGGGAATGTGGATGGATTGAGAATGAGTATTTAAAATCCTCTGATGTACTTAATAGAAATCTTGAAATAAGAACAAATGATTCTATCTACCCATCTTTTGATTCTGGCTTAACTATACCCATAACTAAAGATATTATTAGGCCTTGGTTCAGCCAAGAATAAATTTACCCATATATTAAATTTTTATCTAATTACTAAAACTATCTTCAACTTTTTTAAATTCATTCCCTTTTTTATAATTTTCCTTCTTTTCTTCCTTGGCTATTTACGTTAAAAGAAGATTTTGAGCTCTTAAACCATAGAATAAGCTTATATTTTGTTTTTGGTCAGACAAACTAATAAGTTCTTATAAGTAAAAGAATTAATTTAAGAGTTATTAAGAAAAGCGGGTATATCAGACCAATTTATTTTCGGAAAATTCAACTGAATAAAGAAAAATTTAATTAAAAGCTAAAAGCTTCCAACCGTTTTGTTAGATTTTGGAAAGTTATTGAATATTGGAAGGATGGCGCTGTTTCTTTTGCTCAAATAGGAGCTTAAAGAACAAAAGTGAAAAACTTTAATTTGATTCTATATTTAAGAATTAATTTTAGGCTACAAGAATTTCACCTTTACAGTCTTTGATAGAGGTTTCCAGAATGGGATAAAGAGATACCATCTTCCCATATTCAGGAGAAGTTCTATAAGAATTCGCCTTTTTTCTATAATGGTCTTCTGTCTCCATTTCGAGACTATTAATTCGCTTGAATTCCATGAGGGTTATTCAAATGTATTTAATTATGTAATAGATGTAAATAAGGCATGCAAAATGATCTTTTATATTAATTACATATTTGCATGTATTTATATGGCTCTTGTGACTTGATAGGTCTCGAATGCCTCATATAAACTTAATTTTAATGTATCAATTAATTCTTTAATTATAAAATTTACGTATCAATGACGGCCTAATTTTATTTATGGCTAATCGGTTGTTTCTGTTTTGATGCATTAAAAAAAAACTTTTTGAATAATTTTTTTTGTTGTATTGGGTTTAAATAATAAAAAAAATTTACAGATTCTGTCTCTTACATGAGTATTTGGTGAATTTGCAGTAACCTCAGTTCGGTTTTGAAAAATAGCACTTCTAATGCAGACCTATGGAAATCCAGGTGTCACCTACGGGTGGTGGGCTGGTAACTCAGGGGTCACCAACCGTTCAGGCAAATTTATTGCTG
>Ga0163111_10003572_pt1 | contig 10065 bp, 7 predicted proteins | sample CRUFie1St18metaG_FD_109645 | JGI IMG/M metagenome (GOLD analysis project Ga0163111, IMG submission 109645) | Marine microbial communities from the Costa Rica Dome - CRUD Field 142mm St18 metaG | ecosystem: Environmental > Aquatic > Marine > Oceanic > Photic zone | place: Costa Rica: the Eastern... | reverse complement strand
TTTCTTTTATTGATAAATTAAAAGAGTCTTTTAACTCAATACTTCCATCGATAATTATTACAACCCGAGGGAAGCCAGAAAACAAAAATGGCTTGTTGAAAATATTTTCAAAATTTGTTTTGCTTGTTTGCGCTCTTGCTTCAAGAGTATAAATACTTGATTGAAACTTATTTAATCTAGCAAGAAAAAGTGCATATTGAGCAGGATCTATTGCTCCAGATTTTACTCTTTTTTCCATTTTTTCTTTAAGAGGTAATAACTCATTGATAAGATCAGAGGCATATGCATAAATATAATCATAAATAACGGCAGAGATAAAAATATTATTTGCTTCCAATATTAACTTAGAGGTTGTTGAGTTTCTCTCAATTATTGAATTAGATGCTTCATGTCTAGCATACCTTATTTGACTATTGATTCTTCCCCCTGAATAGAGCGCTTGATTAATTTCTGCCACAGCATCAAAACTATCATCTTGACGTTTTCTAATAGAATTAAAATCATTTATTTTTCTATCTAATACTTCATCATTAATAATTCTTCCTGAGATAGTAGGAAATCTCTCTCTATTAGCGCTTCTAAGAAGTAATTTTTTTTCATTTCGAATTGCAGATGCAAACTTAAATTCTGGTTGACTAAAAATATGATCTTTAATGAATTCAACATAATCATCTTCATTTAAAAAATTATCATCCTGGGCTATAGATGCAAAAGACAAAGTTTGAATATCTAAATAATTTGAATTTTCAATAGTTTGTGCTGTTGTTTCACTCGTTTTAAGAGCGAGAAGCAAAACAAAATAAATTCTATACTTTTTCAAAAAGACTTTCATAAATTGTACCCAGAACTCAAGGTTTATATTTTTAAGTTATTTTTTACCTTTGCCTTTAGATTTAGGTTTGTCTTTTGTGTCACTAGTATCAACACCATTATTTGAATCTGTTTTTACTAATTGGCCAGATATATCTGTGGCAGCTGTTGATATTTGTGAAATTACATTAGCAACTAAACTTCCAGGTATTTCAAGTGTACCAGTTTCTATCCATTCACCTTTGCCATTAGTTTTAGCTACTTCTAAGCGAAGAATTCCATTAGCAAAAGATGCAGAATTGATTTTTTCTATTAACATTTTTCTCTCCCATAGTGAATGTTATGTCTTATATGGTTATATTATCTTTTATTGCAACCTTATATTTGAATTAATAATCAAGAATAGCAGATTCGCCTAACTTATAGGCTAATTATTTAATTTTAAGTGGTGGGCGTGGTTGGGATTGAACCAACGACCCCTACGATGTCACCGTAGTGCTCTGCCGCTGAGCTACACGCCCTTTTTTTGATCATGAAAGCTATCGTTATTTAGCTCATTAAGCAAATCTTTAAGTTCATTTTTGTAATTTTTCCATTTACCTATTGATGAGGAATTTACTTTATCTCTAACTTGATGGCTACTTGCGGTTCTAATCATATTATTATTAAGATCAAACCTTTCAAAACCCTCCTCATATCTCAAATTGCAATAATTAAATAATTTTTTTGTCTCACTTTTAGGGTTTTTAACAAATTGTTCATATTTGAAGTCATATATTTGATTAGGGTACATTTTTTTCCAAAAATTTACAGTTTCAGAATGTATATTATAATATTTGGCAAGATCCTTTAAGTCATGACTATATTTATGGCTTCCAAATAGTTTTAAAAAATATATTGAAACACAATTATCCCTACTATCTCTAGATGTAAAAACTATTTTGCAGTCTGGGAATATTTTTTTTATGAAACCAATATATAAAAAATTATAAGGCATTTTATCAGTAAAAATATTTTTTAAATTAGATGAAGTCTCTTTTACTCTCTTCAAATAGTTATTTCTAAGTTTCAATAAATCTTCTTCTGAAAATTCATTTATAATCTCAGGCCAAAAAATATTATTTTTTTTTGTTTTTGTAACTAAGTCACTAATAAATGGAAGTTCACCCATTGACTCAACATCTGGATGATTTGTTATAATATTCTCCAAAAGTGTTGAACCAGATCTTGGCATACCAAGTATAAAAATAGGCGAGTAATTACTTTTATTTTTAACCGATAAATTTGATGGAAAGAAATCATACATTTTTCTTATATTTTTAATCACTTGATCAATATTGTAATTTAAATCTTTTTTGATAATTTTATTTCCTTCATCAAAATATTTAAAGGCATCACTATATTGTTTATTAAATTCAGATATTGTTCCCAGACCGAATGCTATTTCAGTTTTGTCAGAATCCGATGTGTTATCATCGTAATATAAATTTTTCATTTTTTTTATTATTGGATCATTTTTTTCAACCAATTTTGTTAAAGCGATATGTCTAAATGCCTTGGTATAATAAGGATTTAGATCTAAAGCCTTTTTATAAAATTCATATGCTTTTTCTTTTTTACCAGTTTCACCATAAACAATTGCAATGTTATTATAAATTTCTGGAAAATTTGGATTAATTTTTTGTGCAATTTTATAATAATGTAAGGCTTTTTCTGGATTTCTAAGTTGTTGGTACATAGAGCCAATATTAATATTCAACATTTGATGATTAGGGTTGATTGACCTAGCTTTTTCATAATATTCAATTGCTTCTTTTGCTTTATTAGTTTTTTGGTAGGCTAATCCTAAATTTATATTTCCATCAAAAAAATTAGGTTTATACTTTAGAGCTGAAGCAAAGTATGGAATGCTTTCAAAAAATTTTTCTTTTTGACACAATCCTACTCCATATGAGTTTAAAATAATTGGATTTTTAGGATCAATTTCTAAACACTTTTTGAAATAATGTAATGATTTATCGTTATCATTAATAGATTTTAAAACAGTTGCTTTTTGATAAAAACATTTAACTTTTTCATTATCTTGAGAGATTTCAATTGATTTATCTGCCATTAAAAGGGCTTTTTTAGGGTCACCTTTTATTGAAAAAAATTTTGATGCAGTAAGAAAGTATTGTGTGATAGCAAACTTACTTTTTGTGCAGTTGTCTATATATTTTTCTGCTTCATTAATTTTATTTTGCTCTATTAAAAGAATTGATAAATTATGATTTGCATCTGGATGATCAAAATTATCATCTAAAATTTCTAAATAAATTTTTTCAGCGACAGCATAATTTTTATTTTTATGCTCTAAAATACCAGATTTTAATTTTTCTAATTGATTTTGCATTTTAGTTTTCTTGACAATACTTATTCCAAACTTTTATTAAATTTAACTCTAGCTCTCTCGTAAAATTTTTACCATCCATTATTGATGATTTTAAAAATTGTCCTCTGATTTCTTCTTTATTTAATTTGCTAATATTCTGAGAGATATTGATTGCAATTTCTTTATACTCTTTTTTACTTTTAGCAATATATTTTTTTAAATCTGAATTAATTAAAATATTTTCAGAATTCCTTGATAAGAAATCTTTCCCCTCAAGAGTAATTACTGGGACACCCATATAAAGAGACTCACAAGTTGTTGTTCCCCCTGGGTAAGGAAAGGGATCAAGGGAAATATCTATCTTATTAAAGTCATTAAGATAATCTTTTCTTTCGGAGGCAGTCAGAAAAGATATTCTATCTCGATTCAAACCCTGACTTAAAAAAAACTCCGATATACCTTTTTTTATGCTTTCATCTTTATAATATTTATACTTAAGAATTAGCTTACTTTCTGGAATATTTTGCAATATATCACACCATAAAGATAGAACATTATCATTAATTTTTTTAGGATTATTAAAACAACCAAAGACTATATTTTTATTATTATTCCTATCTTTTATTTTTAAATTATTTTTCAGAGGCTTTGAAAAGTTATAATAACTTTTTGACATTCTTAATGGTTTTTCAACAAACCATTTTTCTTCATCTTTTGGAATTGATATTTCGTCGCATAGAATATAATCAATTTCTTTGATACCTGTAGTATTTGAATATCCTAACCAAGAAATTTGAATGGGAGCAGATTTAGCTTTAAAAATTTCAAGTCTGTTTCTCCCTGTATGCCCTGATAAATCAAAAAGAATATCAATTTTATCCTCAAAAATTTTACTAAGAATATCTTCATTATTTAGGTGACATATTTCAAACCAGTCAGAAAAACTTTTTTTTAAGCGTTCAGAAAAAGAGTCATTTTTAAAACTATTATCATATGCAATGATTTCAAATTTATTTTTATCAATATTTTCAATAAAGTTAATAAGGAAATAACTTACAGGATGATGAAAATAATCCCCTGAAACAAAACCAATTTTTAATTTTTTATTTTTTATTTTACTGTTTTTAAAAGTCTTGTTTTTTTTAATTATCTTATAATTTGAATACTTTAGAGTTTCTTCATATTTTTTCTGTCGATTGAAATCTGTAAGATAATTAAATGAAAGTAAATAATTTGATATTGAATTCTGTATATTTGGAGAATTTTCAAATGCTAATTTGAAGTGTTCTAATCCTTTTGAATACATTCTCATATTAAGATAAGCCTCACCAATACCATTATTAGCAGGTGAGTAATGATTGTTAATTTCTAATGCTTTTTTGTAATATTCTATTGCTTTTTTATTTTGATGTATTTTTGAAAAAATATGTCCATAAGATGTATATAAATCAACATAATTATTGTTTTGAAAGTTTTTATTACTTTTCTGACAAATATCTAAAGTTTCTAATGCTTTTTTATACTCTTCAATTTCGAAAAAAGTTAATGATAGATTTGTGTATATTTCAATAATATTTGGATCTAGTTTATTGGCATTTTTAAATGATAAAATTGAATCTTTATATTTACCAAGGTGTCTTTGAGTATTTGCTAGGTTGTTGTATATGACTGCAGAATTTGATTGTAAATTAATTGCTTTTAAAAAACATTTTTCTGCACTTATTTGATCATTATTGAATGCATATGCTGTTCCAAGAGTATCAAGCGCTGCTGCATTATTTGTATTTATCTCCACTGCTTTTAATGCATGCTTTAAACATTTTCTTTTATTATTCTTTCTCCTTAATATATCTGAATAAACTCTGTGAGCTTCACCATAATTTGGATTAATTTCAAAGACTTTAATAATATGATTTTCACTAATATTAAGTTCGTTAATTTGACTATGATAAATAGCTGAGAATAACCAGCTTGTTGATCCATTGGGAAAACTATCTATCATCTGGTCAACAATTTTTTTTAATCCAATATAATTATTCTCATTAATAGACTTTATTGCTAAATTAATAGTTTCTATTGAAGGTTCTTTTTGAAAACTATTCTTTTTTTCTTCACTCATTTGATAGCTTTGCCCAAAAAATATACATACTGCTAAAAATAGTTGGTTGTTTTTTTTCGATTAAATCCCAATTATGTAAATTAGATCCATTTGGATCATCAGGAAATATCTTGCTATAGTAATTTTTTAATTTTAAATATTTATTATCAAATTCAATAAATTGAAGATTACAATTTTTTAATAATTTATCAATATCAATCAGATTATAGTTGATTTCGTTAGGGTGAAATAATAAATCTCTGAGCTCATTTGAGGAATAAAAATCCAATGACTTTTCTGTTTGTTCTAATAAACTATTATTAATATTAACTTTTTTATCTTTTATAATTCTTCTTAGTTTTCTCAAATCTTCTATATCATTTGTAAGATTTTCTTTATGAATATAATCTTTTAATTGAGTAAGTCCTTCACGAGCATAAGAACTATAGAAAGCAAGTTTTATATAACCATTATTTTTTAAAATTCCTGAAAGAGTTCTTAATCCTTTTTCTGGACTTTCCATGTGATGCAAAACTCCGCAGCTAGATATGATATCAAATTTCTTCCTTAATTCACCTAAATCTAAGATATCGGCATTTAAAAACTCTATATTATTAATGTCATTCTCTTTTGATTTGATACTTGCATAAGATAAACTTTTCATACTTAAATCAACTGCCAAGATATTTGAATCCTCTTTTAATCTTGCCATTCCAATAGCCTCTCTTCCTGTTCCGCAACCAGCAATTAAAATATTGGGATTTGAAATATAATCGGCAATATCCTTTAAATTACCTGTATATATTTGTTGCTCATAATTTTTAAGAAATTTACTTTTCCAGAGTGGATAAGGGAAATCTTCATACTGTTTCTTTACATTTTTTGAGACATTATTTTTAATTAAGCTTAGTGATTTAATTTTTTTTGCTTCCTTTTCTAAATCTATTGGTAATTGGATTTGTCTATCAATAATTTCTTTAATTCCTAACGAATAATTTTTATTATTTTCTAAAAAATCTGAAATATCTTTATTATTTTTTAAAGGAGAATAACATGAGTAAATTAATGCATTAATGAGTTTTTCTTCGCCGCTATTATCATTAAAATTTTTTTCTAAATTATCCAAAATTTCTTTTTCTTCGTCACTTATATCCCAAATAAAGTTATTAAACTCAGATTGTATTGAAATTGACTCAAGAAATTTGATTAAATTTGGAAATTTAATTTTTTTATCTTTATTTATCTTTAAAATTATAAATTTTCTTACTTTAGAAAAAATATTTTCAAGGTATTTGTTTGAAACCAATTCATTTGACAGGTATAAACAAAAAATCTGTGATGTAAGTTTTTTTAAAAATTCATAATCATAAAAAATTTTAAAACTTTTATTTAAGGAATTTGAAACAACAGCTGCTTCAATTATTTCATCATCGTTAATAACATTGTGACTTTTCAGACTTGTTAAATCATAACCATTAAAAACTATTTTAAAAAAATTTTCGTTAAGAATTGGCTTTTCGGAATTAGTTTCTAAGATAAATTCTAATGCATCTAATGTTTCATTATTATTTTCTGGAAATTCATTACTTTTTAAAGCGTTAAGGGCATTAATAAAGTTTACGATTAGTGAAAGTTTAAAATCTTTAGATAAACTTATAGCCTTTGTTGAATACTTCAATGATTCGCAAAAATCTTCAGTTTGTAATAAAAAATTACTTAGGTTTGCTAATGTTATTGGATATTCTTCAATTTTTATGCTTTCCTTTAGGCATTTTATACTCTCATCTTTTTGATTATTTTCCCAATAAATTGATGATAAATTATTTAAAGCCATAACTGTTTTTTTTATTTTAATTGAATTTTTATAGAATATTTTGGCATCTTCTTTTTTATTCAATTGGTGTTTTGTAAGACCAAGATTAAATAAAAGGATATGATCATTTTTATTAATTTCAATTGCTCTAGCAAAGTAGTATTCTGCGTCGATTAATTTTGATTTTTTTAGACTTATTAATCCGAGATATGATAATGATGTAGCTGAGTTAGAATTGATTAATAATGCTTTAAAAAATAAAGTTTCAGATGCGTTAATTTCATTAATTTCAAATTTTTTAATTGCTGAATCAATAATATTTTTTTCATCATCTTCAGTCATACCAAAATCTATTTAAGTTTTTTCATTATCTGACTGAGAGGGGAAATGAAACCATCCAGTAACAATATATTTTTCTTTCTTAACTAAACCACCTCTATGAGCATGTGTCCATTCTGCTGGCCAAATCAAAGTTTTTCCTTTTTCAGGTTTTATGCTCAAATCGAAATGTTTAAAATCGGTATGACCGCTATCCAAGTCATTTAAATAAGTCATCCATGCAAGAACTCTATGCGCAGAAGCTATGGAATCTCTCTCTGTATGCCATTTTTTAAAATGACCATTCTTATTGTATTTTTGTATATTAAAGGGCCCAATGTATAATTCATTCCATTTATTTTTTAAGAAATCCCACTGATCAATATAATCCCAATAACAATTGTTTAGATGTTCAAAGTAATTTAAAAAGATTTTATACTTTTTTAATTTTAAATCGTTTGGTTTTATAGAAATGTCTATCGAGTCTTTTTTTTCCTTATTGACATCGCCGTAACCAGAAACACCTATTTCATGATCTTTTGGATTATTTTCAAAAAAATCTACTATTTCATCCATCAAATTATTGTCGTTTATATTCCAACATCCAATGAAATGATTTTTTGATTCTGTTTCAATATTGATTTTTTTCATTTAAATTATCTTAAACTTACCGTATTTTTTATCAATTGAAAAAGATAAAACCCCAACATTATCCTTAGCGCAATCAATACCTTTTTTCGTTTCACCAAGACGAAAATAACATATTGAAAGATTTTGTTTTGCATCAGTATTATTTGGATCAATGGTTATTGATTTAAGGAGTAATTCTTTTGCATCCTTTAATTGTGATTTTAAAATTTTAATTGCCCCCAATCCTCGATAACCACTTGCATCATTTTTATCAATAGTTATCATTTTTTTATACATCTCCTCAGATTTATCAATTTCATTTAAATCTTTGTAAGCTTTAGCAATATTCTTGTATGAGTTAAAATGATTAGGATTCATTTCAATAGAAATCTTAAATTCATTCTTAGCTAATTCAACATTACCCATTTTAGCAAATGTATTACCACAATTGAAATATAGAAGATGTTCATTTGGTAGTAACTTTTTTGAAATTGAGTATAAGCTAATGGCTTTGTCGAAGAGATTATATTCATTATACAAAGATCCTAATTTTAAAATTACATCAATATCTTTTTTATTTTGAGAATAAGATGTTTCAAAGGTATTAATCAGCGTATCAATATAGTTTTTATCTCTATCATTTCTTTTTTGATATAAAATATTTCCTAATATTTTCCAGGATAAAGAATTTTTTGGATATTTTTTTACAAATTTTTTAACTTTCTCTTCAAATTTGTCAGTATAATTATTCTTACTTAAATTGTACTCTTTAACCATTAGGTGGAGTTCATTTTGATGAATAATTTTATTATGATTCATTGAGATTAATTCATTGCTATATAAATTATTCCATTTATTTAGAAAATTTTCTGCATCTTTTGTTTTATTTTGAGTTAAATAAACATCAATTACAGATGAAAAATACTTTTCTGACTTATTTAATAAAAAAGCCTTTTTAATATAATCTTCTGCTTCAAATGCATTATTTTTTATAAGTTTTATAATGCCGATATTATAAATCGCCTGGTAAGAGTCAGGATTAATTTTAATCGCTTTTGAAAATAAATCCTCAGCTATATCAATTTCACCTTTCTTATAGTGATCTAGAGCATTTCTCATTAAATCTGATAAGGAATCTTCCACTTTTTTCCAACATTTTTAATTAAATTAAGTATAATTATTAATATTTATCGACTATTTTTATAGTGATTAATTATATTTTAAAAGGAAAAAAATATGCCTTACTTTACACCTCATCCAAGATTTGTTTTTGGAGGAGCTGAAAAATTTAGATCATTATTAAATAAAATAAGCTCAACAATTAGTGTTAACACAGAAAATTCTCCGGTTTTTGCCGCAGATAATATGATATTAATAGGAAAAATCTGTGGCTTTTTGAAAGAAGAAAGATTTGTTAATCTTGCAAATAAATTTTTTAAAGACGACGCCTTGCATTCTTCAATAGTTTGGAGAGTTCACTTATTAGCTTCAGCAATAAATTCATGCAAGGACTTAGAGGGTGATTTTATAGAATTTGGCTGTTATGATGCTAAAGTAGCTGAATTTCTTATTGAATATAATAATATAGCTAGTCTTAAAAAATCTTTCTATTTATATGATATTTTTGATAATCCTCCAACTGATAGGGGGCCTCTTCATTCACCAGAGCTATTTGACAATGTAAGTAAAAGAATGTCGAAATATGATTTTGTAAGAGTTATACCAGGTTTACTTCCAGGAACATTCGAAGATAAAATACCTGATAAGATTGCTTTTGTTCATTTGGACTTAAATTCAGCTAAAACAGAAATTTCTTTGCTAAAAGTTTTTTTTGAAAAAATGGTGCCTGGTGGAATTATTATTTTAGATGATTATGGAACCATGGGGTATGAGCAGCAATACACTGAAGAAAAAATATTTTTTGCTAATTTAGGTTATGATGTTTTTGAGCTCCCAACGGGTGGTGGAATGGTAATTAAAAGATAAAAGGATTTATTTCTCGATAAAATTATCAAATTCATTCCA
>Ga0163111_10003569_pt1 | contig 10070 bp, 9 predicted proteins | sample CRUFie1St18metaG_FD_109645 | JGI IMG/M metagenome (GOLD analysis project Ga0163111, IMG submission 109645) | Marine microbial communities from the Costa Rica Dome - CRUD Field 142mm St18 metaG | ecosystem: Environmental > Aquatic > Marine > Oceanic > Photic zone | place: Costa Rica: the Eastern... | reverse complement strand
GTGGTCATCCCAAGTAGCACCCGGAAATGAAAATGCATTAAAGATAAGAATTTATGGAGATAAAGGTGGTCTGGAGTGGGAGCAAGAAAATCCAAATTATTTACGAGTAGATATTTTTGGGGAAGCAAAAAAAATAATTCGGCGCGCAGGTAATGAAACTATAGATGTGGCTGGAAGAGTAACCAGAATACCACCAGGGCATCCAGAAGGTTATTTAGAAGGATTTGCAAATATTTATTCAGATTTTGCTAAACAAATTATTGCTTTCAAAAACAATAAAAAAATAGAAGAAGAATTACTTTTAGTTCCATCAATTGAAGACGGATTAAAGGGTGTGAAATTTATTTCTATGGTTGTGGAGTCTGGTTTGGGTGGAAGTAAGTGGTTAAAATTTTAATTTAGGAGGTTCAAATGAAAAAGAAATTAAGAGTTGGTATGATTGGTTATGGCTTTATGGGAAAAGCTCATACAAATGCTTTTCGTCAAGCTGCAAAATTTTTTCCAGATCTTCCATATGAACCTGAATTAAAAATGTTTTGTGCTCGAAATGAAGAACGTGCAAAAAGTTTTGCCTCTAATTGGGGATATGAAAATGTTGTTACTGACTGGAAAGAAGTAGTTGAGAGTAAAGAAATAGACGTAATAGACATTTGTGCACCCAATAATATGCACCGCGACATTGCTATTGCTGCAGCAGAAAATGGAAAGTGGGTTTTAACAGAAAAACCTCTTTCACTTAATGTTTCAGAAGGTGAGGAGATGGTTGCAGCTGTTGAAAAAGCAGGCGTCCCTAATATGGTATGGTACAACTACAGACGAATACCTTCTGTAACTTTAGCAAAAAATATTATCGATAGAGGATCATTAGGAAGAATATTTCATTATCGAGCTAATTTTCTTCAAGATTGGACAATTTCTTCTGATTTACCTCAAGGTGGAGAAGGCTTATGGAGATTAGATTTAGATGTAGCAGGAAGTGGTGTGACTGGAGACTTGTTAGCACATTGTATTGATACTGCTATGTGGTTAAATGGTCCTATAACTGAAGTAAGCGCAATGACTGAAACATTTATAAAAGAAAGAACACATAGCCTTACCGGAAAAGTTCAAAAAGTTGGAATTGATGACGCATGTGCCTTTCTTGCTAAATTTGAAAATGGATCATTAGCAATTTTTGAGTCCACACGTTATGCTCGTGGTCATAAGGCTTTATATACATTTGAAATTAATGGAGAAAATTCTTCAATTGCATGGGACTTACATGATCTTCATCGTTTAAAGTATTTCGATCATAGTGATGAGTCAATTGTGCGTGGTTGGAGAGATATACACGTCACAGATGGCGATCAACCCTACATGGATAAATGGTGGGTACCTGGACTGAATATAGGATTTGAACACTCTTTTACTCATGGCGTAGCTGATTTCTTAGCTTCAGTAGACAGTGAAAATAAAGCACAACCGGATTTTAGAAATGCATTACAAACACAAAAAGTTTGTGAAGCAGTAATTAATTCTGGAAATACTAGGCAATGGCACAAAACTAATGTTGAACTTTAGGTAAATCCAAAATGTCTTTTAAATATTCTTACAATACAATTGTTTACTCAGGTGAAGATTACCTCAGTCAAGTAAAAAGATTAAATAGATTTGGTTATGAAGGGATTGAACTTGTTGGAGAGCCAAGTTGGTATAACTTCAATGAAGTAAATAAACTTAATGAAGAATATAATATTAAAGTAAATTCTATTTGTTCAATTTTTACGAGTGAAAGAGATTTAATTCATCCAGAAAAATCTATGCGAATAAAAGCAATAGATTATTGCAAAGAAATTGTAGATATGGGAGCAGAAATTCAATCAACGACAATGATCGTGGCACCCTCTCCTGTTGGTAAAATAGAATCAATAAAATCAGAAGATGAAGAAATGAAATATGCAATTGATTCAATTCAGGAAGTTGGCGAATATGCACAAAAAGCTGGTCTTAATATATCTATAGAACCTTGGAATAGATATGAAACATATTTTATAAATAGATTAGAGCAGGCTGAAAAAATTTTGGATGCTTTGGAATTAACAAATGCAGGTATTCATGGTGATACATTTCATATGTCTATTGAAGAAGTTGATATTGCAAATGCTTATAGAAAAATTGGATCTAAATTAAATCATTGTCATATTGCTGACTCTAATCGTGCAGCACCAGGTACCGGACACACAGATTTCAGACCAATTCTTCAAGCATTAAAAGATATAAATTTTAAAAATTATATAACAATGGAGCTAATCCCTCCAGTTTCTGATCCTTTTGCTTGCGTTAGAGGTGGTAGAGCTGAAGAATTCAAAGATAATTATACTGAACAATCAATTAATCATTTAAAAAATATTGAGAAAGATCTAAAATAATTAATATGCAAAATAAATACGACACAACAGTTTTAGGATTAGTTGTTTTAGACATATTAGGTAGACCTGTTTCAAAAATTCCTGATGGTGGTAATTTAGCTTATATTGATGAGTTAAGATTAACTGTTGCTGGAACAGCTGGAGGCACAGTAATAGACTGTGCTAAACTTGGAGTTTCAACTTTAGGCGTAGGTGCTGTTGGCGATGATGAGAAAGCAGATTTTGTATTATCAACTCTTGAAAAATTTGGAGTTGATACTGTTGGTTTTGAAAGACTAAAAGGAGTGCCAACATCATCAACTATTTTAAATATTAGACCTAATGGAGAAAGGCCAGCTTTACACCTAAGAGGTGCTTGCGATTATTTTCTTCCACCTGAAAAAGAAAAAGTAGATATTTATGATTGTAAAGTTTTTCACCTAGGAGGTACTGGCTTACTTAAAAAACTTGATGGACCAGTTTCAGTTGATATTTTAAAGGAAGCTAAAAACAGAGGTTGCATTACAACCTGGGATTTAATTGGAGCAACAGAGGAAACAGCAGCTATTGTCGACCCTCTTCTCCCTTACATCGATTATTTTATGCCTAGTATTGAAGAGGCAAGTATAATGTGTGGAATAGACAAGCCTGAAGATATTGCAAAATATTATTTAGATGGAGGTGTCAAGAATTGTGTACTTACTATGGGTGGTGAAGGTTCCTTATTTATGAATAAGGATAATAAAATAATAACTCCAGCTTTTGATATTAATGTAGTAGATACAACAGGTTGTGGAGATGCATTTGATGCAGGTATGATAGTTGCATTAATTAAAGAAATGGATATTGAAACCTCTCTTAAATTTGCAACAATTACATCAGGTCTTGTTGCAACAGGATTAGGTTCTGATGCAGGCATTATTAATTATGAAGATTGCATAGAAAAAATGAATACCTATAAAATAAAAAAATAATTTTTATTACATGTTGAAATAATTATTATTTTTTTTAAAAATAATGTAACTAATTAATTATGAAAAATAACTGGAATAATAATGAAGCAAATAATTTTATTAAATTATACAAACAAAAAAATATATCAAAAGATTTAGCCTTAAGAGTTTATACCACGCAACTTTTAGGTAAAAATAGTAAATTAGTTCTTCATGGTGGTGGAAATACATCATTGAAAACAACAGCAAAAAATATTTTTGGTGAAATAATTAATGTCATGCATGTTAAAGGAAGTGGTTGGGATATGGGATCAATTGATACACCTGGTTTGCCTGCAGTTGAGTTAGAGCCATTACTAAAAGCAAAGAAATTATCTAAATTAAATGATTTCGATATGGTTAATCTTCAAAGAAGATGTCTGTTGGATTCAAAATCACCTAACCCTTCAGTTGAAACATTACTTCATGCTTTTCTACCTTTTAAATACATAGACCACACACATGCAAATTCAATTTTAAGTTTAATTGATCAACCAAACGATATTAAAATTTGTAAAAAAGTATTTGGCAAAAAAATGGGTATTGTTCCATATGTAATTCCTGGATTTGATTTAGCAAAATTAGCTTACAATGTTTTTAAAGAAAATGAAAAAGTAGAAGGTTTAATTTTATTAAATCATGGCATATTTACTTTTGGTAACACAGCAAAAGAAAGTTATGATCGTATGATCAAATATGTAACAATTGCTGAAAAGGAATTAAATAAATATAAAAATAATATCTTAAATAAAAAAAATAATGCAAAGAAAAATAATAAATTAAAAAATCACATTATTTTACCTTTAATAAGAAAAAACTTATCACAAAAACATGGGAATGGAGAATTCACAAAATGGATTTTCGATATACGAGTTAATCAGGAAATACTTAATTATTTAGATCATAAAAACTTAAAAAATTTTACAAGCAGGGGCACAGTAACACCTGATCATGTGATTAGAACAAAATCAAAACCTCTTATTTTGAATATTAAAAATTTACATGAGTCTAAAATCGATTATTTGATTCATAAAGAAATAGAAAAATATAAACAAAGCTACAAAAAATATTATTTAAAAAATAAAAAATATGAAAAAAACGCAATTGAGCTTGATGGGAACCCAAGATTAATTTTTATTCCAAATTTTGGAATTGTTGCAATTGGTCGATCGAAAAAAGAAGCTCAAATTGCAGGAGACTTAGCTGAAGCTCAAGTAGATATCATTTCCAAAGCAGAGTCATTAGGAAAATTTTCCTCCATATCTGAAAAAGAAATTTTTAAGGTTGAGTATTGGCCGTTAGAGCAAGCTAAATTAAAAACTCTTAAAAGGGCAAAATTAACGAGTAATGTAGTTGTAATTAGCGGGGGCTGTGGTGCTATTGGTTTAGCAGTAGCAAAAGAATTTATTAATAATGGAGCTGAAGTTGTTCTACTAGAAAATAACTCAACTAATATTAAAAATACACCGAAGGATATTGCAAATAATTCCACTATAATAAATTGTGATGTTACAAATAGTAATGATGTGAATAAAGCAATTTTAAAAGTTGTTGATATTTACGGGGGTGTCGACATTATGATTTCTAATGCTGGAGCAGCTTGGCAAGGAGAAATTGGCAAAGTTAATTCAAAAATACTTAAAGAAAGTTTTGATCTTAACTTTTATGCTCATCAGTACCTATCCCAAGCCTGCATTGATATTATGTTAAAGCAACAAACTGGCGGTGTGCTATTATTTAATATTACAAAACAAGCAATCAATCCTGGTAATAATTTTGGTCCTTACGGCATACCAAAAGCGTCAACTTTATTTTTAATGAGACAGTATACTTTAGAATATGGTAAAAATGGAATTAGATCAAATGGTGTAAATCCAGATAGAATTAGATCTGGTTTAGTGACTGACAAGATGATAGCATCTAGATCAAAAGCCAGAAAAGTCTCTGAAAAAGAATATATGTCAGGAAATTTACTTAAAGAGGAAGTACTAGCTGAAGATGTTGGGAAAGCCTTTCTATCTCTTGCTTTAGCTACAAAAACAACAGGTGATGTTATGACAGTAGATGGAGGAAATATTCAAGCTGTGTTAAGATAAAATATACTATGCCCTTTATATCTAAATTATATTTTAGTCCTGTAAAATCCCTTTCTTTTCAAACAGTTAATAGATGTAAAATACTAAAAGATATTGGTATAAAATATGATAGGGAGATTGCCTTTACAAGAAATGCAGATTTAAAATTTGCAAAAGAATTAGAAATAAACTCCTACGTTAGAAATCATAAAGATTTTTTATCTCTGAAAAATACTATCACCCTTAATAAATATTCATTTTATAGAGATGAAAATAAGTTAACTTTGTATTTAAAGGATAAAAAGATTATTGAAATCAATTTACAAAACGATAGTGAACACATTTTATTATGTGAAAAATTATCAGAGATTGAAGAAAAAATTAGACCACCTACATACTTACTGCAAAATAAAGAATTTCCTTTTTTTGATACAACTCACTCCAAGGAAACACATAATACAATTTCATTAATTAATTTAAATAGCATAAAAGACTTATCTAAAAATTTACAAAAAGAAATTGAGTATGAAAGATTTAGGGGTAATATTTATATTGAAAATATTGATCCCTGGAAAGAGAGAGAGTGGATTGGAAAAATAGTAACAATTAATAATGTCAGATTTGTAGTTGATTCACATATACCAAGATGTAGTGCTACTAATTTAAAACCAAACACGGATATTAATACAATTAATTTACCTTTGGAAATAAAAAAAATTTACAATCATTCTGATATGGGTGTGTATTTAAAACCCCTAGATAATGGATTAATACAAAAAGATGATAAGATTTATGTTTAAAATTTTTCTTACATGCCAAAAATTTATTATTTTCTTATTATTTTTATTTTTTTCTCAATATGCTCTATCAAATGAAATTAAGCCTTTAGAAGAAATACTTGATGATAAAGATACAAAATATAATTCATTGAACATAATGAATAGATGCGCTGCTATCTATGGTGCGCTATATTTTATCAATCCTTCAGACACCAATAGTGAAGAATATGAAAATAGATATAAAATATTTCTACAATCAGCGGTCTTAGAAGATATAAAAATAAACAACACAAATGAGGAAGAATCTTATAAAAAACAAATAGAAGAATTCAAAACTTCAATCAAATTTTTTATACAAATATATATTCAAAATTTTAAAAAAAATAATTCTTATTTTAAAAATCATTGGCTTGAAAACGATTTTATTATTTGTGAAAAATTTTAAACCTATCAAATGAATGATTTATTACTAAAAAAAACTGTAAAAGAAGTTTCAGAAGTTCTAAATAAATTCGATAAAAATATTAAATTAATTTCGCTAGAGCAAACTGCAAGAACAGCAAATGATGCTGCAAAATCACTTAACACAGATGTTGGTTCAATTGTCAAAAGTCTATTATTTAAAGATGCAAAAAACGATTTTCACCTTTGTTTAGTTTCTGGAGATAAGTTTGTTTCTATAGAAAAAATTTCAAATCTTTTTAATTCAAAAACTACTAAAGCCGATGCTGATGAATGTAAAAAATTTACTGGTTTTAGCATTGGAGGCATATCTCCAGTAGCCCATAAAAATAAACCGAAATCTATATTGATAGATACTAATTTGAGAAAATTTAATAAAATTTATGCAGCTGCAGGCCATCCGCATGTAGTTTTTGGTATAACATTCAATGCCTTGTGCAATTTGACTAAAGGGATAGAAAGTGAAATAGTAAATTAATTCTATTAAAATAAAGTTAAATGTAGCGAATTTATAATATTTATTCTATTGGCCTCCTTTCATTAAATATTATGACTGAAGATATACGAAATATAGCAATAATAGCTCACGTTGATCATGGTAAGACTACTTTGATAGACAACATAATGAAACAAAGTGGAAGTTTTAGGGAAAACCAATCAATAGATGAAAGATTAATGGATTCTGGAGATTTAGAAAAAGAGCGTGGAATAACGATCTTAGCTAAACCAACTTCTATAAAATGGAAAGATACTAGAATTAATATCATTGATACCCCAGGACACGCAGATTTTGGTGGTGAGGTAGAGAGAGTATTAGGAATGGCTGATGGTGTTATTTTGCTTACTGATGCTGCAGAAGGTCCAATGCCCCAAACTAAATTTGTTTTAGGAAAAGCTCTAAAGCAAGGATTAAAACCTATAGTTGTAATTAATAAAATTGATAGAAATGATGGAAGGCCAGAAGAAGTTGTTAATGAAGTTTTTGATCTTTTTGTAGCTCTTGATGCAAATGATGATCAATTAGATTTTCCTATTTTGTATGCCTCAGGAAGAGATGGGTGGTGTACAAAAGAATTAGAAGATGCAAGAGATAATCTTCATCCATTACTTAATTTGGTATTAGATTATGTCCCCTCACCAAATGTTGATTTGAATAAACCATTTGCTATGCTCGCTACATTATTAGACTCTGATCCATTTCTTGGACGTTGTCTAGTTGGTAGAGTTGAACAAGGCAGTGCTAGTGTTAATTCAAACGTACATGCTTTAAACTTGGATAAAAAAATTATTGAAAAAGGGAGAATGACTAAATTATTTAGATTTGAGAGTAATAACAAAATTCCTGTAGAAAAAGTACAGGCTGGAGATATAATTTGTATAGCAGGCTTAAAAGATGCTTCTGTTTCTGACACGATATGTGACCCTATAATAATTTCACCTTTAGCATCTACACCTATTGACCCCCCTACTATGTCAATTACAATTACAGTAAATACATCACCCTTAGCTGGGCTAGATGGAACTAAAATTACCTCCACAATGATACGTGAAAGACTTATGGATGAAGCTGAGTCAAACGTAGCAATTACTTTTATGGAAAACACAAATAAGGACTCATTTGAAATTGGTGGTCGAGGAGAATTGCAATTAGGTGTTTTAATAGAAACGATGCGTCGTGAAGGATTTGAAATGTCAGTTTCTAGACCGCGAGTTATTTATAAAGAAGATGATCAAGGAAATAAATTAGAACCTATGGAAGATGTAACAATTGATGTAGATGAAGAATTTTCAAGTAGTGTAATAGATAGTATGAACAAAAGAAAAGCAGAAATGCTTGATATGAAAAATGCAGGATCTGATAAGACTAGAATATTATTTAGAGTACCTTCTAGAGGTCTAATTGGTTATCAAAGTACTTTTTTGACGCAAACAAAAGGTACAGGAGTACTAAATAGAATATTCCATTCTTATGATCTCCACAAAGGTCAGTTTGCTGGAAGAAGAACGGGAGTACTAATAGCAACTGATAAAGGTACTGCGGTTGCATTTGCATTATGGAAATTACAGGACAGAGGACCAATGTTTATTGATCCTCAAACTAAAGTGTATCAAGGTATGATTATTGGTGAACATACCAGAGAAAATGATTTAGATGTAAACGTTCTAAAAGGAAAACAACTTACAAATGTTCGAGCATCGGGAACAGATGAAGCAGTAACCCTTATGCCACCAAGAAAAATGTCCTTAGAGCAAATGATAGCATATATAAAAGAAGATGAGTTATTAGAAGTGACACCTAAAAATTTAAGACTCAGAAAAAGGTTTTTAATTCCTCATCAAAGAAAAAAAGCATCTTAATTTTTTATTCCCATAAAATACAATAAAAAAGTTAAATCTGTATTATTTATTTGGTTTTCAAAAAAGGCCTAATACCTACTTTATATTCCCTATAAATAATAAAGAGTCCAGAGATAGATATTATTAAAGATCCAATTATTTCATATAAGTCAGGTATATCTCTAAAAAATACATACCCAAAAATAAATCCAGCAATTAATTGAAAATATTGCAGAGGTGCAAATACGCTAGATTCAAGCATTTTTGATGCAGCACTAATGCATAAACCGCCAGTGCCAGCAATTATACCACATAAAATAAATACATAAATATCAGACCCTTTTAAGGGGACATAGTTATTATAAACTAAGAAAGAACTTAATACTAAACCTGAAACAAAACCATAAAAAGCAAAGGCTATTGATGATTGATTAGTTGCGTACATTCTAATTAATAAAACGTTTACAGCTAAAATTATAGCACCAATAAACAATAGAAATAAACTGAATGTAAAATGAATTGTTCCTGGTCGAGATACAATTAAAACACCTATAAAACCAATTAATACAGCTAAGATTCTTCTAGGCCCTACTCTTTCTTTTAAAATAAAATAAGAAAAGATTGTTAAAATTAAAGGTGTGCTAAATAATATAGGATAAATTTCACTAAATGCATGTTCTTTAAATGAATTGATAATAATCGCTGCACAGATTAATCCTAAAAATCCCCTTAAAAGTTGAATATGGACTTTGTTATTTATTAAAACTTTCCATCCACTAATAAAATGAAGTGCAATAGAGATTGGAATCAAACTAAATAAACAAATATAAAAATTTATTTCAAGAACTGGATAATCTTGAACCAAATATTTTTTGATTATAGAATCAAGTAATACAAAAATTGTATACCCAGCAAAACCAAGGAAAATACCAGCAAAATTTGTATTCATTTCTTGAGTATAATACTAATTAGAAGACAGTTTAAACAGAATTACTTCATTAACTGTGCCTAATCGCATTTTTGGCCCCCATGGACCAG
>Ga0163111_10003566_pt1 | contig 10073 bp, 8 predicted proteins | sample CRUFie1St18metaG_FD_109645 | JGI IMG/M metagenome (GOLD analysis project Ga0163111, IMG submission 109645) | Marine microbial communities from the Costa Rica Dome - CRUD Field 142mm St18 metaG | ecosystem: Environmental > Aquatic > Marine > Oceanic > Photic zone | place: Costa Rica: the Eastern... | reverse complement strand
TGTTTTGATCTTCAACAAATGGCTGCTGCAACAGTTACACAATATGTATTACATAATGGTGGAGAATTTAAACTTTCTGAAATATTCTGGAGTGATGAAGATCAAAATGGTGCAGGTTATAAGGTTGCTTACCATGAATTTTTTCATGTCCACCAAAATTCTCATAAGTTTTATTTCGAAGAAACTGAGAATTTCGGTATCAATATGACACAATTTAGAAATGTTGATGACAACGAGGGAGTAAATTTAGTTGGACCCGTGTGGCTTGAAGAAGGGGGGGCAGAGTTTGCAGGCGTTTGGTACTCATCTTTAAAGGGATGGGTAAACTATAATGAATATTGGATAAATTATTTGGATGAAGCCAGAAGTGTAATTTCTGACGCTGCATCGAGAGGGGATACAGTTTCTTTAAGGGATTATGAGACAAGATATTCGATTCAGAGAGTAGAATCTTCTGAAAATCCAACGGGTACATCAAGAGAATTTGCATATGCATATTCAGGAGGTGGACTAGCACATATATACTTAATTAGCAAGGGCTTTACTGATTTAAATAACTCAATGATTGAGTATTACAGGAATATTGCAGAATTAGAAAGGGAACATATTGGAGAGGGATATATTTACGCATTTGAGGAATATTTTGGAATGCCTTTAGATAGTTTTTATTCTGAATTTGACGATTTTATGTTAAAAACTAGAGAAGAACAATTATCTATCCTAGGATTAGAATAAAGTACACTTTATAAGATTCAAATGAATCTTACATTAAACTAAGGGTTAATTATCTTTTAGCAATCTAAGAATTACAGATGTAAATTATAATTATTAATTTACAATAGAAATATTAGGTAACCAAAGAAGATAAGTGACTTTTTACAATATTTAATTTCCTAAAATAAATAGGTTGGAATATCAACTCGATTGATTTTTCTTTTATTTCTTTTAGTTCTACTTGAAGTAAAAGTTTTATTATTGTATTTAAGTCAATGAGGGGTTTATAATCTAAAAATTCATCTTTATGCGAAACAATAATTTACTTTATGTAATGAGTTTATACAAAAATTAATATCATGTATATTTTTTTTTATCTTTAACGGCATTTAATTAAAAGAACTAACAATAATAAAAATGAGAAAACTATTTATTGCCATAACCTTATTAGGTTTCATAGCAACTGCTAAGGCAAATATTATTACCACTAATACAGCAAATACTACAGCGAATTCCATCATCCAAGATGAAGAAGCTCCGGCTGAGTCTGCATCTTTTACACAAGAGTTAAAAAAACGATTTATTGAAGGTGGTCCAGGCTTTATGGGTATTGTTTTGATATGTTTAATTTTAGGACTTGCAATTGCAATTGAACGGATCTTATTTTTGAACTTAGCTACAACAAACACAAAAAAATTAACAGATGGGGTAGAAGAAGCACTTTCTTCGGGAGGAGTTGAAGCTGCCAAAGAATTCTGTAGGAACACTAAAGGCCCAGTTGCTTCAATTTTTTACCAAGGACTCGATAGAATGGACGAGGGGGTTGAAAGTGCAGAAAAAGCTGTTGTTGCTTACGGTGGAGTTCAAATGGGACAATTAGAAAAAAATGTTTCATGGATTTCTTTATTTATTGCACTTGCACCTATGTTAGGTTTCATGGGAACAGTAATTGGTATGATTCAAGCTTTTGATAAAATAGAAGCCGCAGGTGATATGCAACCATCACTCGTTGCAGGTGGAATTAAAGTTGCACTTTTAACAACTGTTTTTGGTCTTATAGTAGCAATTATCTTACAAGTTTTCTATAACTATATTGTAGCTAAAATTGACAGTATTGTTAATGATATGGAAGACGCATCGATTACATTAATTGATATTTTGGTTGCACAAAAAAAATAATTAATATCCTAACTATAATTAACATGAATATTCAAACAATTGTTAAAATAATTAGTGCTGTATTTGGTCTACTAGGTGCAATATTTTTATTTAGAATTATCGGTATTGGTGATGAAGAAATTAAAATGGCAGCCAGTGGTGGCGATTTTGGATCAGTCTCCCCACTTGTTTCTCTCGCAATAGCTATCCTTTTTATAACGGTAGGAGTAACTGTAATATTTTCTTTATTAAACTTAGCATCAAGTTCTGAAAAACTTAAGAAATCATTAATTTTTATTGGATGTTTTCTTGCTATAATGGGTATTGCTTTTGCTTTGTCCAATGGAGTAGAAACACCTATGAAAGATGGAGAGGTTTTATCTGCTTCTGGTTCCAGGTGGGTTGGAGCTGGTTTACGAATGTTTTACATTCTTGCTGCTTTAGCTGTTCTATCGATGATTTTCTCAGGAGCAAGAAAAATTTTAAATAAATAAACAAATTATGGCAAAAAGAGCAGCTCCTGAAGTAAATGCTGGTTCAATGGCTGACATAGCATTTTTACTACTTATTTTCTTTTTGGTTACAACAACCATTGAAACTGACAGTGGTTTAAATAGAAAGCTACCACCTATGGAAGATCAAGTTGATCCTCCTATTATCAGAGAAAAAAATATATTTACAGTATTAGTAAGTAAGAATGATCAGCTCTTAGTTGAAGAAGAATTAGTAGATATAGCTGATCTTAGATCTCTTGCTATTTCGTTTCTTGATAATGGTGGAGGTGTTGGTGATGAAGCTTGCGACTATTGCCAAGGTGAACGTGACGAAACATCATCTGATAATCCTGACAAAGCAATTATTTCCCTAAAAAATGACAGAGAAACGTCTTATAAGGTATATATTGCGGTTCAAAATGAACTTGTAGCAGCTTATAATGACTTAAGAAACAGAGAGTTTGAAAGACTTTATCCAAATCTTGGAATTAATTTTGTAGAAGCACAAAAACAATACGATGACCCAAGAACAAGTGCAGATACTGCAGAGGATTTAAAGCCAAAATTAGATCAAGTAAAGTCGATGTATCCTCAGAAATTATCTGAAGCAGAATCAAATAAATTAAATTAATTTCATCTATTATGTCAAAATTTAAAAAGAAAAAGGGGGGGGATTTACCAGCGATTTCTACAGCTTCTCTTCCAGATATTGTTTTTATGTTGTTGTTTTTCTTCATGGTTGCGACAGTTATGAGAGATAGTACACTTATGGTTGTTAATAAACTCCCAGCCGCAGATCAAATTCAAAAGCTAGATAAAAAAGACAGAGTTATGTATATCTACGCTGGAAAACCATCATCTAGATATCAAGATAAATATGGTACTAGTGCTAGAATACAATTAAATGATAAGTTTGCATCTGTTGATGAAGTTGGAGCTTTCATTTTAGCTGAAAGAGCCTCGAAAAGACAAGAACTTCAAAACGTATTAACTACAGCACTTAAAGTTGATAGTGAAACAAAAATGGGTTTAATTCAAGATATAAAACAAGAATTGAGAAAAGTTCAAGCTTTAAAAATAAATTATACAACCAGAGTTGGTGACTATACACAAAATTTAAATTAAATATTATTGATATCTAACAAAAAGTGTCTTACTTAGACACTTTTTTTTTACCTTCAAATGTGTTGATTAATAAATTTAAATATTCTTTTAAATCTATTTTAGGCCATTATTTACTATTGATAATATTTTTATATTCAAAACTCTTTGGACAGGATTTAGAATCCAATAAAAATTCAAATTTTTTCCGAGAAGACCAAATTTATCTGGGTATATCACTGGCTTCTTTAACTAGTAATGCAAAAGATTTTAAACCAAATGCATTATCAAGACATTTTCAATGGGGTATTATAAGAGACATTCCACTGGTCTCTTCTAGTAAATTTTCAACAGGTTTAGGACTAGGTATGAGTTTTGAAAGATATAATACTAATCTATCATATTCAGAGGAGATAGGATATACTTTTTCTGTGACTGATTTAGATTTTGAAAGACCACTTTATTTTTCAATTCAATCTTTTGAGATTCCTATTACACTTCGTTGGAGAAATGCAACTTTTAATGATTTTGCTTTTTGGAGAATTTATGGAGGTGTTTCTTTAAACTGGAATTTTAAAAATAAAGCAAAACAAAATTCAAATATAATTTTATTCTCAGATGAATTTAAAAAGTGGGGGGCAACAGCTCATTTAAGTTTTGGTTATAATACTTGGAATTTTTATTTCGCTTATAGACTCAATCCAATTTTCAGTTCTATACCCAGAAATAATGGTGATTTTTCAATTCAATTAAAACCAATTAAATTTGGACTTATTTTTTATATTTTATAATTCTTTTCGAAGTCTTGCTACTGGTATTTCGAGTTGTTCTCTATATTTTGCGACTGTCCTTCTTGCTACTATATAACCTTTTTCTTTCATTTTTTTAGATAATATGTTATCAGTCAAAGGCTTTTTTTTATTTTCTTCAGAAATTAGTTGTTCTAAAATATTTTTAATTTCAATTGATGAAACATCTTCTCCGTCTTCTTTTTTTAAACCTTCTGAAAAAAAAGTTTTGAGCAATTTAGTACCATAAGGGGTTTCAATATATTTGCTATTTGCAACCCTTGAAATGGTAGAAATATCCATATTTATTTTGTCTGCTATGTCTTTTAAGATCATAGGTCTTAGTTTTTTTTCGTCCCCTGTAATAAAATATTCCTTTTGAATTTCAATAATAGCATTTATTGTTAGTGATAAAGTTTGGTGACGTTGCTTGATAGCGTCAATAAACCACTGAGCTGAATCCAATTTTTGTTTAATAAATTGGATAGCTTCTTCTTCCGAATTTAATTTAGAATTAGATTTTGAATACCCTAAAAGCATCTCTTTATACTCATTAGAAACTCTTAATTCCGGTGCATTTCTTTGATTCAAACTTACATTTAGTTCGCCTTCATCGACTGTTAAAATAAAATCTGGAACTATTTGGGTATTTTGATTTATTGAAGCAAGGGCCCCCCCAGGTTTTGGATTAAGTTTACTAATAATATCTAAAGCTTTTTTAAGATGTTCTTTATTGATACTTAATTTCTCTTGTAATTTTTTGTAGTGTTTGAGACTAAAAAGATCAAAATATACTTTTATAATTTCTATTGCAGTTTCTAGTTCAGGACGATCTTTTTTCTTTTTCAAAAGTTGCAGCAGAAGACATTCTCTCAACGATCGTGCACCTACACCAGTTGGTTCAAGAGATTGTACTGATATCACAATTTTTTCAATTAATTTATTATCCGCAATGATATTTTGAGTAAATGCTAAATCATCAATTAATTCCTCATTACTTCTTCTTAAATAACCACTATCATCAATGCTACCAATTATAAACTCTGCAATTTGAATTTCTTCTTCAGGTAGAATTAGATTTCCAATTTGTTGAGATAAAAACTGATGGAAACTTATTCCACCTGAAAAAGGGATTGTATTATCTTCTCTTTTATTACCATAATTATTTGTGTAAAGTTTATAGGATGGGGTTTCAGCATCACTAACATATTGATCTATATCAATTTCACTTGTTTCTGAGCTTTGATTCCTATTGTCTAATTCTGCTAAGTCTTTTGATAATTCTTGTTTTCCAGTTTCAAGAGCAGGATTTTCACCAATTTCAGCTTCAATTTTTTGCTCTAATTCCAATGTTGAAAGCTGAATCATCTTCATCAGTTGAATTTGCTGAGGAGATAATTTTTGTGAAAGCTTAATTTGTAATTGTTGCTTTAACATAAAATTAAAGTGTTTATTATAAAGATATGTATTTTGATTTCAATTAGAAACTTGCATTTAATGGAGTTCTTGGGAAAGGTATCACATCTCGAATATTACTCATTCCAGTAGTAAATTGAACTAATCTTTCAAAACCCAATCCAAATCCACTATGAGGAACTGTTCCAAACCTTCTTAAGTCTAAATACCACCATAATTCTTTCTTATCAATATTCATTTCCTCTATCCTTTTTTCTAAAACCTCAAGTCTCTCTTCTCTTTGTGAACCACCGACAATTTCACCAATACCAGGGAATAAAATATCCATTGCTCTAACAGTTTTATTATCTTCATTTCTTCTCATATAAAATGCTTTTATATTTGCTGGATAATCATAAAGAATTACTGGACAATTAAAATGACTTTCAACCAAATAACGTTCGTGTTCACTTTGAAGATCCACTCCCCACTGGATTACAGGAAATTTAAATTTCTTTTTCTTATTCTGTTTTGAATTCCTAAGAATTTCAAAAGCCTCAGTATAGCTAACACGTTTAAAATCATTGTTTATTACAAATTTGATCTTTTCTCTAAGTCCCATTGGACTTCTTTCGGCTTGAGGCTTACTTTGATCTTCTTTAACAAGGCGATCGTCTAAAAATTCTAAATCTTCAAAACAATTATCTAGTATTTCTTTTAAAACACTTCTAATAAATTTTTCAGCTAAATCCATATTATCTGTTAAATCATAGAATGCCATTTCAGGTTCTATCATCCAGAATTCTGCGAGATGCCTTGTGGTGTTAGAGTTTTCAGCTCTAAATGTTGGACCAAATGTATATACTTCACCGAGGCCTAGTGCATAGGTTTCAGCTTCTAACTGTCCAGACACCGTTAGATTAGTTTCTTTACCAAAAAAGTCTTGTTTATAGTCAGGATTACCCACCTCATTTAATGGTGGATTTTTAGCATCTAAGGTGCTTACACGAAACATCTCTCCTGCACCTTCTGCATCACTGCCTGTTATAATGGGTGTGTTAACGTAATAGAAACCTTGCTCTTGAAAAAAGTTATGAACAGCAAAAGATAACTTTGAACGGATTCTCATTACGGCAGCAAAAGTGGTTGTACGAACTCTCAAATGAGCTTTTTCTCTTAAAAATTCTAAACTGTGTTTTTTGGGTTGAATTGGATATTTTTCAGGATCTGAATCTCCTAAGACTTCGAGTTTTTCTACAAGTAATTCTACTTTTTGACCTTCACCCTGACTTTCAACTAATTTACCCTCTAGGTGAAGAGCAGCTCCAGTAGTAATTCTTTTGAGTAGAGACTCTTCCAAATTTTCAAAGTCAACAATACATTGCAGGTTTTTTAAAGAAGAACCATCATTAAGTGCAATAAACCGTTTTGCTCGAAAGGTTTTTACCCATCCTTGTACGACAAAACTTTTCTTAATTTCTGAGCTTTTTAAGAGGGTTTTTATTTTCGTTGCTTTCATTTAATTGAATGTTTTTTTACCTACATTTTGTGCGCTAATTATCACGTTTTTTCTGGGATTTTTTTGATTTTAGGCCTTACAAAGATAAGTTTATTTCAGAAAGTTTTTTGTAATCCTTGATTTGAAATTTTAGTCTAATATCTCTAGTTTTGGTTCTTTCAAGACCTTGTCATTGCTGATAGAATCTTCAAGGGAAATAAGTAGTGATGGGAGTAAGACTAAATTGGCAAGCATTGCCATCATTAAGGTTACTGCTACAAGTCCACCAAGAGCCTGTGTTCCACCAAAGTTGGAAGAGATGAACACGGAAAAACCAAAAAAGAGAACGATTGATGTATAAAACATGCTTATTCCAGTTTCTCGAAGAGCCGCAAATACTGCTTTATTAATTTTCCATCCGTTAGAGATAAGTTCTTGTCTATATTTTGCTAAAAAGTGAATGGTGTCATCAACTGAAATTCCAAATGCAATACTAAATACGAGTATTGTTGATGGTTTTAGGGGGATGCCTGTAAAGCCCATTACACCTGCAGTTATAATCAAGGGTAATAAGTTTGGTATTAAAGAGATAATGATCATCTTAAAAGACCGAAAAAGAAATGCCATAAAAATGGCAATTAATAGGATGGCTAAACTTAACGAGAGAATTAAATTTTTTATAAGGTATTTTGTTCCTTTTAAAAACAATAAAGATTTTCCTGTAATTTTTACTCCATATCGTTCTTCAGGAAAAATTTTATTAATAGATTCAATTAAGTCTTCTTCGATTTTTTCCATACGTTCGGTTTTAATATCCTTCATGTAAGTTGTAATTCGACCAAATTGTCCAGTACTGTCAACATACCCACTGAGTAGCTGACTGTTGTTGTTGGATTTGCTTAAATATGGATAAATAAAACTGTTCTCTTGAGAAGTTGGGAGAGAGTAGTAGTTAGGATTTCCGTTGTAATATGCTTGTTTTGCATATTTTATAGCATTCACTACAGAAAGTGGAGAGGCTAATTCAGGAATTTCTTCAATTGTTTTATGTAGTCGATTAATTCTGTTTAAGGTTGCAGGTTTGACAATACCTTTTTCACGTTTGCTATCCACCCAAATTTCTAAGGGAACAATTCCATTAAAGCTGTCATCAAAAAAAAGAATATCTTTGAAGAAATCCGCGCTCTTAGGCATATCCTCAATGATACTTCCAGATATTTTTATCTGATAAATTCCTGTAATACCTATTATCAATCCAAATAAAGAAACTAAATAAACATTAATTCTTTTTTTACGGACTTTATGCTCCATCCAAGAAACAAAAAAATCTACGGCTTTGTTCTTTAAATGTTTTAAGTGCTTTTTGTTTGGGCGTTCCATAAAGCTATAGACAATAGGGATAATAAGTAGGGATAAAAGAAAAATTGAAATAATATTAATGGAAGCAACAATACCAAATTCTTTTAAAATTTTACTATTGGTTAAAATGAAAGTCGCAAAACCTGAGGCGGTTGTCAGGTTAGTCATCAACGTGGCATTACCTATTTTCGAGATCACACGTTGTAATGATTTAGCTTGATTTTTGTGTTTTGCAAATTCTTGTTGATATTTATTAATTAGGAAAATACAATTAGGAACTCCAATTACAATAATCAGAGGAGGAATTAAAGCTGTAAGAACTGTGATTTCATACCGAAGCCAGCCTAGGATTCCAAAAGCCCACATAACCCCAATAGCAACTACAGCTAGAGAAATAAAAGTAGCACGGAAAGAACGAAAAAATAGGAAGAAAATAAGCGACGTTATTAAGGTTGCTCCTATAACAAATAGACCGATTTCGTCTACAATATTTTGAGCGTTTAACGTGCGAATGTATGGCATTCCTGAAACTCGAACATCGGTTTTTGAGTCTTCTTCAAAGTCCTTGATTAGCGGGATGAAAATATTGAAAATAAAGTTTTTACGTTGCGCTGTATTCACTACATCAGGATCCATGTAAATTATGGAGCGAATTGTATTCGTATTTTTGTCATAAAGTAAGTTATCGTAAAATGGAAGCTCAAGGAATAATTTTTCTTTAAACTTTTCTGCTAATTTAATCTCAAGAGGGTGTGTTTCTGATACTGACTTTATTGTAAAACGTTGGTTTTTTTTGTCCTTTACTAATTCTTGAATATTTTCTGTTGAAAGAACAAGGTTAATTTCATCAAATCCTTGAATTTTTTCATTCAAATTCTTCCAAACTTCCCGTTTGTCTTTTTTAAAGAAGGTACTATCTTGAAGAGCTATGACAATAATATTTCCTTCTTCTCCAAAGGTTTTAGTAAAGGACTGGTATAAAACGTTTTCAGGATGATTATCTGGAAGTAAGTTGGCTTCTGTATAGGTGAATTGCATGTATTTCCACTGTGTTGACCAAAAAATAGTAAGAAGTAAAATACATGACAAAATTAGAGCCCTACTTCTTAGTATGATTCTTGCCACCAGGTCCCAAATATTTGGTTTTTTATTTTTTCTCATGTGAGCCTGCTTATCAGTAAAAGAATTTTAAACTGTCAGGATTTCTTTTTCCTTTATTCTGAATATTTCATCAGCTTTTTTGATGTATTGATCGGTAAGATTTTGAATATCTATTTCATGATTTTTTTGAATATCTTCAGAAGCATCAGATTTTTTAATTTCAGTATTAGCGTCTTTTCTTGCTGTGCGAATAGAAATCTTAGCATTTTCTACTTCAGCTTTGGCGAGTTTTGCCAATTCTTTACGACGCTCTTCGGTAAGTGTTGGAATATTAATAATAATTGATTCACCATTATTCATTGGGTTAAATCCTAAGTTGGCTATTAAAATAGCTTTTTCAATTTCTGCTAACATTGACTTTTCCCAAGGTTGAACTGTTAGTGTTCTCCCATCAGGAGAATTTAT
>Ga0163111_10003565_pt1 | contig 10075 bp, 8 predicted proteins | sample CRUFie1St18metaG_FD_109645 | JGI IMG/M metagenome (GOLD analysis project Ga0163111, IMG submission 109645) | Marine microbial communities from the Costa Rica Dome - CRUD Field 142mm St18 metaG | ecosystem: Environmental > Aquatic > Marine > Oceanic > Photic zone | place: Costa Rica: the Eastern... | reverse complement strand
GGGGGGGGGGGGGTTGGGGGGCCACATGTATGATTCATCCGACTAGTAACTGCCACGTGCAAGGTGATGGGAATGCATTTTCATTGAGCCTCATAAAGCTTTTTTGTTCTTCGCTGTGAGGTGTCCTCATCGTCGATTTTTTAGAATGCTTATTGGCTTGTTCTTCGCCTCCGGTCATCCGCGTGCCTTTCTGCTGCTTGCGGTTCGCTTAAAGTCAAGCCCACAGCGTAGAAATTGTACTGTTCCCAACGTCCGGCATTTTGGTGACGTTTTTTCTTTTTTGAATGAAAGTTCAAAACCCAAATCAAATTGTTGAAGTAGGGCTTATATCTATGACTTAGCTCTGACAGCTTGTTTCCACTTGATTGGAAAGGACTGATCACACCAAAACGTGTTGGAGAAAAAAAGCATTCTCCGAGTGTCAAGACTCACATTACCACAACCACAAAACCCGCTGTAAACAAAACCTTCATTTCAAATCGAATCAAGCAACCCATATACTTTAAATACCAACATGAAACGCCATTTTATCAGCGACGACGATGTGGAGCAGGAAGGTCGCAAGGATTTCAACGGGTCCGGTCTCACCATCCTCGGCAACAATCGAGACCTGGTGTGTCAGGGTCGCGATACTCCGGGAAGCGAACACCAGGATGTCAAGAAGCGTAAGCTCGAAGACCAAACTAAGATGGAAGAAAGGATCACCAACAAGATCGAAGACGACGATGATGACAATCGCGAATCTCGTACGGACAAAGACTCCAACCTCAAATACCTTAATCTCGTGTCCTCGGCCGTTGCCATTATTTCCAAAGATATCAATGACACGACTGAAAAACAACAGGAAGACCAGGCCAGCAGTAGCAGTAGTAGCTCCACCTCTGAAACTACCCGAAGCTCCCGGAGCGATAGCCTATCCAGCGAGGATAGCATCTATAGGTCATATGAAATGGCGCTCCCAAAGATGGATCCGCAATTCCATAGAAATAGCAAGGATCTCCAACCAATGAGGCCTCCTAGTAGGTTACCAACCGTCTCAGATCTTCCACCTCTTCCAGACACTAACTCGTGCACACTAAACTCGCGATGTTATGGGAAACGGGACATGATTGTGAACAACAATAATTACAACGCGAAGGACAAGACCATTCAAGCGATCGATACAAATAAGATGCCTCTACAGAGTGTTGTCTATCGCTGACGCTTACTTTTCTGATTTATCAATTCGAGTATTCAACTAGCTGGTTGAAATGTGAAGCTATAGAATATACATAATTACTTAGCTTCTTTATTTACTTCACTAATTTGTACTTCTATGCAGTTTCGTTTTTCATCGTGTTTGAACGGTATCCATGCCAGAGGCAATTTGCACAAAATATTCTTGACGTGCTGATGGTCTTTGGGGACATAGGAATCTTAGAACTGGCGATGAGAAGCGGATTGAAACTTTCCAGTAAAATGGAAAAGATTCATCATTCAGATTTATATGTTTTGTTTGGACCTGAAAACCTTTTCAAGCCAACTCTTTCACAAAAGGTGAGCAATATTTTACCTAGTCGTCCTGGTCCTAATCTCAATCATCAGAGTCCTGAGCTTTTAGCTAGCCATCATTTCTACTGATGTTTGATTCCATAATCACTGTATTTGGAGACAACTGATATCAAAATACTGGAACTACTTTATTCACTATTCAGCCTAAGCAGGATTTCAATCAAGTACACGTTTAGTTTGCAATTTCAAAAACGAAATTTCACGTGACTGACTCAGAAAAAACTTTTTCAGGTCTTTTCCAAAAGGCTGACGCATACAAACGTTAACTTTGCTCAACATCCTCCTGCCACAAATTTTCACACTGCCGGCACGAAATACAAACATCATGAATTAGGTGATGGCAAGTGTCAGCGCTTGTGGAAAGTGCCAGATATTTTGCAAAAACACCTGATAGATTGTGTGGTTGGTTACCATGCGATCTAACGCGATGACACCGGAAGATGTGGCCAGCAGAAATGTACAGACCTAGTGACAGAGAGCGAAAAGAAAACAGTGGCGGGAGGCTGAGCATTAGTCGCATGATTCACGGTAGCACTATGGCTTAAGTTATCCAATAGAATGGCATGTGTGCATTTCATCACCAAACTTTATTTATATCTTAGATTGTTGTGCTTCAGACTATTCGTGCTGCAAATTGCTTTGCTATTGCCAACGCAAGACAGATTGGGTATGGTTTTCTATCGATGTTGACTTGCGATCGAAAAATCGCTTTATATCGATCCAACAAACGCTTATGTCACGATTTTACGATTTCTTCATTCGAAAAGAGTAGTTCTCAGAAATATTCAATCCACGAAACGAAATGCCATTCAACGTGGTTATCCTTCTTGTCAATGCTATCACCCAATCCTTTCGAAACGGATTATTTATATTATTGTGTCGAACAATTCCATTCATGGCTTGCTGTACATGTTCATAGCAAGTATTGTTGTAGAGTATCCCACTCTCTGTCCCTTCTTGAGATCGAATGTGTGTCGCAAACGTCATCGCTCTCCGGTTCGTTCCTCCGGATATTCGTCGAAACCGTCAAGGTCGTTCCACTCCAAATCTCCATACTCCCGCCATACTGCAGCATCTTTTTCGGTCATAGAGGTAGATTGCGATAAGCAAGCCATGGCCTCCTCTAATTCGTCGGCTGTTCGGGCCGAGTGCAACACGACCTGAATCGGCCAAGGTTCTCGATTTATGCTGGAAGAAGATGACAGGGCAAAGGAGAGACATTCAGATGTGGTTGGATTGCGCCTAGAGATTTCATCATCTTTGTTTGGCCAATTTGGATGACCGGCCTGTAACCGATTCCTGTCCAATGTAATTTTGAAAGAAAATCTGGATGAGTGATGGACTATTTTTCTCAATTCGAATCATCACCGCATCGAATATTTTTCTTCACGTACCATCTTGTTGTTGTGAAACCGACAACAGGAATTCCAGCCTTGGCACAAGCTGGAAATGAAATATTTTCGGCGGCAGATTTGTGGGCCATGTTGTACCGGAGCATCATTGCATCCAGTATCGTTGCATCCATTCTGTCGCTATCTTCGCTATCGTTGGTCGACAATGACTGTAAAGACCCAAGCCACGCACCAACCCTGTGCGAATGTGTCGATGCAGCAACATAACGGACCCTCCCGTCGTCTACCCAGGAGCGTGCCTTATCAAGGGCAGACAGGACTGACTCTGGGTCGTCCTCAACTTCGTCGGGGCATACATACTCGAGGACGAACATGTCCAGATATTCTCCACCTGCATAATCAAGAGCATCAGAGAGTCGCTCCTCCATACCCTCATTAGATCTATCGGTTCCTCCGCTCGCTAAGAACAAGTCCTCTCTTCGTATATTGACTTTGGAATCGCCAACTGAGGCTTGTTGAATCCCCTTCATGAAGTCTGGGTATCGATTGGGATTGTAATAAAACAAAAAGGGCGCCATCCTGAGGGACCCTTCATTCTCGAACCACCCCATCACAGTCTCACAATAGTCATGAACGAGGCTCGTGGGCTGGGTCGATCGCGCAGCGCCCCCCAGTGCATACTTACACACGGGCAAGCCAGATTTTGAGGTTAGACAATCGGTAAACACAGCCAAATCTGGGACATTTTCGTCGAATGCGGACAATTCGTTCTGACCAAACAGCCCCGTTGCAAGAGTAGGTTTGGAAACTAGTTGGAGAAGAGATGAAGGTGGGATTCTCTGTGTTGTTGTCGAGAACGATGCTGCTGTTCGAAAACTGTTGAGTAAGAACAAGAATATGACGACGGGATTCTTTGCCATTGTAGCACGTGGATAATCATGCAGGAGAATAGAACTCCTTGTTTCAGAAGTGGCTTCTTCGTTTCAATGTGGAGAGAGCTACTGGGGCTTCGGAGTTCAGAGTGAAAAAATCTCGACGAGTAAGATACCTTATTATGATGTGTGGGACTCGTGCATGTCAGTCAAACACGAGTACAATACTGCTGTTGATTGAAGCTAGAAAAAAGTATTGACAACTCACTAATCTAGTTACTATATGCAAGATTCTGCAATTCGATTATCATGCAAAATGACATACAACTCGTCGCTTCAAAGGAATGATACTCTTACAGTAAATCATTATTATCGTGTAAGAAAATCATTCTGCGGATGTTTTCTACGTCGGTGCAAGTTGTTTGAATAACATTCGTAGATTCAAAATCTCTCGTGTTCTTTCTTCCGTATACAGCCGAGGCACAAATCCATTTTCGGGCCAGCATAGCAAGCTCTGGAAATTGATTTTGGTTATTGCTCCACCAGAGCAAAGGGTCCTTGATGTGGCGTTGCGAGTGCACCGTGTTGAAATAAGAGTTAACGTTTAAACTTGCATATTCTTTCGCGTTTTTGGTATTTGAAGAGAATAGATTTGAGCTTGGATTGTCGCTTGTCGCTAAGTTTGAATCTTCTCCCCAAAATATACCACCCATGGTGGAAGAAGAGGAGTGCCTTATTCCCCCCCATTTGGATGTTGACTGTTCCATGTCATTTGCAATATCTGTACCGTTTCTATTACGCCCTTTTTCATCAATAATTTGTACAGCCTTTTCAACCTCTTCGATCAACGTGGATTTAACAAGTTTTTGTTCGGTGTCCGATAGACCCTGCATGGCAATTAACCTTGGATCGAGTGGTATTGTCCTGTCGTTATAAAAGATTTGTTGGTGTTAGAAAACATTAAATTTACGTATGACTTTTTTTCGTACTCTCTTACTCACCACATCAAGTCAGGATTCTTGTTTAGAACCGACGAAAACGTTTTTTGGAAATCATTTAGTATTGATGTATGAAAAGATTCCATACTTAATTTTTGTGCACCATTAGGACAATCGTCGTTCTTCGAATAAGCATCGGTGCCTGGAAGAATAGATTTGCCTCCTTCGAGTAGGATTTGTTGGACCCTCCGCAAAACAGGAATCGCCAATCCGATGGTCGAATACGAATCATTAGATAACGTCTGAATAGCATCATAAAACGGAGTGATAATATTAAGAACTTGAGTAATAGCATTACTTCGGGCGCCTTCTGCTTCCTCCCTTGATGCTAAAGATGCCAGTAACGTATCATAGGCTCGAACGGTACACAGTATCGAAGTAGTTGGGTTTTGCACCGAGTTGTTTATTTTAACCCTACTGAAAACTTCGTTTTGGCATAAAAGTTCTTGCACTACTCCTGGTAAATTTATTGTATGCCGGAGATTCCTGGCAACAATGTTATCCAATCGATCAAGAATACAAAGACATTCGCTCCCTTGTGTAGAAGTTGATACCCCCTCCTCAATTTCTGAGCTAGATCCACGAATGATTACCCTAGAAAGATTCTCTTGAGGAAATCCATGTATCCGCAACGCGTGATTTACAGCCTCGAAATAGGGAGTAAATATGTCATCGTCACATTTGTTTTCCTCACTTTGCATTCTTCCACTCAATTTGATACTTTCATTGGGTATCACAGCTATAACGTAGGATTTTATTCGAAACAATGGAGTGCAAAAGGAGAGTCGAACGGGATAGAGAACATTTTCTTGAACCTCCAATCCTTGTGGTACAATTTGTGGTTCATTCATTATTCCTTCTCCCTCCTCACAACTTTTTCTTACCCTGTCCTTTTTCGTTTGTCCTATATGTTGGGAGTCGACGATATCTGTATTGATCGATGCGATTCGAACCCGACGAACAGATGCAGAAATAAATTCATAGTTCGTTTTACCATTCGTATTCTTAGGAAAGAGCTTCGACACGTGAATTTTTATTTCATTTTGGAGCTTCGTGTGAGAATCTGCAACGAGAGAATCCATCACCGAGGGCTCAGGCAATTCGAAGGATTCGTCCAGTGTTTTGCAAAAGTCAACAAACATAGATGACGAGTTTATTCGAGCATCAATGGAATTCTCATAGCAATCGAGTGGTTGATACGACCCCACCAACCATCGAAAGAGAGCTTTGGCTATCAAAGCCTTTCGATTCCCAACGGTACCTTCTAAAAGCGAGGCCTCGTCGCCGTAGACGCTACCGTGCTTGGTTCCGTTAAAATTCAACACTTGCTTCTTTCGCTTCTTATTTGATCTTGATTGTTTTATCTCGCAGTATGTTTGGTTATTACAGTCTTCACTGTGGTCATCCTGATCGACGCTACCTTTGTCTATCGTTTGAAGGGTCGCCCCGATATTGATTGAAGATTGCTGGCTTCCTCTCCTAGTGTCCCCTGAGGCTTTCAAAATGCTGTCGTTATGACCGCTTGGTTTCCTCTTTTTTGAAGCTACAGCCTCCGTAGTTGATATGAGTGCTCCGACATTTTCGTTGGTTCGTTTCGATTCAGAACTCACAACCGTTTGGCTTCGATTCTTACGTCTCCCACCATTTAATCCGTGGTAGGCAATCAAGTGACGGCTGACTGTTTTGGAAGTTCCTGGTGTATAAGTGAATGCAATCTTGCATTTTAAGCAGTAGGCAGCAACCGCATCCTTGGATCGCCACTTGTAGCGCCCCTCCGGAGGTTGATTTGCGGGTCCCGGAGCAACAAGTCGAATAAATTCCCACAGTTCCGGTTTTTGCTTACGGTCAGGCTCAAACAAGCGGGATAGTACACTTTCCGAATATTCAACAGTTGGTTGGGTTTTGGCTTGGTGATTTGATGAGATGGCATTGTCTTGGGTATAGTCAAGATTATTTTTGGTTTCATCGTCGGCCACGGGTGACTGGATACCATTTGGATCAGCGGCAACACAGGAATTCCTGATATTAATAATATTTTTAATAAGCGTATGCTTCTTGGCAGGCCGCACTAGCGGGTCACCTATCCTCGCGTGCTCATTTGGGTCGAGGTTCACCAGAGCACTGTTCCCGTTGGTAGAAATGACCTCCCCATTTTGGACCTCCGATGCTGCGGTTGATGCTTCGATTAGTGCCTGCATTGCAGGTGTGGTCAAATCATGTTTTATATCAACCATACTCCGTAGTTTTGACTTCGTTTAAAATCTCTGAGATAAGTGCTTTGATAGTCTCGAGAGGCTGATGCTTCAGCACGTTTTCCACTATCCCTGTCGATGCGAACGTCGAGATCGGCAATATAATTAAGCTTAAATTGTAAAATTGATGTTCAGAAATGGTTGATCATGTGAAGAGATATGAGTTTAGTTTTGCAATACGCTTTTGAAGTCGTCCTCTCCGATGTAATTTGAATGGCTTGCTTTACTGGTATTTCGAAGTGTGGAGTTAGCGACAACCGTAAAATCGTAAATCGTCGTTTGGTTCGAGTAGGTTGTCGAACACAAACTGAACGGCGGACAGTTGTGTCCGTGTTGTTTTCAAGCGCTACGATTAGTATTTTGACGAAATCATGGAATTGTTGCATTACAACTCCATTGATCTTGTTTTGCGTCAGGAAAGACTACTTACCCCGTAACGAGTCTGAATAGGAAGCAGTTGGCTCGCAAATAAGGCAATACAAGATACATGAGCGATTATTGACCAAACCCAAATGGGTCGATATAGCTATGGAGACACTAAGAAAAAATTTACTAGGTATTACAAACATGAACAGAATAGTATTAACGTAGATAACACCGAGAATTTAACAAAATCGATGACCGCAAAGTCCGCTTGAGTGCTCCAATAATATGTCATGTGCATTGTGCAATGATGGAATTAAGTGATTCGGATCGTATATGTTGTTGGGCATTCATACCAAACCATTTTAGATGTTACTGTCAACTTGGAATGCTTTAACCAACTCAACCCATTACAAGCTATGACGAATCGTACTTTCCGCCAGGAATAATAGCATCGAGACCAACCAGGTTTTCATTTTCCGTCTCTCCCTCGAAGCTAGTGCTATCATTGGGAACAACGCCACCTAGATTGTATGAGTTGAGGCTATTGATGAGGCTACTGTTTGTATCTTCATTGTCAGATCGGAACATGGCCAAGAATTCGTTGTAAGATACAGCTCCATTAGCATCTGTATCGGCGCCCTCGATTATCTTTTCGATTTCTGCCTTACTTGCTCCAGTGTCGGCCAAAAAGTCAAGCATGTTTGCTTTAGAGATAGAACCAGAATCGTCAACGTCCAATCGATCGAAGGCTTCTGCAATCCGGTCTTCATTGAGTTGACCTTGGGCTTCGAGAGTGGCGGCGATGAACTCTGTATACATAATATGGCCGTTCCGATTGATGTCGATCGAATTAAACATTTCCTCAATTTCGGCATCAGTGTAAGAACATTTGTCCTTGAGTGCCGCTTGGAATTCTTTGGATGAAATCACCCCATTATTGGCCGTATCGAACTGATCAAAAGCCTTGCGTAGATTAATGATCTCGTCGGTCGTGGATCTATGGGCGATAACGTTAAGGGCAAGCTTTTTAAGCGGCAAATTATTCTTGTAGGAAGAGAGAATATTCGTCACTTGGCCTGTCATATATTCTGTCGGAGCTCGATCCTCTAGTTTAAATTCCTTGTGCATCCAATCGTGAGCTTGTGCTTTCTCGGCATCGTATCGTTTCTTCGGGTCTAAGACCAATAACTGCGAGATGAAATTCTTTGCCTCGGCGCTGATGGGTTTCCAGTAATCTTTGGTAAAATTGAAGTCGCATCGCATAATCCGATCGATCATGACGGCCCGCTTTTTGCTATAAAAGGGCCGGTGGCTACTCAGGAGCATATAGGTAATCACACCCACAGACCACATATCGGCCTGAGAGGTGTACACCCCCTGCAAGACCTGTGGAGCCATACTATATAAAGTTCCGACGCCCTCTTTCATTATGCCAAGTCTGGACGAGACGAATTTCTTTGACAAGCCAAAGTCGATGACCTTGATCTCGGCCTCGGGGCTCTTATTTTCGAACATGATGTTTTCAAATTTGACTGCATGTTATTTGTGTTGAGATAAAAACGCAGAATATGAACAAAAACGAAAGAAATACAAGTCAGAAATCTACTCCAATTCATAAATATGCTCCGTTGAAAAATGTTCTTCATGCACATCTCCGTATCGATGCATCGTTCGATATATATAACAACACCAGAAACATTTTCACTCACGGTCACGATGCACAATTGCGTGGTCGTGCATATACTTGACGGCCGACAACAACTTGCCGGTTATGTAAGCAGAATCTTTCTCAGTGTAAGGAAGCCGCGTGTACAAATCCCCGCCGTCGCACAACTCCTGGACCAAGAATATCTGTTTCTTGTGGGTAATCACCTCGTGTAGCTTTACGATATTGGGATGATCCATTGCGTTTAGGATGTCAATCTCGTTTTTTAGTTCCACAACAAATGTCTTCGAGATCCGATCGAGCTGAATGCTTTTGAGTGCGTAACAGGATGGTTTGCTGACAGCGCTCGATGATTGATCGCGCTCGGAAGACCCCGAGGCGTCGACTCCTTGCCCTTGGCCTCGGCGTGAACTCTTCACACTATCCTTCAATATTATCTTGGCGACGTGCCCCATACTACCCTTGCCTAACACCTCGACTTCGGTATACTTCTTGTACACATCAACGGTGTGTGACTTGAGAATATTTGTATGGATATCTTTCGATGCGCCGTTACCATTGCGCGACTTTGTCTGGGATTTTATCTCCTGTTTCGTGGGTGACCCCTTTGATTTGTTGTTGGCATTTTGCTCTCCCTTCGCCAAACCTTCCAAGCAATTTCCCATGATAGATGGTTAGAATGTAATTAAATGTTCTTTCTTCAATTGATGGGCAGTGCCTTTCAGTTATTTTTTAGCAATATACCGTAGAGCAGTTTGTAACAAATGACGAACCAACACAACTTCTTTCTCAAGATGCACCTCTTTGTTGTATTCCGCCCCTATTAGTTTTCCTTTCAAAGCGTGGATATATTGGTTGTTTGGTTTCTCCTGTGGCGTCTTCTCTCGAAGTTTCTTGCTTTCAACAAATTTTGAGAAAGACTGGACCTGGAGCGATACTAAACAAGAGTCGATTCGGAAGATTGGATGGTAATTTTTAGGGTACAAGGTTTAGTACTTTCAAATACCGATAGTAGAGG
>Ga0163111_10003564_pt1 | contig 10075 bp, 5 predicted proteins | sample CRUFie1St18metaG_FD_109645 | JGI IMG/M metagenome (GOLD analysis project Ga0163111, IMG submission 109645) | Marine microbial communities from the Costa Rica Dome - CRUD Field 142mm St18 metaG | ecosystem: Environmental > Aquatic > Marine > Oceanic > Photic zone | place: Costa Rica: the Eastern... | reverse complement strand
AAGCTCCAGCGGCTCCTTTCCGGCGACGCGCATCAAGTTGCCAAGGTTAACGAGGAAATTCAGAAACAGTGCCGGGGTGTGCTCGCCGACGTAGACGCTTGGCGGGAGCAGAACAAGAAAAGTAGAACCCCGACGTCCTGGATTCTGCTGGCGTTGCGTGCACCCGACAAGCTGACGGCGGAAACGCACGCGATCATCCGCGAGACGTTGAAGGCGATTGATCTCGGCAGCAAGGAAGCTGGCTACATCGGCTGGATGCGCGTCAACGGTGCCAACGGGGCGAACGTCCACGGTTATCTCACGCCGCTGGTGCTCGCGCCGGCACTCATTGACGACCCGAAAGTCCTCGCTGCCGGTGAGCAGGCGTTGCTGGCCGAACTCGGCCACATGAACCGCACGGGCGACATGGGTGAGTTCAACCTGCTGGAGAGCCATTGGTGCGGCGCGGCGAGTTGGGAAGATATCACGCGCTACATCCCCGACCCGAAGTTGCGCCGCATGGCACGCCTGATTCGCGAGCGACTTTGGATCAACCGTTTCCTCACTTGGTCACCCGCTGTCGAACGAATCACCGGCCCGGGCAGCCGCATGGCGCCCAGTGAATGGCTCGGCTGCGACTACGAGCGAGCCCTTTTCGCGACCGGCCTCAAGAAACCCATCTGGATCAACTACTTCTTCCCCTGGGACGGCTGGGACTCGCGCGCCTTTCGCCACTACCCGGGGGCGCCACCCGCGACGTTGATACCCGATCTGCCGTCGTATTTGAACGGCCTCGCATCGCGCAAGTCGCTGCCTAATGAGTTGCAGTGCCGTCTTACACTCACCCATGGAGCGACCGAAAAAGCTCCTTATCGGAACAATTTCAAACTGGAAGGCATCGATCAACCGCCTCCGAACCTGAAGAGGAAATACGTTAACTACCAGGGTCGTGGCTACACGCTCGGTTCGACGACTTGGTCGTGGATAGTCAACACCTGCGCGGTCAATGCCTCCGCCTGGTGGAACAACAGCCGCAATCCGCGCGCCCCGCTCGGCAGCCCGGAGCGGTTCTGCGTCCTCTACCCGCACTACGTCATCAACGGCATGAGCTTCCTCGACAAAGGCGATGTCTACTACGAGGAAAAAGATGGCCAGCCGTTGGCGGATTCCAAAGGAGGCCCCCGAGGGCCGTGGATGCGCGAGTTTGTCGAGTTCGGCCGCGTGGGCACCTTGCAGGACCGCAACACGCTGCTGATGACCTATGCCGGCAGACCCGGCATGCACAAGGCGAAATTCGTCAAAGACAAAGTCCAACGCGCCAGTGCCGCGATGTTCCTGTTCCGCTGGACCGACGGCACCGACGGCCTCTTCGTCAACCGCGAGCCGGTCCGCAGCCTGCCGCGCGAATTGGCGCCGGGCGACTGGTGGTTCATCGAAGACGGCGACGTCTATGCCGCCGTCCGCCCGCTCGAAGCCACGCGCCTGCGCGGCGGCAAAACCATGTTGGAGAAACGCACCCGTCACGTCGTGCTTTACCAGGATAACGTCGCCGCGGACAACATCACTGGTATCGCCGACGCCGACTGGATCAAGGCCCGCAGCGGGTTCGTGGTGGAAATGGGAGACAAGAGCGAGTTCGGATCCTTTGCCGCGTTTCAGGACAAGATCCTCGCCGGCAAAGTCACCGCCGATGAAGCGGACGGCTTCACGCGCCACATCGCCTACGAGCGCGACGACCGCCGCCTTGACATGCGCTGGCATGCTTACACCGAAGAATACGCCACGCGAAAGATCAATGGTCGCGACGACCCGTGGCCGCAGTTTCTTCAGTCGCCCGAGTTTGCCGTCAGCAACAGCGGCCGGCTTGCCGTGAAAGACGCGACGCTCACCATAACTCCTGGCAAATCCGCTTGGCTGCTCTCCTGTGAGCCTTCCCGCACCTGGGTCGCCTACCAACCCAACGCCGACGCTGCGCTCCCCCTGACGCTGGAGTGTCCCGTCGGACGCGTGACCTGCGAGGGTTTCCCTTTGGGCAAGCTTGCTGTTACGCAAACCGCTGACGGTGCTATCAAGATCGATGTCGATGCCGAACCGTCGGTGTTGAAACTCGAATCAAAAGTCACCGCTGTCAGCGCCAGCTTCAATGGCACTGCCGCCGAAACAACGCGTGATTCCGCCGGTAACTGGATTATCCGCACAAAATAAATTAGACAGACCATGACAAACCAGGTTAAGTGTTTTCGCCAGACAGCCGCAGTCACAAATTCCCCGGAAGGAATACATTTTCGAAAACAGCCCGGAGAACCGTTCCACGACACCTGCCATCTTTCAAAAGTATTGAATGCGTTCTGCAACCCCTAACATCTTCGCGCAATTCAAATGATGAGAGATATGAACGGCACAAATAATGTTCTAGTCACAACCTTGCTACTGACCTCACTGTTGAGCACAACCGGAATCACCGCTGATGGTGCACCGAATCTTTCAAAGCTCAGCTCCCGGGCCGAACTCGATGCGTTGATTGCATCGTCCGCAGATACTCCATTAAAGCAGGCACTCACTGCCCATGCAGATGCCATTCTTGCCGCGTCGAAACGGCATCCGCATGTAACAGCGGTCATCCGCACCATCGAATCTTCTCCCGGCTCCTACGAGAAGATCAACATCACACCCGCTTCCTTGAAGCAGGCAGCCGGCGAAGAGCTGGTCATCTTTGACACCCTGACCTCAGTGTCGACCCAAATCAAAGGCGGGAAGGCGCACGACCGTCGCAAGGAGTCGGAAGATCCCTACGATGCGACCTTCGTCGCGCACATCGGACAGATCACCACATTGGAAACGCTCCACCTTGAGGCCAGCAATATCGAGGACTCCTGGCTAAAACCCATACTCAATCTCAAAAACCTGTCCAAGCTGACCATCATCGGATTCGCCCGCCTGGGTGACGAGGCGCTGGCCCATCTACAGCACCTCAGCACGGCTTGCCCCAGGCTCACCGAACTCCAGCTGGCCTACTTCGGCAAAGCCACCGACGCCGGACTCGAACAACTTGCAGGTCTGAAGAACTTGCAAAAATTCACCTTCCGCGGCTCCCCCATTCGAGGACACGCATTCGCGAAATTCGGCGGCTGGACCAGTCTCACCTACATCAACTTCCACTCCAATCAACTCGATGACCAAGGAATGGGCCATGTCTGCGAAAGTTTTCCCAACCTCGAATTTATTAAGCTCTGGCACTCCAAAATACTCACCGATGCGAGCGCCGAACATCTGAAGAAACTCACCCAACTCAAAGGCATCGAGATCAGTTGCCGAAACGCCACGGCCCTCCTCTTCAAACACATCGAACACATCCCTTTGGAATACGCAGCATTCCAATACGGCGTAAACAGTCCCGCAGCCCAAGTAATTGAAAACGCCAAATCAGCACCGACTCTGCGACGCCTATCAATTCAGGTTAGTTCATTCACCGCCTCCGAACTCCGGCAACTCGCCGACCTATCGCAGATCGAACAATTGTCCCTCGGCAGCCTGCCATTGACCGACGAGCACATCGGAATGCTGAAGAACTTCGATCACCTCAAGGAACTGGAACTCGTCGAACGCAGAAGGAAACACCTCTATTCGGATGCCGCCAAGGCCAAGGTCCTAGCTGCACTGCCGGACATTGCTGTAAAATTCGTGCCATGAGTCCAAAATTCCACCACCTTAACCACCTTAGTGCTTTTCTTCTGATCCTTGCTGCCGTATCTGGTTCAGCCGCAGAATCCAAAGAAAAGACCTTTCGTCCAGAGGTTGGCGAGTTCCCACCTTTGGAAAAAGCTCATTCCTACAAAGGCGAGCTCACTTTCGTGGATCATGCCAACCGGCGTGGCAGTTTACGCATCGATGGAGATGGACAGTTTCGGTTTGCCGCTCCGTCTCCCTTTGCCCTCCTCCCATACGGTTTAGTCCGCTATCATGGGTCTCCAGCCGATCTTCGGGATATTCCGCTGGGGACCGTAATGTATGCAAAAGCTTTTCTTCCACCCGATCCAAAAATTTCTTCCGTCCCGGTCTTACCATTGGACAACCGGAAAAAAAAGTACGGCAACGCAGGGACAGGGGTCGCACCGGCTGAAAACCACGTTTACCTGCTTGAAGACGAGCCAAGCTATTGCAAACGCCTCGGATTGACCTGGAAGCTCAAGGAAATCAATCTCAATGAAGACCAAGGTATTGTAACTGCCCGAAGGGAGTCCAAATCCGGAAATGGAGATATCCATGAGGAAACCTTTTCCGTCGATACAGCCACCCGATTTTGGCGGGGAAAAGAACATTTGCATTTAAAAGACCTTATCGAAGAAAAAGTCTTATCCGAAAACGGCGTCCAATCCCTCGATGACCTGTCGGTTCTTCTGGGAATATCCTGGAAACCCACCCCGAGTGGGGTCTTCAAACGCTTTCATATCTCCGATGTCTGGTTGGATGAACTTGCTATGGAACGGGCCACTCAGATCCAAAATGAAACCCACAAGGCATTCATCAAGAGCCGTTGGATGCCAGGCTGGGTGGACAAGGTCGAGTACGGTAAGTTCGGACGGGCCAAAGTTACCGTTACCCTATTCGGAGGGATGGTCGACTCCCTGTATGCCGATTTCAAGAAAGGACAAAAGGCCATGCTTGCCTCCTCGGAAAACACCCTGAAGCATTGGGCGGGGGGGACTGCAGGAACCGCCCAGATGGCAAGCAAGGGGATATTACTAGAAGTTTCAAAAACCAACAAAAGAGTACCATTGGGAAGCAGTGGCATTCAAGTCAGTCTCGAGACCGACCTCGTCACCGAAGGCTTTAGACCCAGAAAAGTAATAAGAATCCGTCCCGAAAGTTGGCCGCTACTGGAAGTACCCCGGGAAGAATACATTCACCACAACCGTGACGGGATCGATATCCGTTTTCCCACCCCGAATATTTTTCCGAAACTTCGATGAACTGTTTAAGTGGACGAGGTAAAGACCACGCAGGTTTTATCCACATGGCTGGATGGTAATCAGGGGCGTGGAGCTGCACCTTAAACAGGTTAATTCCCGATCGGAAAATCCAAAAGAGTCCTCAAATCGAGCTTCTTTTCCCCTCCCTGAAACTTAACTTCGAGGCGTGGTAACGGAAGGATTCTGTTAGCACCTTGAACTCGGCTTATTTTAAATTTCATAATTTTTTCTGCATTGGGTTTAAGTGTCACGTCGGCATTTTCGGGAGTTATTTTCCAGGCAGACTTGTTAGGCAGGTTCCATTGAAGCGTTCCTTGAATTTCGAAATCAAAATGATTACGGATCGGTAAAGTCAGTTCCTTGCCATCCAAAAGAGGGCCGTCTGAAAAGTATTCCTCAAAGGCAAGACTTCGCCAAAACTTCTGGTGACTCTCTGTGCTCACATCATCTCCCAAAATCCCATCCAAACGAAGGTTAGCAAGTTGCGGCCCTTGATCAGTCATGGTGACCCATGTGGCATGGTCAAATTCGCCGAATGAAGTGCCCCGTAATTGACTGCCGCCACCGGTGGTTCCAAGCATATAGTAGGACCGATTGTTTCTGATATATTTTGCGTAATGATGGATGTGACCTGCGAAGACTGTATACTCACGATCGCCCAATGCCTTCTCTACTTTAGGCCATCCGGTATCAGATTTACGTAATGTCTTTTGTCCTTCTCGCCTAATTAAAATCCCTTCCTCCATTAACCATAATGGTTGATGGAGGAAAACCATGGTCCAACGAACTTGATCATGTTTTTTAAGCTCCTCATTAATCCACTGGATTTGTTTGTCACCAAGAGAAGGCGGCCTCCAACCGGGCCCTTCTTGAGTATTCAAACATAGAAAAAGAACATTTTTGTAAATGAAGGAATAATACCGTACTCCGTATAGTTTATCCCAAACACGATCACCAACTTCGTTACTCACATCATGATTTCCCGGTAGGTAGAAGAAGGGCATATCAAAGCCCTTGACGAAGGAATTAAATTCCTTCCATTGGTTCATTATGACCGACTCATTTCTCTGACGAGAACCACCAGTTATCAAGTCACCCACACTCATCACAAACTCTGGACGTAAATCATTAACTTTTTTAACTGCCTCGGGGAAAATCCCACGACGAACCCCGCCGGTCCTATCCGCAACAATGGCAAACTGAAAATTGGCAGGGTTGTTCAGAAATTTTTTATCCGTCCATGGTTTTTTCTCAGTCGTAACCGAGTGTTTAAAATCAGGCACTTTTATTTCAGCAGCCTGTATCACTTCATAGAATACAAAAACCCCTAGAATCGCTACGACCAACCTCGCGTTTACTTTCATTTTTAAAGAATAATAATCTGAATAAAATTATTTTTGAAACTGAAAAAGTGCGGACACATGGTAGATCCGGTTGATCGTCATATAATGAGGATTAGCTTTCTCAACCCTGATCACCGGAATGAACTGCCCATCCGTATCATTAAAACTACCTTTAATTGCACTCAATCATGCAATTGGGCAGCAACTCCCTAAGCTCTTCCACATCAGAGTAATCAAGGCCCACATTATTTGTCAGCATAACAACTTTTAGCTTTTTCAAGCCAACTAGAGGTTGAATATTACTAACCTTATTGAAGTTGAGTCCAAGCCATCTTAACTCCTTCATGTCAGATACCGCGGATAGATCAGAAATGTTATTATTAATCAGATTCAACCGCTGCAAGTTGATCAACTTTTTTAATGGACCAATGTTCGTAATGTTATTTTTACTAAGATTGAGTCGCTTAAGTTGGATTAATCCGCTCAAAGGTTTCAGATCTTTAATATGGTTCGATTGAAGCTGCAAACTCTCCAGTTGATCTAATTTAGCAATAGGCTTAAGATCCATAATCGCGTTTTCAGTCAAAGTTATATTGTTAATTGATGTAAACTTTGACAATGGATTTATATTAACTATTCCTTTATTGGAAAAATTAATCTCGGCCACCTTAGCATAATCAGCTTTTGTGAGTTTCCCTTTGGGATTCTTAGCCATCCTGCGAACGAATGGTTCTATAAGTTCTGAGGTCAAGCGGCAGACTTTCGTATATTTGCTAAGCGAATGCGAGCAAGAAAACCAGTAATGTTGGAATATCACTCCATTCGAAACTCACATATCAACTTATGCTATATTGAGAACGAGAAACCTTGCCGAAGAGGAGACGACAAGGTTTCTTTGGGTATGCGCTTTTTTTTCCTTTTAGCAGCCTTGTGTTCTGTAACGGTTACCGCGGCAAATCGGCCGAATATCATCCTGCTGATGGGCGATGACCATGGCTGGGCGGAGACGGGCTATTACGGCCATCCGCATCTCAAGACGCCGGTGATGGATGAGATGGCGCGGACGGGGCTGCGGCTGGATCATTTTTATGCGGGGCATCCGTCGTGTTCACCCACGCGCGGGAGCGTGCTCACCGGCCGTCATCCCAATCGCTACGGCACGTTTGCGCCGGGCTATTCGTTGCGGCCGCAGGAGATCACCATCGCGCATTTGCTGGCCAAGGCCGGGTATCGTTGCGGGCATTTTGGAAAATGGCATGTGGGACCGGTAAAGAAAAGTTCGCCCACCAACCCGCGCGCGATGGGGTTTGATGAATATGTGTCGCACGATAATTTTTATGAGATGGACCCACCCTTCTCGCGCAACGGCGGTCCGCCCGTCGTTATCAAAGGCGAAGGCTCGGAGGTGACGATTGATAAGACACTCCGATTCATTGAAGACGCGCAGCAACGCGAGCAACCGTTTCTAGCCGTGGTGTGGTTCGGTTCTCCGCATGAACCATACAGTGGGTTACCGGAAGATCTCGCACTGTACGACAACCTACCTAAGGAATACGCCGAGCGCACGGTGAGCCTCACCTCCAATGAAACCGGTCGACGAACGAAACGGCCATTGCGTGAGGTGTTGCGTGAGCGGTACGCGGAGATTACGGCGATGGATCGCGCGATCGGCCAGTTGCGCACGCGCCTGACAGAGCTGAACCTACGCGAGAATACGGTGCTGTGGTACTGCGGCGACAACGGCAGCCCGCCCAGCTACGGCCGGGTGGTGACGCCGTTCCGCGAGGAGAAAGGACACGTTTACGAAGGTGGTATCCGCGTGCCTGGCCTCATCGAATGGCCGGCAAAAATCAAGCAAGGCCGCATCAGCAAGGTGAACGGCGTAACCAGCGACATGTTGCCCACCCTGTGCGCGTGGGCCGGCGTGGCACTGCCGGATAGGCCGCTGGATGGCATCAGCCTCACGCCCTTAGTAGAAGGCAAAATGAAGACGCGCCCTCAACCGATCGGTTTCTGGAGCTACAGCGCCCGCCGCGCCACACGCAATGGCGCCAAGCCCTACTTCACCGCCGAGCAACAACGCGGCACCACACCGCTCGTGAAATTGATGGGCGACATTCCCACACGCAATTTTCGCAACTACCATCAACCGCCCATTGAGGAGGCCGACTACAACGCCGGCCCACGCGTATGGCTGGACAACCGCCACAAGCTTGTCCTAACCGGTTCTAAGCCGGAGCTGTACGACCTGCAAACCGACCCCGCCGAGGAAACAAACATTGTGGAACAGCATCCTGAAATCACCAACCGGCTCTCCCGCGAACTGCGCACTTGGCAACGCTCCGTGCTCAACAGCCTGCGTGAAAAAGATTATCCCAAGAAGTAAACCATGAAACAAAATTCCGCCCTTCTTCCGATTCTGCTAGCGTTAGGAGGCGCATTAACCGCCAGACCCAACGCCCAACTGGCGGCGGATCCCAATCTGGAATTGAGCCTGCTCGCAACGGGCATTCGCGAGGGGATGGAGATGTCCATCGCCCAAGATGGCCGCGTATTCCTCGCCGAACGCCCCGGCAAGGTGAAGCTGTGGCATCCAGATCGGCCCGGTGGACTGACCGAATTGATCGACCTCAAATCCGACACCCGACGTGAAGCCGGCCTGATCGGCATCGCCTTGGACCCGAATTTCGAGAAGACCAACTGGATTTATCTTCAGCACACCATGCCCGCGCCGGATGACCCCGCCGTGTACGTGCATCACCTCGGCCGGTTCACCGTTGGTAAGGGCCGTATTGATCGCAACTCGGAAAAGGTGTTGTTGAAAATTCGTGCTTCAGCGGAGAATCGCATCCACGAAGCCGGCTCCATCGCCTTCGGTCCAGACGGCCTGTTGTACCTCTCAGTAGGCGACAACCAAATCCGTTCGGAATATTTGTTTTCCTGCAAGACCTCGGCCAACAGCAATGATCTCCGCGGCAAAATTCTCCGCATCCGACCCACGGCCGGGGGGGGCTACACCATTCCCGAGGGAAACCTTTTCCTGCCCGGCACACCCAAGACGCGGCCGGAGATTTATATCATGGGCCTGCGCAACCCCTTCCGCATCCACGTGGACCCTCAGACCGGCTGGTTGCTTTGGGGCGAGAACGGACCGCCCAACCATTGGGCGCCGGGCACACCATTGGACAAACAAAAAAGCATCCCGCTCGGTTACGACGAATTCAACCTCGCCAAACGCGCCGGTTTTTATGGCTACCCGCTGGTTATCGCCAATCAGGAACCATTCACGCACTACGATCCTGCCACCAAGAAAACCGGCCCCGTGATCGACCCCAAGGCGCCGATGAATCGCCATTCTGGAAACACCGGCATCCGCAACCTGCCACCTTCCCAGCCGCCGCTTATTTGGTACGCCGGATTGCAGAAAGAATTTCCCGAACTCGGCAATGGCGGCGAATCCGCCATTGCCGGCCCGATCTATCGCCACCTCCAAACGTATCCCGCAAAGCTCGCCTTGCCCGCGCGCTACGAGAATTGCTGGTTCATCGGCGAGTACGCGCGCGGCTGGGTCAAGGCCGCGAAACTGGATACCCAGGGCAAACTCCTGAGCATACATCCTGTTCTTCCGCCCCTGCGGCTCGGTAAGCCCACCAACCTCAAGCTCGGACCGCAAGGCCGCCTGCACGTGCTGTACTACACCAAGGATGATCAGGGTGCTCTCGTGCGAATCGAAAACAAGGGCGCCGTCAAGAGTGCCATTGCGCAGGCGCTCGTTCATGGTTT
>Ga0163111_10003561_pt1 | contig 10078 bp, 2 predicted proteins | sample CRUFie1St18metaG_FD_109645 | JGI IMG/M metagenome (GOLD analysis project Ga0163111, IMG submission 109645) | Marine microbial communities from the Costa Rica Dome - CRUD Field 142mm St18 metaG | ecosystem: Environmental > Aquatic > Marine > Oceanic > Photic zone | place: Costa Rica: the Eastern... | reverse complement strand
CCCCCAACCCCGGCCGGCGCGAAGGAGTCCGCGGCACGCGAGTTGCCGGCGCGCGAGTCCGCGGCACGCGAGTCCGCGGCACGCGAGTTGCCGGCGCGCGAGTCCGCGGCACGCGAGTCCGCGGCACGCGAGTTGGCGGCCCGCGAGTCCGCGGCACGCGAGTCCGCGGCACGCGAGTGCGTGGCCCGCGAGTTGCCGGCACGCGAGTTGCCGGCCCGCGAGTTGCCGGCACGCGAGTTGCCGGCACGCGAGTGCGCGGCACGCGAGTGCGCGGCACGCGAGTTGGCGGCACGCGGGGGGCGGGGCGGGGGGCGGGCGCCCCGACAGAGGGGGGGCCGCGGCCCGCGGGCCGGGCATGGTCGGGGCGGCGCGGGTGGCGCCCGCGGGGGAGGCGCCGTGGGACTTGGAGGCCGGGATAGTCCCGCCGGGGGCGGCGGGGGGGGGCGGGGGGGCGGGGGGCGGCGGCGGGGGGCAGGAGCTGGAGCGCGTCGGCTCCAACTCGAGCGCTGGCTCCCCTGGGGCGAGGCGGGCGACCGAGCAGTTCTCCCTCGCCAAGCAGGGGTCCCTCGGAGGGGCGGGGAACTTCAACCATTCCCTCTCTCGGTTCGCGCAGGACAAAGCGCCTGCGACGCCCGGGGGGGCGGGGGAGGGGCACGCCGGCGGGGGGGGGGCGGGAACCCCCGGCAAGGCGGGCGGCGTGGACCAGCCCGCCGGTTTCGAGCGGGACAAGGAGGACTTTGAGCTGGTGGGGGGCAACTTTGGGGCCCCCCTCCATCCCTGGAACTACGGCATCTGGCACGTGCGCGTGGTGGTGTTCACGGCCTGCACCCTTTGTATCGCGGGCCTGGCGGGACTCGTGCTGTCGTCCGTCATGCTCGAGGACCTGCGGCACGAGACGGGCGAGCTGAGCCAGAGGCTGACCCCCATCGGCATGCTCATCAACGACAGGGAGCTGTGCCTCACGTCACAGGCCAGCCTGACCTCGGAGGGGGAGGTGCTGCAGCCCGACTACGTGCTCCCCGAGAAGGCGGCCCCCACCGTCGGCGACATCGTGCTCATCAACAGCATCCGCTTTGAGACCCTGGACCCCGCGGTGGATGTCGTGGTGTACAACTTCCAGGGCTGGCCGGATGGCCAGCTGCCAGGCGGGCGGAGCGCCTGGATGTGGGCCCGCCAGCCCTTCATGCTGGCAGTGGACCACAACTTCTGGCAGGTGGTCACGCTCGCCCTCATGCCCATCCAGGTGCAGGAAATCCTGGTGACACCGTTCATGGGGACGGGCACGAACGCGACCGAGGGCGTCCGCTGCCGCGATCTCGTCCAGAACGACCAGATCCGCTTCCGGCAGGCCCAGTCCGGCGTCAATGACCGGGCCCTGGAGACCGCGGGCGTGTACGGCACCTACGAGGGCGGGGAGGGTTGGGCCCGTCCGAAGAACGCGCGCTTCCTGACCATCTATGCGGACCGGGACATCGAGGAGCAGGATCTCGTCTGGTACGAGATCAGGCCGGTGGTCATTGCGATGTTCGTCCTGATTTCCTTCAGTGCCCTCACCTGCTACGCCGTGGTGCCCCGGACAATCGACGGCTGGCAGAAGGCCCACCAGAAGTACCACGCCACCATCCGCGTCCGCATTACGCAGCTTCTGAGCTTCGGCTCCATCAAGCTCAGCAGCGGGGACATCCTGACGTACCTGCCTCAGCGCAAGCTGCCACAACTGCCGCACTACGCCATCCTCAAGGCCGAGAAGCTGCAGACGTCGCAGGAGAAAAATCTGGGCATCGCCGCCGAGAAGCGGTACATAGTCCCCCTGCGCGAGCTCCGGCTCCTAGGCCAGAGCTACGGCCCTCAGTACTCCCGGCGCCTGGAGGACCAGGGCCTCGTTTCCAAAGTCAAGGGGGGGGCTGCGGGCAGGGAGCACCGGCGCAAGGTGCCGCACCTGCGCGTGGTGCACAACAACTGGCAAGAGTTCGTCGTGCAGAACTCCCGGTACGAGGTTGCAACTCTGCACGGCCTGGGGCGCAAGCAGAAGAAGGGGATTCCGAACTTTGTGGAGCTCGAGGACGCCCTGGGGGGCAACTACTTCCTGCTGCGGGGAATGTCCAAGCTGGCCAAGGAGGTTGCTCTGGCCGTCGGAGAGCCTGACGAAGACTTAATCCGTGCGACGATGGTAATCCAGAAGGCTTGGCGAGCAAAGATGCAGGTGCTGCGCATCGCCGGGTCCGGCAAGGCCGTGGACATGGCGTCGCAACAGATCGCAGACATCCGACGAAAGCGGCTCGAGCGCCACATAAAGCGGGAGATGATCCATGGGGGCCGGGCCTCCGAAGTCTGGACGTGGTACAACTGCAGTCCATTCCAACTCGTATTCCACAACATGGAATTCCTCACGTCGGCCATTGTGGGCCTTTTCGGGGGTAACCTGCTCCCGAAGTCGGCCAAGAATAGAGACTTGCGAGTGAAGTCCTTTCTCCAGGACACGCTGCCGAAGATAAAAAATGACGCGAGGAGCGCCATAGAGAAGAACCGCGTCCTCTCCAGCGAGTGCATGGAGCTCGTGCGCGGAGGTATTAGCGTCAAGAGAATGCCCGACCCGAATTCTTGGGTGTCCAAGTCCTTCAGATCTTTCCGGGGCCTGAGCAGAAGCTTCATCAAACGACAGAGCCCATCCTTCCAGAAGAAGGTCAAGAAGAAGCAGCAGACTTTCTTCCGGTACTGCGTGTCGAGAGCCGTCGGGCTCGCCAAGGCGGTCGTTCTGGCTGTCGTGAATGTCAGGTTGACCATCCAGATGTCGATCGTGCGGTGGTACTTGGCAGAGAAGATCCTCGAGCACTATCCGGGTCTGAGGAGCAACTACATGACGCTGGTGGGGCTCCTCGCCTTCTTCACCGCGAAGATGAGGAACTGCAAGAGCCGTCACAGCCAGGAGGAGCTCGTGATGCGGATGTTAAAGATGGCTCACATCCTCGAATCCGTGATGGACTTCCTGTACGACGAGGAGCTCGGGAGTGCAGAGGACCAGGCTCAGGTCATCAGGCAAATATCCATGAAGATCGCGAAAATGTACAGGGAGGCCGCCACAGAAAGGAAGGCGGAAGTCGCCGCGGATGAAGACTCGAGCGATGACGATGACGGTGGCGGCGCCGGCACGGCAGATGAGCTGGCGCGGATGAAGGCGTCCGGAGCAGCCTCGCTGCCCGCCGCGCAAGGGATCTCCGGAGCGGTGGTGCCTGCGGAGCTCCAGAAGGACCTCGAGCAGACTGGGCAGGATCTCGGGAAATCTGCAGCTAGTGAAGCGCTCAAGATGGTGGGGGGGGTGCCGATGGTAGGGGATCTGGTAGGTCACGTCGACTCCGCGTACCAGGGGTACGAGGGACAAATGCAGAAAGCCTCTGACATAGCCTCGCAAGACCACGAAGGCCAACTCCAGCAGCAGGTGGCCGGCGGGCAGTTCGGGGGCCTTTTAGGGGCACTGCCACCCTCCTTGAACCCCGGCCTCGAGGAAGTCGGGGCCGAGGGTCACGCGGGTGACGCAACGAGTCCAGAGGCCTCTCCAGAGAAGGCTGGTGGGGGCGCTGATCTAGAGGGGGGGGAGAAAGAGGGCGGTGCGGAGGCGGACAAGCAGGAAGAGGGCGACAAAAAAGAAAAAGATTTGGAAGACAAAGACAAGAAGGGGGACGAAAGCGAGTCGGACTCCGATGAAGAAGGCGGGGAAAATCCGGCTGCAGACCTGGAAAGTGCGGAGGTGGGGGACGCCAATGACGGCGTAGACGCAGACATGGGCGGTGAAGAGGGACAAGAGGACGGTGCGGACGAGGGGGACGACGATGGTGACGACGCTTCATTCATGGAAGAGGGTGCCACACTGGGAATGGGGAGAAGGAATCTGACCAAGCTTTTGACGAACTGGCACCTCACGCAGACCATTTCGACCGTTCTTTCCTCATCTTTTGTGCTCCTTCTGACGATCCCCCTGACCACGACCTCCTACCTTCTCACTTTCGTTGTCAGCTCGAAGCTTCTCGCAGCTATTCCGTGCTTCTACGCGTTGTTTCAGATCATCCTTCTATGGTTCGACTTTTATCGGGCCTGCTCAGAGCCTGTCTTCTACGACAAACTCGTTCTGCTGTACCGGGCGACGAAGTCAGCTGCTAAGGCCCAGGAAGAGAGCGTCTCGGAGCTGCTCGAGGAAAAGACGAGGGAATTCGAAAGGAAGCAGGCGAAAAATTCCGTCAAGCGGGCGATGGATCGCGTCACTGTCGAAGGTATGAGCGCTCAAGACGTAAGACTTCTGGTGAGAGGTTTCAACGCATTCATCACAGCGAGGAAACTCACCCACATGAGAGACGCGCGCCAGGTCAGCAAGGTCAGGGAGGGCTACTTGTACAGATGGGGCTTCAATTCTTTCCGGAAGTGGAGAGATATGAAGCAGCGGGACGCGAAATCCCTGGGTAATAGCGACTTCTTTCTGACCCGCCTTCTCGTGCGCCGGTGCATGACCCAGTGGATGAGATACACTTCGCATAAGAAGCGCGCCCGCATCACAGCACAGAAAAAATCAGTGGGCTCCCAGGTGAGGATGCTGACACTGTACATGACCGGGCTTTCTTTTGCATACTTTGTACTTTTCACGTCCTGCGCCTTCATGTGGCTCGTCGTCTCCTCTTTGACGAACGTCGGGGAAGGAGGAATACTTGCCGCGGCCTTTCTCTCCGGCGGCATCATCTGCGGGAAAATGTACATCAAGAACAAGAAGAAGAAGAAGAAGGTGAACGCTGACATCCGCAAGAGCGTGGAGGAGAAGCTGAAGAAAGCCAACGAAGACAAGTTCTTGCTTGTCCAAGGCTCGAGAAAGGAAAAAAAGAAGGCCGTGGCCGCTCTCGTGCCCTCCAAATGGGTCGACATGCAGATGAAGCGCATCCGCATGCAGTTCACCAAGGTGGTGAACTCCATCGTCCAACACAATGGCGTGCTGATGACAGACGAAGACCTGCGCTACATCTACGACGATAGCCTCATGGGAGACCTGCGCGTACATCTGCAAGGTTTTCACGCCGCGGTGAGTGCGAAGCGCTTGAAGGCAATCCTGATCAAAGTCCGCAAAACACTTTTGAAGCACTCGCACATTCCCGCCAACGAAGCGGCTTGGGATAGCAGCAGCTGGCCCGAGATGGTCGGTCCGGGCTTCAAGGGGCGACTCACCGCGGAAACAATTGTGAAAGAGGTGGAGCGGGCCGCCCAAGCCGCCCAGAAGAAGCTCATGAACCTGCAGGCCAGGGAAAACATGATGCGCTTCTTCCAGACAGACGAGAAGAAGGAGGAGATCATCTCGAAAGCGCAGCTGGACCACATGCAGAAGACGAGGAACAAGGACCCCTTCGCAATCATGGTCCGCGTGTCCTGCATCGCGGTCGCGGTGGCGTTCGTCGTAGTCTCCTTCCGGGCTTTCTCGCCCCCGGGCACCCTCGGAAATGTCATCCAAGCCATGATGTCCATCTTCCTGGCCATGTACCTCATTGGGTCGGCCGGAGGTGGCGCCGCCATGGGCGGTGCTGAGGCCGCCGCGGTGGACGGATCGGCCGACGCAGGCATGGAGGGCGACATGGGGGACGACGGGGGGGGCGAGGGCGGGGACGAGGGCGGGGACGACGAGGGCGAGGAGGAAGAAGAAGAGGACGAGGAGGGCGGTGCGGGCAAGAAAGGGAAGGGGGGGGGGAAAGGTGACAGCGCGAAGCCCTTGGTAGTGACTCTGCACACAAAAGTCGACCAACTCATGAACGCCGTCGTCGCGGTCTCGAAGGCAAACAACTTCCCTTTGGAAGATCTCGGCTTCGACGACGAGCTGCTGGGAGTGATCGAGGAGCGCTTGACCACTTCGAGCAAGCAAGACGACGCCAAGGGTCCCACGCAGGCGCAGGGAAAGGGTAAGAGCACGCGGCGGGAAGGGCTGCGGCGGCGGGCACCGGCGGTAGCCCGGACGCCGGGGGGCGGCGACGGTAGGGTAGCATCCGCAAGCATCGGGGTCTCTGAAGCGAAGAGCGCCCCGGGCGAGCTTGCGGGCTCGCCGGCGGGGGAGCCCAGCACCCCAGGCGGCAGCGGCGGCGGCGGCGCAGTCTCCCTGTCCATGCTCATCGCCGCGAAGCGCAAGGCACGCGGGAGGGGCCAGGGCAAGACGGACTGACCGGCGCGGCGCGCCCGCGGGAAGCAATAAGTAGTATCAATCTGCCGCGCGGCACCGTAAATAAGTATAACCGCGCGCGCGGCTCGCACACGCACACTAGCCACAAAACCCTCGCGCGCTGCCGGGAACCGCTGGGTTCGAAAAACCGAGCGACAGACAGAAGCCACCCCCGGCCTCGGGAGGGGATGGAGCCCCCGCAGGGGGGCGGGGGCGGGGGCGGGGGCGGGGGCGGGGGCGGGGCGGGGCGGGGGCGGCGGGAGTTCCGCCCACTCTTCGGGGGCGAGGAGCTCTCGACGCGCGGGGAGAGCCGGGTGCGCGCGCGCGGCGGCGCGGGCGGCGCGGCGGGGGGCGGCCCCCCCGCCGCGCGGGGAGCGGGGGGGCCTCGGCAGCAGGCAGGTGCAGCCGCTCCGGAGAGGCGGCACCTTGCGTGGGGGCGCGCTGCAGGCGGAGCCGGCCGGGGGGGGGCGGGGAGCACAGGCCTGGGCGTCAATCGGACGGGGGGCGCCGGGCGTGCGGATTTGCCAGCCGAGCCAGCGGCGCAGGCGAGAGCTCAGCCGGGGGGTTCCAGCGGGCGGTTCAACCCATCCAAGGCTCCGCGCGCGCAGATGCTCGGGGACGCGGCGACGGAGCAGCGTCTGCGACGAGGGGGGATGCAGGGCGTGCGCCTGGGGTCCCGTGCCCCAAAGCGTTGGGATAGGAGCGGCGAGGGGGTGGCTCAGGGGACGAAGCGCCCCCGCGGCGAGGGCGCTGGCCAGGGAGTGTGGGCTTTGCCACGGGGAGGGGGGCCTACGCACGCCGAGCGCGAAAAGCGTGCCCGGTTACAGGCGCAAGGGCTGGGCGGGGCCGGCAAGCTGAATGGGCAGGCGCGGGTGCTGGGCGGGGAGCTGTGGTACCCCTCTTGCCAGTCAGCGGCGCGAGCGAAAATGCGGAGGGGAGAGCTGCCTGTGGAATTCAAGACTCTTTCCCACTACGTGGACACGTTCGAGCCCCTGCTTTTGGAGGAGGCTCGCGAAGGCGTCCGCCGCGACGCCGAGGAGGCGTGCGCGCGCGGGCGGGTCAGCGAGGTGCTGTCAGTTGAGGCCTTCAGCGGGGGGTCTGGTTCATGGAGTACAGTGCGACTGAGGCTGAAGTCTGAAGCTGCGGGGATCTTCGGGAATGACGTCAGGTCGAAGGAGTGCATCCAGGTGCTGTGCAACAGGCGCCCGCCGCGGCACAACTTTCAAGGGTGGATGGAGCGCGAAGTCTCCTCCGGGGGGGGCGTGTGCGTCGGCGGCACGTTGCAAAAGGTGTCGATTGACCCACGCTTCACCGAAGTAGAAGTGCGGATTCACCCCTCCTGCTCGGCCTACGAGAGAAGAACCGAGAACGAAAAGAAGTCCTTCTTTCATGCCCCGAAAGAACGACAAAATGGCCAGGCGAGCCAGTGCGACTGTTCTAAATGCCTCGAGGCGCTTACGAGTCCGAAAGGCGGCACGTGGTTCCTCATTTCGTGCTGGACGGGGCTCAACTCTGTGATGCGGGAGCACGAGACCTTGCACCGCATGAGCGACTTCCCCCTGTTGCACGCCCTCTTGCAGCCCCGGACTTTGATCCCTAAATCATGCGCCGAGGAGCTCGACGAACTCCCGGTTGAATGCTCGGGCAGCGCCTTCAGGCGCCATCTGGCATCTTCCTTCAACGATCCTCAGTACGAGGCAATACTGAAGGCCGCAGCACATACGGCAGAAGTCACACAAATCAAAAGTGTCTCCTCCTACGTGAAGAATGCCCGCGGTCGAATCACGCTCGTGCAGGGCCCGCCCGGGACCGGAAAGACCCACACGATCTGGGGCATGCTGAACGTCCTTCATATGGTCCACTTCCAGCGGTATTTCCACTCGCTCCTTCCCTCAAAGAAGCCGATCCGGGGGGCCTGGAGCGCCCGTCCGCAACATGGGGAGCCGAAGCGCTCCAGAAGGCGGGACGCCTTCCAAAGCATCCTAGACCGCCTTCAGATCGGCGTGGAGCTTCCGACGTACGACCAGTCGAAGAAGCCCCGCGTACTGGTGTGCGCCCCCTCCAACGCAGCTGTGGATGAGCTCCTGGGCCGTGTCATGGACCGCGGCTTCCAGGATGGGGGAGGGAACCGGTACTTTCCGGGTCTGGCCCGCATGGGGTCCGAAACTGCCAACCTGACAGAGAGGGCGCGGAGCGTCCTCGTGCAGAGCCAGGCGACCGAGCTCGTGAATCTCTCCCAGAAGGTGTGGAACACGCGATGGAAGGACCTATCTTCCAAGATTTCCACAACCTGCTCGGAAATCGCGACGATCCAGCACTTCCTGTCAGCTGGCGCCGCGAGCGACGAAGACGTTACGGCGGAGGACAAGTCCACGTTCGCAGGTCAGATGACAACGCTCTTTGAGGGCCTCGAGCGCCTGCTGGTAGACATGGAGCGCCTGCTCCAGATTGAGGTGAAATTCTCTGCGCCACGAGACTTCAAGCGAGAGAGGGTGCGGAGGGAGCTTGAGCGGTCCTTCTTAACGGAGGCCGAGCTGATCTTCACGACCCTAGGGAGCTCTTCCCGGCGCACGCTGGCCGAACTTGGGCTGAATTTCGAGGTCGTCCTGATTGATGAGGCAGTGCAGTCGTGCGAGACCGAGACCCTCATGCCCCTCGTTTACGGTGCCCGCCACGCCATCCTGGTGGGGGACCCCCAGCAACTCCCTGCCACGGTGCTGTCCAAGCTTGCTATTGACATGTCCTACAAGAGGAGTCTTTACGAAAGGCTCCAGATGTGCGGGTCACCGACGGTGATGCTGACAGTCCAATACCGCATGCACCCGGCCATCCGCGAGTTCCCCTCGTCGTACTTCTATGAAGGGAAGCTTAGCGATGCCGCGTCCGTGGTGCAGCGGCCACGTAGGGCGTTCCAGGCGCACATTGGCCTTGGGGCGTACCGAGCCTTTGATTTGGAGGGGTCTCGCGAGGCGTTCAACCCGAAGAACAGGAGCATGGCCAACCCCGACGAGGCCGACTTCGTCGAGACGCTGGTCCTGGCAATGGCGAAGTCGTCGGGCCGGGGGGGCGAGCTGCCCTCGCTCGGGATCGTGACGCCTTACAAGGCTCAGCGGGACCTCATCCGAGCGAAGTTCTGGGAGAAGACCCAGCTGCACCAGCTGCAGTGCCAGGGGTGCCTGACTTCGGACGTGATGGTTGACACAGTGGACTCGTTCCAGGGCCAGGAAAAGGACGTCATCATCTTCAGCTCCGTCCGCTCGAGGCCGGCGGGGGGTGGCGGCGGGCACAGTTTCGTGGCGGACTTCCGCCGCGTCAACGTGGCGCTCACGCGCGCGCGGGAGGCCCTCTGGCTCGTCACCTCCCGGGCCGCCCTCGCGCCCGCCAGCCCCGCCTGGGCCCGCCTCTTCGAGGACGTCGAGCGCCGCGGCCTGCTCATCCGCGTGCCCCGCGGCGGCCGCGCGCCCCCCGCCCTCGCACCCGGCGCCCGCTGAGGTCCCGCCCCCCGCCCGCCGTCGCGCTCGCGCGCGCGTCAGCTCCCCTCGCGCTCTGAAAAAAAAGGGAAAAGAGAGGGAGGTTGCTGCTCGTCACGGACGGCCGCGCCAGGAGTCCGGGGAGTCGGGGGGGTCGGGATGGCTGCGGGGGGGCGGGCGGGCGCGCGGGGCAGGCCGGCGGCGGCGGGGGCGGCGGCTGCGGCGGCTGCGGCGGCGGGGGCGGGGTGGGGCGTGGGCGCGGCGGCGGCGGGCGGGCGGCGGGCACTGGTCCCGGCCGCGGGCCCGGCGGGCGCCCGGCGCCCGGCGCCCCCGGCGGCGGCCGGGGGGCGGGGCACGGGGCGGGCGCGGCGGGGGCCGGCGTGCGCCCGGGCGGAGGGGGGAGCGGGGGGGGGGGACAGGCCGTCGGTGT
>Ga0163111_10003560_pt1 | contig 10081 bp, 18 predicted proteins | sample CRUFie1St18metaG_FD_109645 | JGI IMG/M metagenome (GOLD analysis project Ga0163111, IMG submission 109645) | Marine microbial communities from the Costa Rica Dome - CRUD Field 142mm St18 metaG | ecosystem: Environmental > Aquatic > Marine > Oceanic > Photic zone | place: Costa Rica: the Eastern... | reverse complement strand
GTTACGTATAGCTACAAAGTCTTCCTTGTTTCTTAATAATGCTGGGTAATTCTGCCTAAAGTAATCGTCAATAGGTTGCACTTTGTGCACTACTTCAAACACGCTATGACCAAACTCTAAGCAAGTTAGTGCCTCATGTAAAAAATCATGACGTGTCTTATTATTACGTTGGCCAGGGTTACCTAAATTATCAAATAATATCCACTCGGCAAATTGAGCTATTTGCTCTGCTTCATCTGTATCGTCAATTGGTTCAACCACCCATTTAGCTGATTTAATAGGGTTTTTAATAGCAGCTAGAAGCATGGCAATTTCAGGGTCACCGCCACGCATTCTTTCCCAAATGCTAACTCCATTATTAACATCTAATTCTTTAATGTAATCGTTATTAAACTGCTCATTATTATTTTTAGTAGATCCTTGTGATGATGCCTTAAAATTAAATTGGCTATTAGGCATATGGGTAACTGGCTCATACCCAAAATGCTTTAATGCTGATTTAATAATACCCATACTACCAATTTACCACTGCATCTTTATGCATAGCAACCTTGCGTTTGGGCTTAGGTGTAACATAACCATCACCAGTGCTAGGAGGTACTAGCATTAAATCTGTTAACGCCCATACAAGAGCATCTAACCTATCAGGAGAGCCATCTTTATTACGATCATATTGATTAGTGAAAGTTGTCATTTGCTCTTCTAATGTATCAAATATCCCAATATGACTAATTTTACCTTGTTCATATAAGTCACTAATAGGCTCTGCTCTTATAGCTTTACCCTTAGTAGCATTAACAAGATTAACGTTAATATGCTTGCTAGATCTTTGACCCTGCCTAAATAATTCTTGAGCTGCTTGCTGTATTACTACACGCACCATATCACCGCCTTGGTTGCTCTCAGCTATTACAGCATCAGCCATATATTTATCATAGGCTTTAATAGCAGCTACAGCCCATTGATTAGGTGTGCCTTTAAGGCTTAAATCATCTAATATATAACCTTTGTCCTGGTCAGATGCAGCAACAATAATACCTGTTTCATCACTATTTTTATTAGCAGTAGTTGCTGGATCAATAGCAACAACAATCCTATTTATGCTATCTGGTTTGCTAATAAGGCGATTATTACATATCCAATCACTTCTCCATAAGGCACCTTCTACTAAATCTAAAAACTTACCCTCTAAAAAACGTAACTTTTGTCTTGTTGGTAATGCTGATAGCGTATCTAAATAATCTGACGATATATTCTCAATATTATCTATCGGATTCATTAATATTGAACATGTCTTTTGGAGAAAAGAGGTGTTATCTATAGGGTTTAGCCCTTGCATAAACAGTTTATATGTCCAATGCGTTTTAGGTGGAGGGTTGCAATCATAAAAACGTTTAGGGGTTAAATACTCCCCCTTTTCTGCTAAACGTGTCCAAGCTACACAAACACTATCAAAACTAATTTGTGAGCACTCATTAAAATACACAGTGATATACTCATCACCTAATACCTTCTCAACGCGCTGTTTGTCATCTAAGCCGCCCAGGATAATTTTAGATTTGTTAAACAGGTCAAATTCATAAGTTACCTTATTCATTTTATAAGGCACATTCATCTTACTCAATACATCAACCAATGTGCCTCTACCAATACTACGTGCTACATCATTAAATCTAAACCTCACAATTAAATGCTTTGATCCTGGCTCCTTTAATGCTCTGGGTACAATACCAATACAATGCTGAAAGGTTTTGCCACTTCTACTGCCACCATAAGCCATAACATGTTGAGCATCACTCCACTGTAAATCCTCTAACTCTGTTTGCTTTCTAGTTAGTTTGAATGTCATTATCTTTTGCCTGTTCAAAGCGTTCAGGAAAGTTAATTGTCACCTCACCAGACAGTTCAATCTCAGCTGCTATTTTGGCCTTACCTTCAATAAGCTCATAAGCCCATCTTAACGTACTTAAATCCTTACGCTTATGAGCTTCATTTAAGATAGACTGAAGTAGCTTATATCCCGCATCACCTGCTAATATCTGATCAGCATATTGTTCTGTTTGATTACGTAGCTCAGTTCTTTTCTTGCGCACCGCTACACTCTTCTTTTGAGCTAGTGTAGGGTCAGGATGGTTTTTATCTCCAAATTTAGACATTTTCTGCAATTCCTCTGCAAATAACCCTGCAATTAGCTAACAACCTGTTCCTAAAAACACGATATTAGGTTTTCCTATATCTGTTCTTCTATCTAAGTGTAGATGGGTTTTATAATGCCCTACACTCCAACCAAGCTTTTGGGCAATGGTAGATAAAATATGCCTCTGTCTATTATTTGTAATTTGTACATCAATAGCCATACAACCACGCTGATTATCATAAATATGATAGCTGTTTTCACTGCCGCCTACTTGCTTATTATATTGCTTACTCCTACACATACTATTAGCCGACATAGGGTTGTTATAAGCTATCCTGAGTTCCATTAATTTATCAAGAAAGCCAATAGCAAATTTATATTGCATAGTATCAGGAGACATTAACTCCTCATTACTAAAATATATCTTATTACCAATTACTATTCCTCTACTAGTTAATTGCCATTGTGGTGGCTGTTTAAATAAATTTAATACCATTGTTATTATCTTATGCATTATTTGCCTCCTTTGATTTTTTAACTAAATATATTGCAGCTGAAATATCCCCATCTCGTACTGTCTTTTGTACCAGCACATATTCTTGTGAACCTGCAAGATTACTGTCGTGATCTCTATAACCTACACGGTTATAGTAAAGGTCTTGTGCAAGATTCTTAGTAAAGATGTTTTGTTCATCTAAATGTCCTACAGCATAGGCTTTAAATTTATCATGGATGATCTCATCAATTGAAGATATGATGTGGGTTTCCTCTAATATTCCCTCAATAAGTTTCTTACGTCTGGCATTATATACCAGTGTAGCCAAACGCTTCTCTTCGTTGATCTGCGCTTGTGTTTTCTCTTTTGTCATTATTTTACTCCGTAGTTTTGTTGATTTTCATAGGTAATCTCATACTCCCCTGTACCAATATGGAATTTAAAGTTAGCTCTGCCCTGTTTACCAACAGCCTTATGGCGGCATTTGCAGATAATAACTTGAGTTATGTCATCATCACCACCCATTCTAGGACGATGTACTACTAGGCCTACATCAGCCTTATTGGCCCAATTAGCGCTACCTGATATATCGTAAAGACCAGGTGAAGGTATTTCGCCATTACTATTTCTGTATGGCTTGGCAGGGTGTGCTACAAAAAATACATGTATACCGTAATTTTGTGCAAAGCCTTTTACCTTGGTTAGTAACTTACTAATATAATCGGTTTCGCTTTCGCCGTTTTTATTGTGCTCTAGCTCGTTATACGGATCTATAACTAAGCCTTTAATACCATATCTAATAATTGCAGCTTTAGCAGCATCAAGCACTACATCAATAGTGATCATATCACCATAACTACCGCTTCTTATCAGACAAAAATGCTCATTAACCCAACCAATACCATCAATAAGCTCTTCTTCATCCATTTGTTTGTTAAAACCTTTTCTAAATGGCTGTTTGAGATGCTTCTCAACAAGCTTAGCAATATGTTCTTCTGGTGGATTCTCAAAGCTACATAAGCCAAAACTCCAGCCATGGAATTTGGCCATATTTACCAATATAGCATCAAGGAATTCACTCTTACCCATATTAGGATAGCCAGTAACAATGGTTAATTCCCCTGGGCGTATTTTGAAATATGGGTCTAAGTTTTTAAAGCCAGTTGAATATACATTCTCATAACCATATCTGTATAAGTGTAATACTTTGTCTCCATAATCAGTGACTGGGTGTAAAGTTTCTAGTGGGTAAGGCTTAGCATATTGTATACAATCCAAAAGCTTATTTTGCCCATGCTTTACCAGAACATCATTAGCATCTTTGCAATCAGATGGATACTCAACTATCCAGCATTTATGTTTACCATACCTTCTAGCTAGTTCCTCTAAATTAGCTTGGCCTGATTTATCAGAGTCCATAGCAAGATATATTTTATCAAACCCTTCAAAGAGTTCATAGCTATCATGTACATAGCTAAACTTAGTGTCTCTATCTTTATCTATTGGTTCATTACTTACTGAACTAACAGCGCCACTCGGTATGCTTACTACATTAGCAAGCCCTGTCTCATTAAAACTTAATGCATCTATCTCACCCTCGGTAATTATTACTTCCTTTGTGCCATTATCAATGGCATCAAGTAAGCTACCAAGCATGTAATATAAACTTCTAGCGTTGGGTTTTTGGTAGAATTTTTTATCTAAAGTACGACTTTTAACATTAGCAATATTGCCAAACTCATCATAATACGGAAACGCTATCGCACCTTTATAAGAATACAACTTAGCTTTATCTATCGTAGCATCTGATATAATCCGCTGATTTAGATATTTACGGTGTTCATCAGTTAGTATGTCATTATCTGGTTTAAATGAAGCATACGCAGGCTTTTGATATTTGGGCAGGTGTTGGCTGTACTTCTTCTTACTACTGCCTACATGACCACTAAAACCGCAATTATGACAGTTATAAATCACTACATCGCTATTAACCCTAACACTCAGGCATTTATCATGTTTATGCTTACGATTATGGCTACATCTAGGGCATTTAATTTTATTCTGCCCATGCTTAACATTTGTAATACCTAACTCTGCTAATTCTTGTACTGAATATCCCATGTTTAACCTCCAAATATTGTTACGGGTTGAGATGCCTGAATTCTGGGCTTAGTCTGGTACTCATTGTTCCAACTAGCCTTGTTCAACCAAGTACTTGGAAGTTTTATAAAATCATCGTCTTTGTTTTTTGCCCTGATGTAAGCGACATATTTCTTTGCACCTGCCATAATTTGCTCATGGGTTGCCTCATCATTGCTAACAATTTTTTGGTATTTGATCGCTGCAGGTTTTTTATCCTCCTTCCTTGGATACAATTCATAAAACTCTAAAAACTCCTCCGAGTACTCGACCTCATCAGATTTTTTTTGTTTAGTTTTTTTTATATTATTCCTTTCCCTTCCTTTTAAAGGCGCGTGCTCCACGCGTGACTCACGCGTCACATCGTTATCAGGTGGGGGTTCTGGGATAGTTGAGTCTTTTTCACGATTATTAACAATTTGATGATTTTTAAAGTGTTTTACACAACCAAAATTACCCTCCTTTGACGCGTATTTAACGAGTAATCCACGCGTGACCAACGCGTCAAGTACGCGTGCAAAGTCAATGTTATCATATGGTAATACACCGATCTTTAATTGTTCTGGTATCCACTCAAAACGCCCTTCTCGATCGCATTGAGTCCATAAACCAGCATACGCCACCCTAATAGGTAATTGTGTTTCTTTCTCTATTTCATAAAGCTTATAATCTGTAAAAAATTCAGGTTTTATAGTTCTAATTCTGGCCATTATTATGATCTCCCCTTGGTTAAATTAACTCGTATTAAGTCTCTAGCAGCTGCGTAATCCCCTGCATCAACTAGACCCCCTAAATCAGCAAAATATTCAGGTAGCTCTAGTGGTTTTAAGCGGCCTGTTTTGATGAATTCAGTCTGTAATAAGTAGTATTTTGGATGTATAGTTTGAAGGCTCATATCAGCACCTCCATAGTATTTATTGTAGTTACATTAAATGCTTGACTACTCTTCATTATGTTTGTAGAATTAGTAATGTGATTTTTGATTACGATCCAAATAAAGAAGCTGAGAATATCGAAAAACACGGCATGTCTTTTGAAAACGTGCAGTATGTTGAATGGGAAACTGCTATTACTAAAAAAGATAATCGTTGGGATTATGGAGAAGATAGATACATCAGCTACGCATATCTGGGCCGTCGTCTGCATACTATTGTTTGGACTTGTCGTGATGACTTGATACGAATTATTAGTTTTAGAAAATCCAATAAAAGAGAAAGGAGTGCATATGACAAAGAAAACTGAACCATCACCACATACCCCTCTAACCCAAGAAGAATGGGATAATATGGGGCCAGTAATGCATGGACTAGATAAGCTACCAGAAGCTGCCCAAAAAGCATTTAGAAAGCGTGGTAGGCCATTTTCTGACAACCCTAAAAAGCTCGTATCTCTACGTGTAGATGCTGATGTATTAGATGCATTTAAAAACACTGGCACCGGCTGGCAAACACGCATTAACCAAGTGTTAAAAGAGTGGACAGAAGCACATTGCTGATTAGTCATTTTTTGTCTTCCACACAATAATTTTACGCTTCTTTTCAGCATTAAGCTTAAGGCCTGCTGCAACTACTAACCCTTTGCTAAAAAGCTCAGAAACACGTGGTTGAGTGTTTTTATACCGCTCACCACAAATACCAGGGATCTCATCATTAGTTAGACCTCCTGGGTTCTTCCACAGTGTAAACAGCACCTTACGTTGAAGTCTATTAATGTAACCAGATTCATACAAATCATTATAAGCTGCAATACTAGTATCTTGCTCTATCCTAGCCATTACTACCCCCAACAAATAAAGTAGAGGACAAGGTACAAAATACCCCATCCTCACTTATAACAGCCATCATTCGGGGGAGAATTTTAGATAGCTGTAATCTCCTAACACTCATCGATTGCCTCCACATTGTAAAGGTCGATATACTGGTTGCTAACCAATATCTTATCATCAAGCTGGGCAGAAATTAGGTAAGAACGAACTTTGATAGCAGAAATTCTCAAATTATTTGCTATTTCATTAGGCTTCTTACCATCCAAAAAAGTACTCCTAACTATCTCATTTTCAACAGATCTATTTAAACTCATCACTGCCTACCTTGACATTTCGTGTGAATTTGTTATTTAAGACTATATCTGGATGAAACTTTTCTGGAGACAGCCTTCCCTCAGTTTTAACATTAATTAACAATGCTAACCTTAAAGAAGGTGTCTTACTTCCATTAATTATTGCATAGGCATAAGATGAAGATATACCAACTTTTTCTTGTAGTTCTTTTGCTGTAACCGATGTTTCTGGTTTTTTGTTAGCCACAGTCTAATTTTCTCCAAATAGGAGGGTATGTCAACCTCTAATTTCTCCAAATAGTTACCTTTTTCAAATTCTCCAAATAGTGTACAAAATATCGATGCGTAATAATATTAAACATTACAGAGAGCTAGCCGGTCTGAGTCAATTTGAACTTGGACAAGAGGTTGGTTTTAGTGACAAACATATAAGTGCTATTGAAAATGGAAAAAGAAGATTAAACATTGAGCTTGCACAAAAAATAGCTATTAGACTAAATGTCAAATTATCAAAGTTATTCGAAGAAGACTCTAACAACGCAACCATTCCAATCACTGGTTATGTTGGTGCTGGAGGGCATATAGATGTAGATTTTTGTGATAGTTCGGGACAGGATGAAGTATCTTGTCCATCTCAATACAATTCTGACAACACATTAGCATTTAAGGTGGATGGGGAAAGCATGTTGCCAGAATACAAACAAGGATCAGTTGTTTTTTGTAGAGATTTACCTCCATCTAACATTGAGGATTGTATAAAAAAAGACTGTATAGTGTTATTGCAAGATGGCACCCAGTTACTAAAGAATATACAAAAAGATACCGACGGTAATATAATTCTAGTTAGCTATAACAATGCTTATGCCCCTATCGTAAACCCTAAAATAAAAGATATTAGAAAGATAGGTACAATAATTATCGAGTAAACTTCCTTTATTTGACTTGTTAGCCTCCTCTTCATTATCTCCTAGTTATTGCCATATGGCAACTAAGTAACAAAAAATATCACTTTTTTATACTAGCCAGACCGGCAGAGTACCTGGTTTTCAGATAATTCACACCCAAAAGCTCTTCTAATAGGAGATAAAATGCTTGACTATACTCTCCATATAGGAGATAATAAGCTTAACAACAGTAAAAAACGAAGATGTTAGAAGAGGAAGAAATAATCACCCTAGTTACAGCTAATGGTGTTACAAATAGCATAAGTACTTTGCAAGATTATGCATCTAAACAACAGAAAATTGCTGAATTTCTTTATATAAGGGAATCTGATCAGGTTAAGGCCAGTGAGTACGCCATAGATTTATTAGATACCTTACACAGGCAATTTGATACTTTAGTAGATGCGATTAAGAAGTTAGAAGGTAAGCTTGAAAAGAAGGATCAGAAAATAGCGGAGTTAGAGGATAATCTAGCCTTACAATATAAGCTACCATACCCTGTTAATAATCAGCGTAAGAAACATGAATTTGAGAGGGCGGCACTATGTTCATAGATGAAGCCTGGTATTGCGGTAATGATTGGGAAGTTAAGCGTGATTCTGAGATGGAGCGCTTGAGTTACTACGAGGATTGCCAACCGTATGACAGCATGACTGACCAACAAATAGATGAAATGTTGAGAGGGATATATGCTTAAGTATTACATACATCTATATGGCAGTTGGCAGCGTACCTTAAGTTTATTTGTACTGGCCGGTATGGTTGTCCCAATACTCTATATACTACTAGTAGGCTTCATGATTTTAGGAGGTGCACAGTAATGAAGAACGAGCATCTGTTAATGGTAAGCGCTGTAGAGCTAGAGCGTCTACGTAACGACATAATAAACAACAAATTCGATAGTGAAGGGCTGTATCAACTAGCTCCAACTATCAACATCGTAAACTCACTAATTAACTACAAACTTCAAGGTAAGAGTAATGGGTAAATTAAAAGCAATACAGCCTAAACAGGCCAAGCCAGGTAAGGCTAAAATATTAGTATTTGGTAAGGCAGGTGCCGGCAAAACATGGACATCACTAGATTTTCCTAGCGTATATTACATAGATACAGAAGGAGGGGCCGATTTACCCCACTATACGGATAAATTACAAAAGTCTGGTGGTGTATATTTGGGTACTAAACAAGGTGCTAACGATTTTGATACAATCCTTGAGCAGATTGATGCCCTTATGACTGAGAAACATCAATATAAAACGCTAGTAATCGACAGTATTAGTAAAGTTTTTAATGATAGCATTGCTGAAGAGGCAGAACGTCTAGGAGATAAAAACGTATTTGGAGCAGATAAGAAAAAAGCTATTGGCTATATGAAGCGTCTGGTCAATCGCCTTAGTAAACTAGATATGAATGTTATCCTTATATGCCATGAGAAGGCATTATGGGTAAGTGGTGAACAAAAAGGCTTTACGTTCGATTGCTGGGATAAGTTAGATTATGAACTAGATTTATGCCTTAATATATCAAAGCAGGGGCATTCCAGAAAAGCTAAGGTTACTAAAAGTCGTCTTACTGGCTTTAAGGATGCTGAAGTTTTTGATTGGGATTACGATACATTCGCAAAGAAGTATGGCCAGAGCATCATTGAAGCAGAGGTTACACCTATAGAATTAGCAACAGATGAACAACTAGCGGAAATCAATACTCTACTTAGTAATGTAAAGGTAGATCAAAAGATGATCGATGCCATGTTCCGTAAGGCAAAATGTGAAACCTGGGCTGAAATGGAAAAAGATAAAATCCAGGCCTGCATAGACCACATCAAAAGCAAATTAACCAACTAACTAAAATAATAGGAGATAAACAATGCAATTTAACCCAAGAACTGAAAAAGAGCTCAAGGAACAAAATCTACTTCCCCAAGGGGATTATGATTTTACTGTACTTGAGGCAAAAGAAGGCAAGAATAAAAGCCATAATGATATGATTTCACTTAAGCTTGATGTGTATAAACCTGATGGCAATACCATATGGGTATATGACTATCTACTAGAAGCTATGGGGTTTAAATTACGTCATGCTGCTGAAGTATTTGGCATGCTAGATCAGTATGAAAGTGGTGCTTTAAATGCTAATGAAATGATTGGCAAAAGTGGTAAGGTAAAAATTGTCACTCAAAAAGATAAAACAGGCCAATACCCTGACAGAAATACCGTAGCCGATTATATCGTAGATAAAGAGCAATCTACTCAACGGGCGGCTAATGACTACAAGCAAGCAACTGGTGCTACTGGCTTTGCTAATGAC
>Ga0163111_10003559_pt1 | contig 10084 bp, 22 predicted proteins | sample CRUFie1St18metaG_FD_109645 | JGI IMG/M metagenome (GOLD analysis project Ga0163111, IMG submission 109645) | Marine microbial communities from the Costa Rica Dome - CRUD Field 142mm St18 metaG | ecosystem: Environmental > Aquatic > Marine > Oceanic > Photic zone | place: Costa Rica: the Eastern... | reverse complement strand
CTCTGGGTCAGTTCTATCGGTATTATTGGACTCGCTCTTAATCTTCGTGCTTACGACTTTGTATCTCAGGAGATTCGTGCGGCGGAAGATCCAGAGTTTGAGACTTTCTATACGAAAAACATTCTCTTGAACGAAGGTCTACGTGCTTGGATGGCACCTGCTGATCAACCACATGAAAACTTTGTCTTCCCCGAAGAAGTTCTACCTCGTGGTAATGCTCTCTAAATAATACACTTGCTTGTATAATTATGTCGTGTGACTTACGTGCTACAATGTTAACTGCTTTACGTGGCGAAGCTGAAGGTAATATTGCCAAAGCAAAAGCAAACGTAGAAGTATACCTACACAATCCTGTAGGTATTGGTGAACATCCAGATGTACTGGGTGCTATTCAAGAACAACTAGATATCATTGCTCATGAAGAAGAACGTATCGAAGTTCTTGACAAACACTTCAGTGAACATAATCATATCTAGAGGATGTTGTGGGTCTGGATGTCCAGATTGTCCATTCAGACCTAGACACAACAAATAATTTGTGATATACTACGAGGGTCAGAGTACCCTCTTTTTTATGGATATTAAAATCTATACATCACCCACTTGTCATTATTGTCTTCGACTTAAAGAACTGTTTGAGAGAGCAAACATTTCTGAGTATCAAGAGGTAGTCTGTCAACAGGATGAACAACATCAAAAATTTAGAGAAGAATATCCAAACGCTTCTAGTTTTCCCTACGTTGTTATTGATGGTGATGAAATTGGTGGACTAGTTGAAACTGCAAAGTTTCTTTTGGATAAAAATTTAGTCTCAACTAATAAGAAAAATGAAGGATCTTAAAATAAATAAAGGCATAGAGCTCATGCTTAGGGGGGCGAAAAAGAAGGAAGCAGAAGAAGAACCTGCTCCTAAAGGAAAGGGTTTTTCCATTACAAAATTTTTTACCCTACTAAAGAGAAGAGTCTACTTCAACTTAGAACTTTGGTGGGACAAGGAAACAAATTAGTTCGGAGTTGAACAATGACAGAAACTTTATTCGTCTACCTCTCAGCAACAGCGTCGTTTATTTTTCTATGTGTAGGTGTGTTTGCTGGTTGGACAGTAAATGAAAAACTTCACGAGTACATCTATGCCACACAGGAAGAAAATGTTCACCCCGAAATGTTAGATTCAGAAGGTCAGTGGATTAACGAAGAACTACTTTCCGTTCGTTTCGTAGATGAAACTGAAGAATATGACGAGGAATAAATACAAATAGGACATAAATTAAGTCATGAAATTGTTACTGAATGAAGTGCTGCAAAAAATAAGCAACGCTAAAACAAAAGCACAAAAGATCAAACTTCTTCAAGAATATAATTCACCAGCACTTAGACAAATTCTGATTGCTAATTTTGATGAGAGTATTATTTCGATGCTCCCTGCTGGTGAAGTTCCATATGAGAAGAATGAAGCACCAGAAGAAACAGAGCATACGAAACTTGTACATGAGTATCGTAAGCTCTATCTTTTCTTTAAGGGTGGGGCAAACATCTCACAGACCCGTCGTGAGACCCTCTTTATTCAACTGCTAGAGGGTCTACACCAAGGGGAAGCAGAGGTTCTATGTCTGATGAAGGACAAGCAAATTGGTAAGCGTTGGAAGATCACTAAACAGTGTGTGGAAGAAGCCTTCCCTTCAATTACGTGGGGAGGTCGTTCCTGATGGGGAAAGGTTGTAAAATTCTCCATAGTGATTGTGATCCAACACTAGCACAAGACAGGTCTCTACCATACACAGCATTTATAGTTGAATATTCTCAGGATGGTATGACAAAATTTGATATCGTCACTGCTCCTAAGCAGGTAGATATTTTTGATGACTACTGGGATAAATATGGTCAAGACTTTGTTACCATGACACAAACAGAGGGTAGAGCTAACCCTAAACTCTGGCAAGATCCAAACAAGAAAAAGAAATGAGTGCAAATCAACAGGGCAACTGGTGTATTTTTTACCGTAAATTATCTGAACCCACAGTCTGGCACACGATGAAGACTTGGAGAAAGGATGGTGTCCTTGTATCTGCTAAAACTTATGATGATGTGTACAAGTTTGGTCGTTTCAGAGAAGCGTTTGACTTTGCTAAAAATTTGATAACTGGTGCTGGAACTGTTCCTGTCTATGACGCACAAGTCAAACGTGTAAACCGTGCTAGGGGAGACAAGTTCTACTTAGCAGGAAGTTAAAATGTATCAACAGATACATTTGACAGCACATACATAATATGGTATACTATTACCATCGTTCATCCCGCTCTAGGGTGGGACGCAAGTAAGTCGCGGAACGGAGCGTTCATCCCATGGCAGAATTTCTTCTGTATACCAGTCTAAGTTGCCAGCAAACCGATGCTATTATGCTGAGGATTCAGGCAAACAAATACATCGACGATGTATTGAAGATTGAGTTGGTTGAAACCGTAAAGGAATCAGCACCTGAATGTGATTGGTATTGGGACGCAAACGACTGAAGGAACGGGGATTAAAACACCCTAACTTCAGGAGAAGACTCATGAACACACTTAACCTCATCAGAAAGCAGATTCAAAAAGCTGCTGCACTTCACGACGCTCAAATTACTCACGTTGCATATCGTGGCGTTGAGTATGACACCCGTTGTGTTGAGAGTAAGGAAACTCACGGTACATTCTGTTATCGTGGTAAGACTTACACCAAGTGATCAACTTACGTTCGAGAGGGTTTCGACCCTCTCTTTTTTATGTAAATAGTTTTATGGAATGGTATGAAAATCATCATCATGTTTGTCGATATGATAAACTATATGGCAACTGGCAATTTCCAAGATCTGATGGTAGATTAGATTGTGAATACAGACTTTACATACAAAAAATTCTTCACTTACTTACAGATTCTAAGTTGGAGACCATAGACCTTTGTGATATTGCTTGGATAGGTAAGCATCATCACCCACATAATCCTGGAACTGTATGGTCTAATATAAAGTATCAAAATGCTGATCCATCGTACCCAGGAATTATTTTAAAAAATGCTCCCAATCCATACAACAATAAGTATAGGATGATTGATGGTAGACATAGGATAATGAGGTTATTGAATCAGGGAGAAACATCATCTCAATATTATGTGCTTGATTATGATGAGATCAAAGAGTATATTGTTGAAAAAGTATTTTGTCCTGTAGAAAAGAAAATGGTCTTAAAAAAAGCAGATCTTTCTTAACACTAAATGTGTAGCAAGATATACAAAAAATAAGAGTCATTGTATAACACATTGATTCTGACAAAATTTACTATTGTATTGCCTAGATAGTGATAGAATTATGCGAGGTGACAAAATGAACCCTTACCCTCCCCTATATGATGAAGGATTGCTAGGAGGCGACCATGCACAATCTACTATCACGCTCACAACTAGATGAGTGGCGACACTTTGAAGACACAATAGATGACTTGGAGGTGGAAAATCAAAAACTCAATGACTACTATGAATGTTTAATAGAGTGCGACTCATTAAACCAAAGTCAATGCAAGAGGGTGTGTAGTTACATCTTCAGATAGAATTCGAGAGGGGTTGCGACCCCTCTTTTTTTATGTTATAATAAGTACACCTTACCATAAATATATGGATAGAGAACGACTAAAACTCATCGTTAAGAACCTTAAGTCTTTAACAAATGCGTTAGAGAGTGAAGTTTATTCTAACAAAGATGCTTATGTTCATCCTTGGGACGAACATGTAAATAAAAATACACCTAGAGTATTATCATCAGAGAATGACGATGACGGATATCCAGACTGATTGGCGCTATAGTGATGAACGCATGGACGTAAGAACACAAGGACTGAACATTCTTCTAAAGAAATTTGGATCAGAAATTTGCTCTGATGGATCACCACGCTACAGCAATCAAAGCATCTACGAATGTATTCATGATTGGGTATCCCAAGGAAACATGAGAACAGATGGCATTGTTGCCTATTACAAAGCGTACTATGACCCGACTAAAAGATCAAATTAGATTAGCAAAGAAAGCTCTTAAGGAAGCAAAGAAAAGACCTGAATTGTATTCTGAAAGTGAATTACAATACATGGTAATTCAACTAGCTCGTGCTAAAGTAGCACTGAAAATAAAACAACAACGTCGCAAACAGGAGAAAGGATTTAGTAATGAATTCAGTGAGACTCGTAACAGTAACTCCCGAAGCGGAGAAGACAATGGGGTACGTAGCGAGAGTATCGAACCCGAACAACCAGGAGAACCCTAAGGTTGCTGGTCTGCTAAAGTATTGTATCAAGCACAACCACTGGTCTGTGTTTGAGCAAGCACACATGACTCTAGAGATTGAAACTACTAGAGGACTGGCAGCTCAAATTTTGAGGCACCGTTCGTTCACATATCAAGAGTTTTCTCAACGGTATGCTGACAGTTCTATGTTGGCAGACAAGATTCCTTTGCCTGAACTTCGTAGACAGGATACAAAGAATCGTCAGAACTCTATTGATGATGTTGATCCCTTTGTGAATCAAGAGTTTCAAATTAAAATGCAGCAACACTTTGAGGCAGGGATGAAACTTTATCAAGAGATGCTTGATGCATCTATCGCAAAGGAGTGTGCTCGTTTTGTGCTTCCACTCGCCGTGCCCACAAAAATCTACATGACGGGTTCAGTTCGGTCATGGATCCATTATATTGAATTGCGTTCCGCCAATGGTACGCAGAAAGAACACATGGACATCGCACTAGATGCTAGACGTGTGTTCGCAGAACAGTTCCCTATTTGTGCGGAGGCACTTGAATGGCTATGAAATTACTTACACTAGACGATTATCAAAAGGCAGGGGAAACTTTCTGGCCTAAGTATTGGTACATCGCTAAAGAACTTGGGGAGGATGCTAAACCAGAGCAAGTCCTCAAAGTTATGGAAGCGATTGGTGGTGTCGCATTGAAGGCAGCACTAGAAGAAAAACTAGCGGGTCCATTTGGATTTAATAAAAAGGAGGGAGAAGATGCCGACGTACCCAGTTAAAAATTTAAAGACAGGTGAAGAGAAAGAACTTCACATGACCATGAAAGAATACTGTACATGGAAAGAAGAGAATCCTGACTGGGATAAAGACTGGTCAAAAGGATGTGCTGGTGCAGGAGAAGTTGGTGATTGGCAAGACAAGATGAGTAGAACTCATCCTGGATTCCATGATATTATGAAGAACAAGATTGCTCCTCAAGCAGCAGTCAAAGGAAACAGAACCATTACTGATAAGTATCGCTAAGATTATGCCACCTAGAAAGAAGACAACTAAATCACCTGGACAAGGTATGACTGCGAAGCAGAAGAAGCGTCGTAAGCCTATTGATGAGGCATACATGATCCCAGTTGAACCTCTTACTCACAATCAACAGGTGTTCTTTGATGAGTGGGACAAAGGTAAGATGGTCTATGCCTATGGTGTAGCAGGAACTGGTAAAACCTATGTCGCTCTTTACAAAGCACTGAAAGATGTGCTTAATGAGTACACACCATACGAAAAGATTTACATCGTTCGTTCTCTTGTAGCTACGAGGGAGATTGGTTTCCTTCCTGGAGACCATGAGGATAAGTCTTCTCTCTATCAAATACCATATAAGAACATGGTTCAGTCCATGTTTGAGATGCCTGATGATGCATCGTATGAAATGTTGTACGATAACCTGAAGGCACAAGAAACTATCTCCTTCTGGTCTACTAGTTTTATTCGTGGTACTACACTAGACAATGCTATTGTTATCATTGACGAGTGTCAGAACCTGAACTTCCATGAACTGGATTCAATCATCACTCGTGTGGGACAAGACAGTAAGATTATCTTCTGTGGAGACGCAGCACAAACAGACTTACAAAAAGTTAGTGAGCGTACAGGTATCCTAGACTTCCAACGTATCCTACAGAACATGGATGAGTTCGCACTGATTGAGTTTGGTGTTGAAGATATTGTTCGCTCTGGTCTAGTTAAGTCTTACCTTATCAATAAAATTAATCTAGGTCTATGAAGTTGTTTAATCACTTGGGACTAGATCCTATTGAAATGTCTGCTGAAATGGTGGAGGGCAAACGTGTATATCTAACACCAACAGGAGATAAATTTCCGTCTGTCACCACTGTGATTGGCAATAATGCAAAAAAGATGGCGGGTATTGCCAAGTGGCGAGCTCGTGTTGGGGAAAAGGCAGCGAATGCTAAGTCTACTCGTGCCACTGGTAGGGGTACAAAGTATCACTCTATTGCTGAAGACTACCTCAACAACAGATTAGATCTAAAAAAGTATAAGAAGTTCCCGCTTCCTGTCCTTATGTTCCACCATTCTAGGGATACTTTGGACCGTATAAATAATATTTACTTACAGGAAGCGGCGCTCTACTCTAAACATTTAGAAATAGCAGGGCGCGTAGATTGTATTGCTGAGTTCGATGGAGTGCTGTCTATTATTGACTTTAAGACAGCAGAAGAACCAAAGCGTGAAGCATATCTCTACGATTACTTCGTACAAGAAACTGCATACGCATGTATGCTACAAGAAAACTACGGGTTGAGTGTCAAACAACTCGTGACTATCGTTGCTTGTGAAAACGGAGAGACTCAAGTCAAGGTGCTTCCACCTAAGAAAGAATTCTTTATGAAACTAATGAGTTACATCGCGGAGTATCAAGAACGATATGGAGAAAAAACAATTATTAGAGGATAAATTTATGACTGCTGCGAGATTCTCGCAGGAGGTGGAGAAAATTGCTTTACATAATTCTGATATGAATTATATTGATTCGGTTATCCACTACTGTGAGCTAAATGAGATTGAACTAGATAGTGTCAATAAGTTGATTAGTAAACCTCTAAAAGAAAAACTTCGTCATGAGGCACAGCAACTCAACTTCATGAAGAAAACAAGTCGTGCCAAATTAATGCTAGTATGAGCTTCTTTAAATCTGATATCATCCGAGGAGATATTCAAGAGATGATGGAACTACAGCAGTTCTGTTTTAGATCTGCTATGAACTTTGTTCTTCTAGATGAAGAACGTAGACTGGAGTATTTTGATGCTCTCAGTACATTAATTGAAAAGCAAAAGATTTTTTATGCTCGTATCAAACTGAGTGACGATCCCGAAGCTGTCTCTGTCCTTGAGACAATGAAGCAAGGAGTTGTTATGCTAGGTGCTACACCTGGCACACCTATCGAACAGATGTTTGATGAGTTGCTTGAAAAGGTGGCAATCCTCAAAAAGAGGTATGAAAATGGTGAAGGACCACCCGAGTGGCGTATGCCAAAGGGTTGACGCCTGACCTACCACCTGTTATACTAACTTCGTTGGGCAGACGGGACTGGGAGACTAGTTCGCACGTAAGACCCAACATCCAAACCAAATCCAAACTAATCCGAGGTAATCTAAATGTCATTCGCAGATCTTAAGCGTAAATCCCAGACCAACTTCGACTTCCTTCAAAAGGAACTTGAGAAGTCATCCAGCGGCAAGAACGTTGATGAAAGATTCTGGAAACCAGAGGTTGACGCTTCTGGAAATGGATACGCTGTCATCCGTTTCCTTCCTGCTCCTGAGGGTGAGACCATCCCATGGGCAAAACTGTACTCCCACGCCTTCCAAGGTCCTGGTGGTTGGTACATTGAAAACTCTCGCACTACTCTCAACGAGAAGGATCCCGTTGGTGAAGTCAACCGCCGTCTCTGGAACAGCGGTGCTGATGAAGACAAAGAGACTGCTCGTAAGCAGAAGCGTAAGCTCCAGTATTACAGCAACATCTATGTCGTGAAGGATCCCAAGCACCCTGAAAACGAAGGTAAGGTATTCCTCTACAAGTATGGCAAGAAGATCCATGACAAGATCCTTGCTGCCATGCAACCTGAGTTTCAAGATGAAGAACCAGTAAACGTTTTTGATCTGTGGGAAGGTGCTAACTTCAAACTGAAGATCAAGAAGGTAGCAGGTTATTGGAACTATGATAGTTCTGAATTTGATTCTGTCTCTGCTCTCAGTGCAGACGATGATGAACTTGAAGCAACCTGGAAACTTGAGCACTCTCTGGAGGCATTCACTGCCGCAGATCAGTTCAAGTCCTACGAGGATCTTGAGCGTCGTCTGAACCTTGTCCTCGGCATTGGTTCACGTCCTGCTGCTCGTCCCTCTGTTGAAGATGAAGAGTATGAACCAGTCGCTGCTACTGGTGGGTTCAATGATGCTGACATCACCTCTGCTCCCTCTGCTTTTCGTCAGCAGATGAGTGCTCCCTCTCCTGTCAAGGAAGAAGCAATCGTTGAGGATGATGATGCTCTGTCCTACTTCGCTAAACTTGCTGAAGAGTGATATGGATGTAGTTCACGCTTGGAACTCCATGTCTTACGGGGAGGGGTTTCTCTTCTCCCTGTGGGTCATCGGAATGTATTACATTAAACTTCGTATGGACAAATTCATTCGATGAAAAAGATTGCTTCTGTAATCTTTCACCCAGTAACAGTGCTTAATTTATTATTTGTTGGGTGTTTAGGAATGATTGAATTAATTCACACCAGAGCACATCATACCTTAGAGACTGATGTTCATGGACATGTTCACAGAGCATTGAAAAAGAATCCAGAACTAGCACGCTCAGCGTGTTACGAATTGGATTAGTGAATTCTATAAAACTGGAAAAAAAATTCGGGCAATTTTTTGCCCGAAAAAGTCAACCAGTTTTCTTTAGACGCTGACTAATATAGTTGGCGTCTTTTTTGTAGAGATTTTGTTTTCTAAAATCATTTACAAATGATGTGAGATAGGATGATTTGAGGAGGTAGATTTCTCTCTTCTTTTCATTTTCAGCATGGAACCATTCAGCAACGGTAACGGGACGACAAATCTCGTTACCGTTTTTTGTTACAATAGCACCGTCAATGTTTAGTTTATGTGTTTCATTGTAAAATGTCTCATCTACACGTTGACCTACTTTATATGGTCCGATTGCATCTGTTTCGTAGTGGTGAATTTCTGAATAAGGATCATCATATTCACTCTCTAATACTTTATATACTTCGTAGTTAGTCATTGGCCAATCATATTGTACATTAACCATGTTGTTGACTAAAAGAATAACCCAATCATAGAATGGATCTCCATATGCTTTATCTGCTAGAGCATCTGGACGCTCTCCATCTTCAATCGCATATTTTTGAAAGAGTGTAACATTAGAAAAGATGTCATCACTAATTTTATATCTACGAAAGAAATTTTTCGCAGTTACAAAGTCAGACTCTGAGAAAGGATAGCTAATTGGTTTCTCGTCATACGAGATGTTTGGGATGAGTGAAAAATACATTTTACCTTACTGATTTACCGACATCTTCAGCAAAACAAATCTTTGTTTCCTGGAAGTTTAATTGTAATCCCACTGCTACTGGTTGTCCGTCAAAATATGTAGCGTAAGTTCCATCAGGTGTGTAGTTCACATCGACTGATGTTAATGCACACATTTTATATCGTGGCATTCTAGGATTTTCACTAGATCCTTTCATGAAGGAAACTCTAACTAGTTTTGGCACACCAATAAATCCTAATTTTACTCCTTGATTATTTCCGTCTTGATTAAATCCTAATACTTTTCCTGGGTCTTTTGATGGCAGCATAGCTTTTTTAAACTGCTCTGTCAGATTATTAACTTCTGCTGATTCTTTTTGGTGCCTAGGAACTAACTTAAAGTTCAATGAAAAATTTCTCATTTGAACTCCACCAAATAATAATTCTGTATTTGGATTGAAAATTGCTCCAGAGATACCACCAAAGATATCGTCATAAGATAACGAGTCACCTGTTAGTTTGCTGGTAGCTGCTTGTAAAGCAGCAGCACCTGCTAGTGGTCCTGTTTTTTCAAGTAACCTATTAATTGCGGTGATTCCTGCCGCTGTCTTATTGCCAAGTCCACTTCGACCCATGGCTCGTAGAGCATCTGTTGCTAGAGTGCTCATAGATTTTCCATCCCAGTTTGCTCTAAATCCAGTTGAAACATCTTCTGGCATGTAAAGCATTATTGGTTTATAACCACT
>Ga0163111_10003558_pt1 | contig 10084 bp, 14 predicted proteins | sample CRUFie1St18metaG_FD_109645 | JGI IMG/M metagenome (GOLD analysis project Ga0163111, IMG submission 109645) | Marine microbial communities from the Costa Rica Dome - CRUD Field 142mm St18 metaG | ecosystem: Environmental > Aquatic > Marine > Oceanic > Photic zone | place: Costa Rica: the Eastern... | reverse complement strand
GACCAAGACCAGCCCACTCTTGGTTCAATCTAAACATTTCTTGAGAATCGATACCATCCTCAAGATTGACGTAACGGTCGTCTTTGGCAACGTGAATAATCATCCTATCTTGAAGATCCGGACTAAAGATCTCTTTAGCAGGATCTAAGCCCATATCCCGGACAACATTAGCTGGATACTTGAACTGACCAGCACCAACTACTACAGAGTTATATCTACCGATTCTTCCTTCTCCTGCACGGTCTCTTCTCTTTTGTTCTGCAACGACTTCATTTACAGTCATCGCACTGACATTTACAGAAGTATCTCCACCGAAGAACTTATTATATCCTTTGGCATCAGCTGTTCCTTCCCGATCTCTTACCAACCTAATAAGGGCTTCTTCTTTAGGATTTTCTAAGGGAGTTCTGTTCGGAAATGGATAAGGTTCACTACTGGAAATACGAACAGGTTCAGGTCCAGGTGGAACGTAAAATTCACTGTCTGGATCGTTTGAAGGATTATAACCTCCATCTCCATCCCCTCTTTTCAGAGGTTTATTGATCTCAATGGTGGGATCTCTAGGTTCTTTCTGTAAAAGTCTCGCAACGATTGAACCAAATCTAGTTACAACCTGCCCAAATCTATCAACATCAGGTTGAGTGATGATGCTGTTGGCAGCTTGCTCTCTAGCAGTAAGTTCAAACCTACGCTGATCTCCTTCTGCAGCGTTGCCACCTTTGCCCATCATCATACTGACGCCCATGGCAGCAAGAGGCAGAAGTGCCAACATGCCCATACCACGCATACCGCCGCCACGCATACCACCACGGGGAGCAGCCGCACGAGGACCCTGAGGACCCCTACGACCACGCCTACCACCAATGCCTAATGCCAAACCTACTGCTCCTAATACTGTACTTGTAATTTCAGGGAGCATTGCCGTGACGGCAACACCTACATCCTGTAACCCACCAACTATATCACCTTGTGAGAACTCCCGTATGGCACTAGCACCTGCAATAGCAGCGATAGCAGATCGAAAACCTAAGAAAGAAGTACCTAATGCTTCGGTTTGCTTTATTTCTTTCTTAGTTAGTTTCGCCTTCTCTCTAAAGTAACGCCTTCGGAGTCCAAGGTCTTTCTTGACTTCTTGATGGACTGCTCTTATTCTAGCATCCATTCGCTCCATGTCAAGCACAATCCGTCCAAGCTTTCGGACATTCCTGGATTGTGCATCACTAGTTTCCTCTAACAACGCAGACTGTCGCTCCACATTTTGCTGAAGTGGAGCTATTAGTGGGGTAACAGACTGTACGCTAGAATCCGGCATTTGCTTCCTGTTGTGCCTCTAATCTCTGCTTTTCCAGATAATTAGTGAGGTACTTTATGTATACATCCTTTTCCCAAGGTATCATATTCTCTATTTCACTCAAGGACCAATTATGATGTTGAACTAGAGCAAAATTTACCTCCATGCACACATCAATGGTCGTGTGAAATAGCATCACCCGAAAAAATTCGCCATACCCTCAACAACTACATCAGTCTTTACTTTAGTATTTGGGTTAGTAACCTCACCCTCATACCTCAGTTTAGGCATAGTAGAAAAGAAGTTCTCAATTTTTGCGAATTGACCGGAACTCAATTGTTCAATAAACTTGATAAGTTCTGCTTGAGTACAATCACTCGCAGACCATGCTTCTTCTTCAGTGTAAATGGTATCAATACATTTAGCAACCCCTTTGAATGCCTCATCAACTAAATTAGCATCAGATTCATCAGTGACACTAAAATTAGTTTTCAGGAACTCATCCATTGAAGGGTATTTCATTTTGATAGAAACACCTCCCTCAAGTTGAATGGTGTCAGTGTGTCCATCAGGAACATCCAAACCAATATCAGACATGTTGATGATTAGAGGAACTTTTACCTCTTCATCATCAGAACATGTAACCAACAATTCAACAGTCTCACCTACAGACTTTCCTCGAATATTCAAAAACAAATATTCTAGATCGAATGAAGGTAGTGAGTCAACTTTGATACGTGACTGTACACATGCTTTGATTACATTCTTTACTGTAGAAATAATATCTTTCTCACTACCACTTTCAAGTGCAATCAATAGTGCCTTTTCTTCTTTTACCAAGAATGGGCGGTATTTGACTGGTTTGCCAGTAGATAAAAGATTTACTTCAAATGTAGGTGCTACGACCTTTGGAAGAGGCATAATAAGTCAATTCAGTGTGAATATTTAGTGGGTCACTTTTTGGGGATTGGATATCTACCAGATTTTGGTCTATATGGATCTTTATAACCTGTTCTAGTGCTTTCTGTTCGTGCTGCCTCCTGTCCATCTTGAACAGGTGTTGGTATTCTCCTAGTCTCTTGCCTACCAGCTCCAGGTTCTGGTTGATTTGATGGTCCACCAGTCATTGTAGCAGGAGTTCCCTTATTCTCAGCTTGTCTTTGTACATAGTAATCTTCGTAGTTGAATGATACTGTTGTTTTGATCAATTCTGCTTTACCATATGCCAATGGAGCAGCAATAATGTTGACTGGAAACGCCTTCCTAATATAATATGTAATAAAACTTTTTTGTAAATTCCTGTTGAAAGAGGTGATTTCCATATTACACTTATATGAATCAGGATACCTCAACTTTCGAGAAGATGCATAAGATCTTATATTTCTCTCAAAATCAGTGACATTTTGACCATTGTGGGTGGGGGAAATATATTCCATCCATGCATTGAAGACATCATTAGTAAAGTAATCTCTTTGAGAATACCACGTAAGATTGATGTCCGGAAAGCGGCGATACAAAGCGTAACTTTGAGATAATCCTTGACGGAGACCATCTACTTTAGCAGTCTGTATCTGACTTCCGGGGAGCAGTGCCTCCGAACAAAATAAAGAAAGATATACTCCAGGTGGTTGATCAGTTTCAAACAGTGTGTGCTCTAAAATATGAGCAAACAAACCACTACCCAGAGAGGTCGAAGCAAAGTCAATAGTAACATCATAGATGTTATTGAAAGCAGGGATAATACCACCTGCCCTCTGGTTGCCAACATATAGTTCTTCTTCTGTTCTAAGTAGAGTCCTTTCCTGCGAAAATACTTGTGGAAATGTTCTCTTTGCGGCGCTTGCCATGCCTCTAAATATAGAGTGGTCAGTATACTATGTATGTCCTATCAAGGTCGATATAGGCCATCGAATCCCAAAAAATACAAAGGGGATTCGAGAAACATAATCTATCGTTCTCTGTGGGAACGGAAGTTTATGGTTTATTGCGACAAGAATGATAATATTATGACTTGGGCGTCTGAGGAATTGCATATTCCTTACTATGATCCCACAACTAAACGTGTTCGTAGATATTTCCCAGACTTTTACGTCAAATATAGAAATGTAAAAGGTCAAGTGGTTGAGAAAATTATTGAGATCAAACCTGCTAAGCAGTGTGCTCCACCAACTACATCAAGACGCACAAAAAAGCATATTTATGAGTCACTTGAATATGCAAAAAATCAAGCAAAATGGAAAGCGGCAGAAGAATTTTGTGCTGACAGAAGGTGGGAGTTCCAAGTCATGACGGAGAAGGAACTTGGAATATAAAGATGAGTTCCCAGACTCTAAAATGGTCGCTAATCCAACTCCAGGTGCTATCTCTCTGTTCAGTTACACAGCGAAGACTGCCCTCGACTTACCATATTATGACAGGAACCCCCTGTGCTACATCATAGCAGTAGAGCGTAATAAAATCTTCTGGGGAGTAAACCTACATTACCACAAACCAGAGAACAGGGAGACACTAATAAAATACATTGATGGTAGTAGTGATCTAGCAAGATTACGGGGGTTCCATAAATACCTAAAATCTTACGTAAATAGTCCATTTCTGAAAATATCTATGACAGAGTGGGAGAAAGCAATCAACCTTGACTCTGAGCAATTTGTTAGAGACTTTGGTCAAGTTGAACTTGATGTTGATCCTAAAACTGTATACCGTAAAGGAATCTACAAAAACTAATGACAACTAAATGTGTTGGTAATATGAATAACTGCTTCAGGAAGCAATCCTATACGGATTCTACTGGGCAGCAATCTCAGGTAGTAATCAGCACAAAGTTAGATAATACCTTCGGCAGGATCAGAGCCATGTCTCAATCTGGCGCAGCTCTAAACAATTTTCCTGCCATCTTCAGAGAATTACAAACTCCAAATTTTCAGCGTGCAATGGTGAGAGCGTTGGATAAATCATACGAGGTTGCTAGAAATACAAATTTATTATCAGAGTTAGACTCTGCCGCCAATGTTTCTGGTGCTAACTTTGCATTTTTGAATACTTCTAATGATCCAAATACACCAATATCCCTACAAAGGTTAGCACAACAAGGTAGTAATAGCGAATATAGTGACGCTGTATCATCATTGATGCCAAATATACAATTATCTCAATTAGATGGTCTTCTTGATGCAGTTAGAACTGATCCTGCAGCGGTAACTAATCAAGAAGCGGTTGCTCAAGAGAATACTCCATTAGTTCCTACCCAAGATACTACAATAAAATCATTCCAATATCCCTCTGATGCATTGTATCAGGCTAGGGGTCAGCAGGACTATATGAAAATTGAAAGATTTCAATATAGACCACCACAAGAAAAAATAGATTCGCCTGCTACTATTTTATCAACGGGTTTGAGTAGAGGTAGTAATCTGAAGAAATTTGAGGGAGTGGTAAAACTACCAATTCCTAATGATTTACAAGCATCTCAAGGAGTTCAATGGGGGCAAGCACAAGCAAACATCCTTGAGGCAGGAATGTTTTTGAACGCTCAATCTTCTATTTCCGATGCCTTGAAAGGAACGAAGAATTTTATGGAAATTATGAACGACATGCTGAGCGATTCTAAAAATATCCTCAATGCTTTGAAGAATCAAGGAGGACAAGCTTCTGGAGTGAATCAAGCTATTTCTGGTGCTATAGCTAAAATGCTATTGAGTAAAGTTGGCATCAACGTAGATCCTGCACAATTTATTGCCCGAAAAGAGGGACAAGTGCTAAACCCCAATCTGGAGTTGTTATTCCAGGGACCTAAACTTAGGAACTTTGTTTTCAGATATGACTTTGCCCCAAATAGTCAAGAAGACACTAGACAGGTAAATGCCATCCAAAGATTCTTCAAAGAAGGTATGTTGCCGTTTAGTAGTACCAATGAAATCACTGCTGCAGGTAACGCAGGAGCAGGAGATAAAATTTACTTAGGGTCTCCAGATATTTTTAGGATTGGTTATTTCAACGGCACAAGAAGAATCAAATCACTCCCCGTACATAAGATATGTGCACTAACACAAGTTGGAGTAAACTTTACCGATCAAGGTGTCTATCAATCATATTATGATGAGAATGTTTTTTCTCAACCTGTTAGGTCAACAATGATCTTGAACTTTACGGAGCTAACTCCCCTCTTCCGTGAAGATTATACTAGACTGGGTTCATCCGTAATGGATCTCAGTGTGGATGGTGATGGATTTGCCCCATTACTGGAACCAAACGGAATTACCGAGGAGGACATTGGATTCTAATGGCATATTTCGACAATTTTCCTAAAGTATCTTTACTATCCTTCTCTGATAATAGATCTTCTAGCTCAGATTACGTGGAAAGCACTAATCTGTTCAAAAGAGGTAAAATACGTGATGATATTTTTCAATCTACAGTTGCATTTGGCAAATTCAGTATTCGTGGAGACCAACGTCCTGACAATGTAGCACAGATTTTATATGGAGATCCTGAACTTGATTGGGTCATCCTTATCTCAAACAATATCCTCAATATGAGAGATGAATGGCCTATGAGTGAGTCAGACTTCTCAAGATATTTGAGAAACAATTATAGCATTGAGCAACTAAATGAACCCCATCATTATGAAACTGTTGAACGACGTGATCCTGAGGGAAGACTTTTACAGCAGGCTGGTCTAATTGTTGATGCTGATGCTGAATTCCATTGGTCATATGATGGATTCAACTACAAAGACACTGGCACACAGTCAGTTAGTTATCTAGAATATGAGACTCGCAAAAATGATGCCAAAAGGACTATATCAGTTCTAAGACCAGAATACATTGAAATGATTATTGAGGATATGCGAGACATCCTCACCTATGAAGATTCTAGTCAATATATTGATAGAAAGATGAAAAAAGGCGATAATCTCCGTATTTTATCACTGCGCTAATTGTGGATTATTGGGACTATGTGGAACGTCCCAAACTAATGAATACCTATCAACATTCCCCACGTTCAGTGCTTCGTGGGGTAATTTGTTGTTGAACCAGAAGAAAGTGCCTGGTGGAACAATCATAGACTCATCTCCAACTCTATACAGATAAGTTCCCTGCAGAGATAGATGATATCGGTCCTTTTTCTTATAATACTCCCCACGGTCAATATGCTCCAAAACTCGGTTTCCAGGAATTAGTCTGAAAAATGCTGCTCTACCAGTTTCGGTGATATTGTTCTTTTTCCAAAATTCTTGCACTTTTGGGTATAAGTCATAAAGTGCCGTTTTTTCTTGTCCCATGGCATCATGGGGATCTTCGCCTTTTTGCACTTTTGCCCAAACTAGCGGCAAAAACCCATATGGGTTTCTATCGCCTCCTAAGTTATTTCCTTTTTGCCGAGAAACCCAATCCCAATGATCTGGGTTCAATTCTTCCAAAAAGGGAGTTACATCAATATTTTTCTCAATGATGATTATGTTTTTGTATGCCATAAACCTATAGGGGCGATTTTTGCTCCGAGTTTTTTTTCCACTTATCTGTACCAAAAAGTCGATTTTTGCTACGAGTGAATTAGAATGTGAAATGCAACAGACACCCTATCTTTTGTCGATCTGTTCTGGTCTACGTAGTGGACTAGGTTGCTGTTGAAAAATACTCCAGTATTTGCCTTGGGTGTGATTACCATGGCATTACGGTCAATTTTAGACACACATGAGGTATTCAAATACTGATTAGGAAATGGACTCATGATGAATAGATCACCACAATTATGTGGTGCTTTCAACCAATATACACCACTAATCTGCCCGTAAGTATGATGATGCATGCAATTCGACGCACCCTTTCCGTTGATGTTAGCAAATGCATGGACAACTTCCATATGTCTTGGAGGTTTTACATCATGCAGTGCCATGTACTCGCGGGACTTCTCTGCAATCATTGACATCAATGGAGTGAATCTTCCATCACTATGCATACCAGTACGTTGCCAACCATTGATGTTAGAGTTACCTTCAGATTCAGGAAACTCTTCCTTCCACTCATAAATGTTCCTAAGAGAAAAGTCCAGGACGGGGAGATCCCCATCCCAGACTCCAATCAGCTCGTTGAAGCTGTAAAGTTTCATGCCTCAGCTCTCGGCCAGTCTCTGAAAATAGGACAAGGCGTCATCTTCATCTGAATCACCTGAACTGCTAGCTCCGGTCGCGACAACAGGCTCAGCAGCGGCAACACTTTTTTTGATGACACGATCTTCCTCATCCATTTGCTTCCGCGATTTAGCGACCGCAGCTTCCTCCTCATCGAAGGTCTCTGGGTCAACAGGTTTCCGAGTGTTGTTCAACACAGAATTCAATCGCTTCTCAAGATCTTCATACGCTTTGAACTGGTCAGCACGTGTGAATTCCTCAAGAGAGTATTGCTTCTTCCACAATGCCTCAAGGGCATCGTCGTCGTCTAACACTGGAGCTGCAGCAGCAAACTCACTACTGTCATAGTTACGGTAACCCGCAACATTCTTTGCCTTCAGTTTGAAGTTCGCACCCTGCCAAAAATCGAATGGATCGATTGCTTCTTCGTCTTCAAACTCAGGCTGCATGGCAGCAGAAACTTTGTCAAAGATCTTCTTGCCAAACTTGTAAAGGAAAACTTGTCCTTCGTTATGAGGATTGGCTGGATCCTTGACGACATAGATGTTCGCAATGTAAGTGAGCTTTCGCTTCTGCTTACGTGCCAAATCCTTGTCACTGTCAGTACCACTGTTCCAAAGGAGACGGTTGTACTCAGAGACAGGATCTTTTTGTCCTAATGTGGTCAGGCTATTTTCGATATACCATCCGCCAGGTCCCTGGAAGGCGTGAGACCACACCTTCGCCCAAGGGAGTTCTTCTCCCTCGGGAGCGGGCAGGAACCTGATTACAGCATATCCATTGCCTGCCTTGTCTACTTCAAGTTTCCACAAACGTTCGTCTGTGCTACCAGCGCCGCTGGTATTCATCTTCTCAATCTCCTTGGTCAACTTAGAAGTCAGAGAACCAAGTCGAGATTGCTTTTTGAGGTCTGCAAAAGACATATTAGAAAGATTCGGTGGATTGTTGGATTGTCACCGTGTACATAATATAGCGGATTATTTAGTGCCTGTCAAGGAGGTCTCTGCAAGACGGTCAATGCTCCTAGACATGCTGTTGATGGCAGATCCCAGGTAGATCTGACCGAAGACAATGAACAGCAGTCCAGTGGCAGCGATGACATTCATACGCTTACGATCTTGATCTGCCTTCAGGTCACGTGGGTTGACCACTTTACCGCTAGCATCATATGCCAGATGCTTATTGTTCAATAGACTCTCACTCCTAGGCGCTTTTACCTCAGGAGTGGTTGTTTGAGGAACAAGATCTGGACGTGCTTTTACGTTGCTCAGTTCTTTGAATCCTTTTGCCATCGGAATGGAGAATGCATGATACAAGTGCATTCTATCACTCCATTTCCAGCATGTCAAAGTTGTATTGCATAATAATTCCAGCCAAGCGAGTCTTTAGAATGACAAGGTACTCTTGCTCTTCAGATGGACGAGCAGGAGAACCAGGCCACATCTTTAGGGAATAGTTTATGTGATCATATAACATTCTACACTCATTTATTCCCAAATTCATGCTCGCATACCAATCCCCCTCATAAACTGAGTATTGGTTTGCGTCGTCATCAGTCATTGGTTTGAAGTGAAGTGCTTTGCTCTATACCAGTGGTACCATTTTTTTACTCGTCGCTTTGCCTTCATATGCGTTGGGTCACGTGCCCACTCACGCACATCATCCTCACTCTTCCACTGACTAATAGTAATTTCTACACCCTCAACCAATTCTGTTTGCATGTCAATGAACCCTGGAATTTTCTGTGCACTATCCAACAGGGTTTCATTGTATGCCTCATACTCTTCAGTGAACTCCTTCACCTTGCCGACAAACAAAACAGAGATCATGAGTAAAGATAAAAAACCTATTTATCGACGCAGTTGAGTTTGCATCAAGTCCAGGGTATTCTTCATGTTGCCGAAGATAGTATTCATATCAGCATTACCAAAACCAATTTGTTTGGCAGACTCTTGAATCTTTTTCTTCATCTCCATTGCTTCAGGGTCATCAGAGTATGAGACTCTGGTCCACATGATCTGCTGCTTCTCTAGCAGACTCTTCAGCGTTTCAATGTGCTCCCACTTAGCAGCATCAGACATGTCAGGGAACTGCATGATGACATTGTACAATTCCTTCTGGATTTCATAGATGTCCTCCATCTCACGGCGGACGTTTTCGTTTTCAAAAAAAGTTGACATTAGAACTGCTCGTTGACCTCGGCAAGAATTTGCTTACGATATTTCTCTTTGTCAATATTTAGAAATGGTAAATATTTTTTGATTTTCATCCCAATCTGGTGCCAAACAGGGTCATCCAGTTTCTTATCATAGTCCTTACAGTATCCGAACAGTTGCTCATAGATGACTGCCTCCTCAATGCTGAGGTTACCTGCTAGGTATTCTTTCAAGAGTGGTGGATGACCATCTTTAGGTTCTAAGAATGTCTGCAAACCATACTGCTCCAACATATTCTTGTTAGTGCTCTTGAAGTTATAGAACAAACTCTGCTGTCTACGTTGCCATTCAGTAAAGACTGCCTCTCCACCACGGATGATATTACCAATCCACAGACCCTGTGGGTTGTCTGTACTCACAAAGTTAGCAAGGAAGAAGTTCCTGATGTCATCGTCTTTGTACTTCCTCGATGTCTTCTCAAAGAAATACCTGTCCTTCCTCTTG
>Ga0163111_10003557_pt1 | contig 10084 bp, 10 predicted proteins | sample CRUFie1St18metaG_FD_109645 | JGI IMG/M metagenome (GOLD analysis project Ga0163111, IMG submission 109645) | Marine microbial communities from the Costa Rica Dome - CRUD Field 142mm St18 metaG | ecosystem: Environmental > Aquatic > Marine > Oceanic > Photic zone | place: Costa Rica: the Eastern... | reverse complement strand
TGTGTGTATAATACATATTTTTTGATCTTTCGTAATTTTATATTTATCTGAAACAATATTATTATCCTCTGAACAAAAAGCTGATGTCTCAATTATTTTTTTAAAACTCTTATTTCCTTCAAAATTAGTGTCTACATAACTAATCATTTCTTCTTTTAAATCTTTAATTGAACTTTTTGGTTTCAAATTAAATTCTAAAAAATCTTTATTACTCATATCTCTACTTGCACCAAAAAGTTCAAGTTTTACTTTCATAATCAAATAATATTTTCTAAAAATTTTGGCAGACCCTCAGGGTTTTTCCATAAACCACTTTTACCACCTTCTTTAATTAATAATTTTATACCGTCAATTTTTAAATTAGGATTAACAATTTTACTTAAATCATAAATAGTAATAAGGGCAGAATTCACCCCCATAATTGCCTCCATTTCAACACCAGTTTTTGCAAAAGCAGAAACAACACAAAACACTTCTAAAGAGGAATCTTTTTCGCTCATTACTATTTTTGTAGCTGTATGATCAATAGGAAGAGGGTGACAAAGAGGAATTAACTCACTTGTCTTTTTAACTCCTAAAACTGCAGATACTTCGGCTAGACTTATTGGATCTCCTTTTGGCATTTTTTTATTTTTAATAAGATTAAAAACTTCTTTACCTAAATAAATTTTACCTGTAGCCAAAGCCCTTCTGAAAGTTTCTTTTTTTGCAGAAACATCAATCATATTAAAAGAATTTTTTTTAAAAATTTCTTTAGCCCAATCTTTTAATTCTTTATGATTAACTAGTTTAAGATTTTTCATTAGCCACCTGTTGTCGATAAATTCGTAGTAAGTCCTGTTTCACCAAGTTCTAGGTAGTGAGACTCTTTTTTGTATTTCATTTGTCCCAATATCAAATCTTTAAGCTCTTCAAGCTGATCGTCCCTTTGAAGTAAATGTCTAATGCTTATTCCTGTATTTCCAAATAAGCATAATCGCAAGTCTCCTCTTGATGTAATTCTTAGTCTATTACAAGATTTACAGAAATCCTTTGAGTAAGGCGCAATAATTCCAAATTTACCTCTATATTCTGGATTAATATAATTTAATGCTGGTCCAGAATCTTTGCCTAAAGTTTGGTAAATCCATTTATTTTCATTTAAGTAATTTTTAAAAATTTTAGAAGAGACATGAAATTTATTAAAATAATCTAAGTTATCACCAGTTCTCATTAATTCTATATATCTATAATCAATTTTATTAATTTTTATAAAATTTGACCATTTGTCGAAATCTTTTTCAGAGGCATTAACACCTTTCAATAAAACACCATTCATTTTTATATTTTCAAACCCAATATTTTGTAAAATATCGATTCCTCTTAAAATTTCTGGCAATCTATCATGACCTGTTATTTCTTTAAAAATTTGTGGATCTAAACTATCTATACTAATATTTATTCCTGTTAAGCCAGATTTGACTAGTTGTTCAGCTTTTTTATCAAGATGGTAACCGTTGGTAGTTATTGCTACTTTTTCAATACCTGAGTCATTTTTCAATACTTTAATAATATCAAAAAAATCTTTTCTCACAGTTGGCTCGCCACCTGTTATTCTTATTTTGCATACCCCTAAATTAGAAAAACATTTTGCTAATCTTCTAATTTCCTCTAAATGTAGAAATTTTCTGTTATCGCTCTTATCGACTTTGTAACCATTTGGTAAGCAATAACCACATTTGAAGTTACAAACATCTGTTATAGACATTCTTATGTAAGGAAATTTTCTCCCAAAAGAGTCCTGCAACATCTGCATAATAATATAAATTTATACTAGAAAAATTAATTAATAAATTTAAATTTTATAAGATCGACTTAACTTTAGTGCAATTATGCAACTTCAAATTGTAAAACTTTAGATTGAAAAATAATTTTTTTTTATATTTTTCTATAACTTTTTTTTTGGTATCGTTATCAAATTGGTAATCAAAGTAAGGAGTAATATGAAAAAAATAAATCAAAAACTAAATAAGAATAGAAGAAATTTTTTAACAAGTACCGCATCCTTAGCTGGATTAGCAGCTACCGCCTCAGTAGTTCCTATTACTATTTCAAGCGCAAACCATAAAGATGGAGAAAAAGGATTGCCAAAATTTATAAGTTGGAAAGACAGAAATGCTTTAATAGTTCATTCAGACAAGGGAATAGAAACTCATAGAAGTGCTATTGGAGAAAGTTTAATTACTCCAAATAGAAATGTTTACATAAGAAATAACATGCCTACTATGACAGATACTCAAATTGGAAACAGAGATAATTGGAAAGTTTCAATTAAGGGAGTAAAAAACCCTAAAACTTTTACACTAGCTGAGCTTAAAAAATTGGGTCACACAACAATGGCGTCAATTTTACAATGTTCAGGCAATGGAAGAGGATTTTTTGAACATAAAGTAAGAGGATCTCAATGGAAAACTGGAGCAGCAGCGTGTGTTTTTTGGACAGGTGTTCCAATGAAAGTCGTCGTTGATGCATGCGGCGGAATAAATAGTGATACTGTATATATGACATCGGCAGGTATTGACCACGAACCAACTGGTTTAGACCCTAAAAAAGCAATGGTTGAAAGATCAGTTCCTAAAAATGTTTTTAAAGATGCAATGCTTGCTTGGGAAATGAATGGTGTGCCTTTACCTAATGCGCATGGTGGTCCACTTAGAATGGTTACTCCAGGATATTTCGGAATAAATAATGTAAAACATTTAGGAAAAGTTGAATTCTCGACTAAACAATCATCTGTAAAATATATGAAATCAAGTTATAGAATTTCACCGATTGGAAAAAAAGGTTCTCAATATCCCTCTTGTTGGGAAATGCCAGTAAAATCTTGGATAACAAGACCAACTGATGAAACTGGAGTTGTCAAATCAGGTAAAGTTCAAATTGTTGGTGTAGCTATGGGAGGAACAAGAAAAGTTAGAAGTGTTAAAGTTTCTATAGATGGTGGAAAAAGTTGGAAAAGAGCGAAATTTGTTGGCCCAGATTTAGGTAAATTCGCTTGGAGACAATTTGTTTTTGAAACAACTTTATCGTCTGGAAACTACAAAATAGCCAGTTTAGCTTCTAATGGTTCAGATAAACAACCCGAATTAAGAATGGAAAATAGAAGAGGTTATGCACATAACGGCTGGAAAGATCACAGCGTTAATATTACCGTAGTATAAAAAACTAAAAAGTTCTAAGCTAAATTAATGAAAATTTTTAAATTTTTATTAATTATTTCGCTTTATGGCTCTTTTAATTTTTATCATTCATTAGCCGATGATGATAAGATGATTAAGGGACTTGAAATTTTCAATGAAAAAGCTGCATGTGCAGGGTGTCATACACTTAATGCTGCGGGAGCAAATGGCAATGTAGGTCCTAATTTAGATACAGTAGATTTAACAATTGAATCAGTGGTCGATATGGTTACTTATGGATTGGGTGTAATGCCAGCTTATGGAGAAGAGGAAATTTTAACAAAAGAGGAAATCGATTCAGTATCTTTTTACGTTGTAAATTCAGCTGGTAAATAAATTTTTTTAGTTGAGGTCAGTCTTTATAAATTTATTTAAAAATTTAACTTCTGGTTTAAAACCAGAAGTTAAATTATTTTCTATTGTCCAGGACCTTTATAAGCACTAGCAATTTTCGATGCATTTTCAGCTATTTTGTTTATATCAACTTCCTCACATACAGCGATATCACATAGAGTGCCACTAGCCTCAGTTGCCATTTTTATACCTGCGCCTTGATCAAACGTTCCCTCAAAGACTGCTAAAAAATCGTAAGGTCCTCTTAAACCTGTGTAAGAAACTAATTTTGCACCAACAGCATTAGCAGCGGTTTGAGCAGCTTTAGATCTATCAGTTTTTGGATCTTTAACAAAACCTTGAAATCCTAAGGCAGTATACTTTCCTAAAGCATAAAATTTTGCCATATCATCCTCCTTTCTTTTAAAATGTATCATAACATCAAAGATGTAGTAACATAATGATTAAATTGCATAGTAGACACAACCTGAAGTAATGTTAAATTAAAATATGTATAAAAATTTTGGTCAGTTTATAGATGGTAAGTGGCAACAGTCTTCAGACAAAGGTACTTACGAAGTAATTAATCCAGCAACAGAGGAAGTCATTGGTTACGCATCGAAAGCGACACCAACAGATGTGAATAATGCGTTGGAGTCAGCAAAAAAAGGGTTAGAGGTTTGGAAAAAAACATCTCCATGGAAAAGATCTGCCATTCTAAGAAAAATTGCAGACTTAATAAGGGTCAAACAAGACAAACTAGCTAAATGGATAACATTAGAGGTTGGAAAGCCTTTTATAGAGGGAAAAGGAGAGGTTGGAGCAACAGCGGATATTTTTGAATGGAATTCAGAGGAAACAAAAAGAATTTATGGTCAAACTGTTGAGAGTAGATTTGAAGATACAAGAATACATGTTTATTATCAACCAATTGGAGTGGTCGCTGCAATGTCTCCATGGAATTTCCCTTTGGTTTTATCAGGCAGAAAAATCTCAACAGCATTAGCCGCATGTTGTTCAGTAATAATTAAACCTGATGTTATCGCGCCAGGTGGAGTTATGGAATTAGTTGATATTTGTAATGAAGCAGGAGTTCCGCCAGGAGTAATTAATCTTTTATCTGGAGATCCACCAAGCATTGCTTCACAATTAATTTCCTCTGATATTATAAAAAAGATTTCAATAACTGGATCAACCAGAGTAGGAAAATTAGTTTTAAAACAGGCTGCAGAAAAAGTACAAAGAGTAACAATGGAATTAAGTGGCCACGCTCCTTTTATAGTTTTTGATGATGCAAATATTGAAAAAGCAACAGATATAGCTATTGCGTCTAAATTTAGAAATAATGGTCAAGTTTGTATATCACCGAGTAAATTTTATATACAAGATAAGCTTAAAAAAGATTTTATAAATTTATTTGTACAAAAAACTAAGAAATTAAAAATTGGAAATGGAATGGATTCTGATGTTCAATTAGGTCCAATGACAACAAAAAAAAGACTTAATGAGGTTGAAGATTTAGTTGAAAAAACAAAAAAAGAGGGTGCAAAAATACTTTTAGGTGGAAAAAAACCCTCAGGATTTAATAAAGGATTTTATTATGAACCAACTATTTTTGATAATGTGAGAGATGATTTTACAATTATGAAACAAGAACCATTTGGACCTTTGTGTCCTATGCTGTCTTTTAAAACTTTCGAAGAAGTTATTAAAAGAGCAAATAATCATGAACTTGGTCTTGCTAGTTATATCTGCACAAATTCTATGGAATTGGCGAACAAAGCTTCGGAACAAATTGAAACAGGAGCAGTTGCAGTAAATACAGCTTTGGTAGCGCAGGCTGAAGCTCCTTTTGGTGGAATTAAACAAACAGGTGATGGTAGAGAAGGTGGATCAATGGCTATAAAAGATTATTTAAATGTAAAGTATACTCATCTTGGATTAAAAGGATAAATTATGAAAAAAAAAAGAGATAGTAAAAAGGCAGAAAAAATTCTTTTTTCTTGGAGAAAAATGATGCCATTTTACTATGGTGTAGTTTGGATCATACTTGTTTTAATTGTGCTAATTAAATAAAGCTAGCCATAAAATAATAAATAGGTATTTAACAAATATGCTTAAAAGAGATTTGTACTATGAGAGTATTCCTACAAAGTCATTAAGAGACGATGTAAGGTACTTAGGAAATGTACTTGGAAAAGTCATAAAGAAACAAGAAGGTGAGAATTTTTTTAATCTAGTTGAAAAAATTAGACTTTTATCAAAGGCTAATAGCTCGAATAAATATAACAAAAAAAGATTTAAAAAAATCATATCTGAAATTTTAAGACTGAATCCAGAAAAAATATTTAAGCTTTCAAGAGCTTTTAATCATTTTATGAACTTTATTAATTTAACTGAGTCAATAGATGCATCGCGTAAACTAGACGAATTTGAAAACTCAAAATTAAAAGATAAACATAAAAACATTTTTATTGAGGAAATATTTGAAAGCTTGTTCAAAAATAAACATATCTCCTCAAATAAAATTTATAATATTGCAAAAAATTTAAGTATTGGAATAGTATTAACTGCTCATCCAACCGAGGTAAAAAGAAGAACATTAATTCAAAAATATCATAAAATTACAGAGATATTAGAACAAAGAGAATTATTAAAAAACTACTCTTCTAGATTAAAAATCTTAGATAAAAAATTATACGATGAATTCACAATAATTTGGAATACAGATGATTTAAAACGATTTAGACCAACACCTTCAGAGGAAGCGAGATGGGGATTAGCTGTGATTGAAGATAGTCTTTGGGAAACTATACCAAAAGTTTATAGAAGACTTAATGGAATTTTTTTAAAAAAGATGGGAAAAAATCTACCTAAGAATTTTAATCCAATAGAATTTGGCTCATGGATGGGAGGAGACAGAGATGGCAACCCCAATGTCACTTCAAAAGTTACAAAAGAAGTAATACTTTTATCAAGATGGGAAGCTGCTAAATTATATGAAAAAGAGCTTACAAAATTAATAAGATCTTTATCTATAGAGAAATGTTCAAAAAAAATTCAAAAGATAACTGGAAAAACATTTGAACCTTATAGAGTATATCTTAGACCGCTTAGAGACAAAATGAGAATTACTCATAGAGCTATTGAAAACCATTTAGTAAGAAATAAGCCACTTAATGAGAAAAAACTTTTGTCATCAAAAGAAGAAATTTTGAAACCATTAAGAGTTGTAAGAGAATCTTTAGAGCAAAATCAAAGTGAAAATATTGCAAGTGGCGATCTTTTAGACTTAATGAGAAGAGCAAAATGTTTTGGGATTAATCTAGCAAAACTTGATATAAGACAGGAATCTTCTAGACATTCACAATTAATATTTGAACTGATTAAGAAAAAATATAAATCAAACTATTTCAAATGGAATGAGAACAAAAAAATAAACTTTTTATCTAAACAACTGCAAAATAACAAAAGAATTATTAAAAATTTCAAATTTAAAAATAAGGAAAATTTAGAAGTTTGGTCAACCTTTAAAATATTAGCTCATCAACCTGAGGAATGTCTTGGGGCATATGTTATTTCAATGACTTCATATTCATCAGATTTATTGACTGTTTATTTACTTCAAAAAGAGTCAAATATTAAGAAAAAATTAAGAGTGGTTCCACTTTTTGAAACTTTAGATGACCTTATCAATGCAAAATCAGTTATGGAAAAATTGTTTAAGCAAAGTTGGTATAGAAAATTAATAAATAACAAACAAGAAATAATGATTGGATACTCTGATTCAAGCAAAGATGCTGGTAAATTATCAGCTAGTTGGCATCAATATAAACTTCAAGAGGAAATTATTAAATTGGCAAAAAAATATAAAATTGATGTTACTTTTTTTCACGGTCGAGGAGGTTCAGCTGGAAGAGGTGGCGGGCCTATTCAAGCAACGTTGAGATCACAACCACCAAATTCTGTTAATGGTAAAATAAGAATTACAGACCAAGGAGAAATGATACAACAAAAATATGGATATGAGCCTATGGCTAAATATAATTTATGCAGTTATATAGGTGCTGTTATGCAAGCAACTTTAAATCCACCTCCTGCACCAAAAAAACAATGGAGAAATTTAATTGAAAGTATGACAGAGATTTCCACAAAGTCATATAGAAAAAATATAAACGAAAATTCTGACTTTATTAGATATTTTAAAACTGTCACTCCACATGTAGCACTGGGAAAATTATCAATTGGATCAAGACCTTCTAAAAGAAAAAATGTTGATAATATAAAAAGTTTAAGAGCCATACCATGGGTTTTTGCCTGGACACAAATTAGATTGATGTTGCCGGCGTGGCTAGGTACTGGAGATGCTTTAAAGTATTCTGCATCTAAAAAATTCAAAAAAATTTTAATTGATATGGAAAAGAACTGGCCCTTCTTTAACTCAACGATGGATATTTTAGACATGGTTATATCAAAAGTAGATCCAGAAATTTCTGAAATTTATGAAGAAAGTCTTGCAGATAAAAAATTAAAACAAGTTGGTTTGAAGCTTAGAAAAGAGTTCAAAATAATTAAAGATTTAAATAAATCTATAACCCCAAAAGAAATTGTGAATCAAAGAAAAAAATTTAGAACAGCAGTTTTAGTAAGAAATATTTACTCTGAAATTTTAAATATTTTACAATCTGTGACCATGAGAAAACTTTCAAGAGGAAAAATTAATCAAAAACAAAAAAAATGTCTTGAAGATGCAATGATGACTTCAATAGCAGGAATTTCTGCTGCAATGAAAAATACAGGTTAAAATGATCGAGATTTTTATAGCATTTGGAGCAGGACTTATTAGTTTCTTATCACCATGTGTATTACCATTGATACCAGGTTATATAGCTTATATTTCAGGAAGTTCATTGAACGAACTTTTAGAAAAAAAGAATATAAACCTAACTCCAATATTTTTATTTTCTTTTGGTTTTTCATTAGTTTTCATTATTTTTGGAGCTTCAGCAACATTTTTAGGCAAATTTCTATTATCAAATTCATTTCCCTTAAGGATAGTTGCAGGAATTATTATAATAATTTTTTCTCTACATTTGATTGGATTATTAAAAATAAATTTTTTAAATTATGAAAAAAAATTTTATGCAAATAGACAAAAAAATATTTTTAGTTCTGTAATTATTGGAATGGCTTTTGCATTTGGTTGGACGCCATGTATTGGACCGATTCTAGGTAGTATATTAGTTCTAGCCTCTACATCAGAAAATGTTTCAAAAGGTGTTTTATTGTTATCTTCTTATTCATTAGGTTTAGCTATACCATTTGTTTTATCCGGTTATTTGATGCAGAAATTCATATTAATTTCAAAAAATATAAAAAAAAAGATGAATCTGATAACAAAAACAGGTGGAGCACTTTTGCTTTTGACAGGAATATTAATATTGACCAACCAATTACAAATTATAGGGTTTTATATCTTAGAGTTATTTCCTTTTTTAGATTTTATAGGCTAACGACTCTTTTGTTTGGGCTTATTAAAAACAATTAATATAACTCCAACAATAATAATAACCCCTCCAATAAACAACTCTTTAGTTGGCTCTTCTCCTAGAATAAAAATTGCAGCCATTAAACCTGTTGGAGGAATACCCATGGTTACTATGGGTAGAACTTTATACAATGGATTATTTTTTAAAACGTAGTAAAAACAACCATAGGTAATTGGTTGCATAATAAATCCTAAATAAATAGCAATCAACCAACTTTCGAAATTTGCGTTCCTAAAATAATCAATTGTATTACCATCAAAAATAGCAGAAAGTGAAATTAATATTGGACCAGAAAATAAACCTAACCAAGCGACAAGGGCTAATGGATTTATTTCTTTACTTAAAGGTTTGACCATTACTTGTCCAAGAGCCCAAACTCCTGATCCAATAATTGTTAATGTAATACCAATTAATTTTCCGTCCAAATTTGGTGATCCTGTCAAAATATATACACCTAAAAAAGCAATAGCTATTCCAATCAGGCTTCTTATAGTTGGTTTTTCTTTAAGCATAAAATATGCAAAAAGAACTCCAAAGGGTACTTCAGTTTGAACAAGTAATACAGCTGCAGATGCATCTATTAAGCTTAATCCAGTATATGTAATGCTATACTGTAATGTATTTGCTATTAATGAAACAATAAATATCCTTTTTAGATAACCTTTTGGAATAGGAAACCACCAAATCAACATTGAAGCTACAAAAGTAAATCTTAAGCCCATTAATAAAAAAGGAGGTAGATACTCCATTGCAGGCTTAGCTATTACAAATCCAAATCCTAAAAAAATAGGAACCAAAGATGCAATTATAGTATCTTTGAGCGTCAAATATTAAATTTTCTTTTTAAATGTCTCAATTTACCTTCTGTACTATCAAAATCTATATAACATCCTTGCAAAAACCTATCACCTTCATTTACATCAAATTTTGTTCTTCCATGTAAAAGTCTATGATTATCCATCATCAATAAATCTTTTTTTTCTA
>Ga0163111_10003555_pt1 | contig 10087 bp, 11 predicted proteins | sample CRUFie1St18metaG_FD_109645 | JGI IMG/M metagenome (GOLD analysis project Ga0163111, IMG submission 109645) | Marine microbial communities from the Costa Rica Dome - CRUD Field 142mm St18 metaG | ecosystem: Environmental > Aquatic > Marine > Oceanic > Photic zone | place: Costa Rica: the Eastern... | reverse complement strand
CGTCATGCCATCTGGATACTTCTCTAACTTGGGGAGATCCGTAAGTGGATAACTCTCAGGCATTCCGCCTTTAGGGTCGTCGTATAATACGCATAGTATTTTCATTTTATCTCCTGTTAGTGCTTTTGATTATACAGTTTTTTCTAGGTGTTGTCTATATAATTGTTCAGCGGCCATGTTTTTACCTTTGGCCTCTGTTTGTATGTCAAAGTTTTCAGCAAAACTCAATGCCCAGTCATTCACTTTTCTGTTTGGTAACAGGTCTGAATGTGCTCTTAGTTTCTGTTTCTTGCAACCTCTTTCCAATAGCATCTTGATATCATGCATTTCTGTATGTGTCTTATCCCCAAGATTTGCAACTGCCAAGTGTTCGTCTCGAGAATACGAGTAGTGCATAGTAGGACGTTGTCCACGCCACGAATCTATCACACGTTTGACTCTATCATCGTTTGCGTCGATGTATTCCTCGTCTCTGATCCAGTGGTGATGTATGTCCATTACCAACGCAAGGTCTTTTTCTAGTTCAAGACTTGCATCAAGTCCCCAACCCATCTCATCGTTCTCGATAGTAATCAAATTTCTTGCTTCTTGTGATAGTCTAGGTAGTGCTTTACGTATGCCATCGGGACCTTGTTTGCCTGAGATATGCACGTTTATCTTGCAACCATCTTGGAAACTTTTCCCAAAACCCATCCAACGTGCCATGTCCGCATGGTATTCAAATTCTTCTATGCTACGTTCGACTATGTCTGGTGTTACACTAGACAACACACAGAATTGTCCTGGATGGAAACTTACTTTAACACCAAGTCTCCTTGACATCTCGCCAACAGGTGCAAATAATCTTTCGCAGTGATCCTGTATATGCGGTTGTTGCCACCATGACTTCCAGTCTTTCTCTGTGTAGCCTTGGAGCATCTCACTACCAAGTCTGACCATCCTGCGTTCGGGTGGCAGTGTGCCAACACGTTCTAACAATCTACGTGCCGCTGTGGCATTGTGATTCATGATGTCCCATTGCCGTTGTTCCGCTTCGTCTTTGTGTTCACGAAGCCAACGCATTGTTGTGGATCTTCCGTTGAGTTCTCTGTCCTTGGCGTTTACTTTCATACCGCCAAATTCGGATTTGTTGTTAAGCCATTTACAGCAAAAACCTATACGCATATTGTATTTTAACACATTTAATTGTAGTGTCAATCATTGAAAAATGCCCATTGACCGATTATATCACTACATTTAAGTTTAAATCCGTACTCTCTATCAATGTCACGTAAAATTTTATTTGCTTTGGCCATGCTCATTCCTATGTCTGCTGGTAATGGCAATGCTTCAATCTCTTTTTCTTTCATTGCTTTTGCGGCCTGTACTCTATGCCATCCGTCTGTCAATAGATAATAGCCAGAATCTTTTATAGGTGTGACCAATATGGGATCAAATGGCTCTGATTGTTTTACTAATTTCTTTATCCATCCTCTTTTTTCTTTATTAAGAGGACGCACTGCTCCTAGTCCCAACTCTGCCATTGTGACAAGTTTGTCTATAGGTACTAATGTTCTTTTTAATTTAACTTTTTTAGTCATTACCCGGAAGTGAGGTCATCTGCTGATGCCCACCTGTGTTCACATACCCGGCCTTTTTACGATTTTGTGTTGGTTCTTCATCTGAAACAAGCAATATGTCATTCTCGTCTATCATTCTTACTTCTAGTTCGTTACCTTCTTTAGCAACCTTGAATGCCCTCGACCATCTGCCATGTGCAACCATAACCCATTGTCCGATTTTGACATCATCTTGATCCTTGCCAACTGCGTAGACTTTTGCCCAACGTGGATGTATTCCGTCAGCGGTGCCATCATCATCCATTAATATTATTCCGCCTTTAGTTTTTGTTTCACCAAAGTGCATATGTGATACTAATACTCTCTTTTTGAGTGGAGTGATATCGTTATCAACGGTGTATTGCTTACCACCGTGTGATCCAAAGCCTTTGTTTTGTAAGTCTTCTATTTGTCCCATATAGAAGTATTATACTAGATTTATTCTAATCCGTCAAGTGCGGCGTCAATACCTTTTTTCTCTGTGGATTTGCTCTCAGATTTAGGTTTGAAAGTAGAAACTTTTTTAGGTTCTACCGGTGCCATCACTTTTTCTGGAACCACTTTTGTGACTTGTGGTTTTGCTTCTACCGGTGTCATTTTTTGGACAGCGGGAGTAGGTTCAGGAGCAACACGTCTTGGTGCTGTTGGTTTGGCTCTTGTAGGAGTGTCGTCAACACGACCACGTGGTGCTTCGTAGTATTTTTGTATTACTTCTGCCTTAGGTGTTGCTATTGCTCCACCTGGACCTAACACATCACCTCGAGCATTAACATTCATATTACCAACTGCTCTTACAGATTCGTTGGCCGCTCTCAGTTTTTCTATGTCTACCATACGTCCTTGCATGGTTCTGTACATTTTTTTTCTCGGTGCTCTTGCTACCATAATATGCTCCTATTATACTTTACTTATCATCGCAAAAATTCGGTATGATCCAAATTGTATTGCATTGGATTTATTTTGTGTACTCCTATCAAAAACAAGCAAAAACTTGCAACACTTGATCCTCTGCCCACACCCCATACAATGTTGTTTTCACGCAAGGTGTCAACAAAATAAATCAAAAACTGTAATACCTTGATAAATTTTTTCTTTGCAAATAAATCATATTCAATTTCTACACGTTGTCTTTCTTCATCGTTTTGGCATTTATCTAAAAGCCATTTCAACACATCTATATTGTAATATTTTTCTGGCATATACCAATTTTCGCAATTGGCTTTGTCAAATTCAACTGCACTTCCTCTTTCGGGTACCTTTTTTAATTGCGTAAGATCTGATCCAAGTTCCTTGACTGTGCTGTTAAATTGTTCCGGGGAGTCAAAAAATAGTTTGCTAATGTCAAATGTTGGTTGAGTATATAAAAGATCTATTGCATCCTGTTCACTATAAATGCAATCACCATGATCATTTGTTTTTATCTTTGCCGCCATCTAAAACCTTTGGATTGAACTCAAATATTTTAGCATGATCTTCGTGCTTCTTGTCAACTGGAATGTGGTTGTTCTGCCAACTAAAGTGCCCTGTGTATATGCCTTTGTCAAATTCTTCATCATATGTTGCCGTGTCTGGTCTCAACCACCATGGATCAAAACCTTTGTAACTTTTACTAAACCAATCTGCTTGATCTAATAATAACAGTTCTGGGGAGTCTTTGTCAACCACATAGGTAATACCATCTCCTTGCCAACTGCTTAATTCTATTTTGTTGATTATAATTTTACTGTCAAGTACGGAGTTTGCCTTGCAAAAACAAACAGCCGCCATGATCTGATCGTATGGTGGTCTTGGTAATTCAACAAATCTATTGTTTGTCTTTTTCTTTAATATGGAATAAAGAGGTTCATCCCTCCACGTGGTAATTGTATTTGCAAAAACTTTTTCAAAAAGTAATTTTAATCTTTCGAAATATTCTGATTGTTCTTTTAAGTCTGCCGTGTGTGCAGAAATAAAAATGTTTAAGTCATACTCGTTGTTGAATAATTCTCCGTCAACGATTATTATAGATTTAAATTTTGTTTTCCAACTGAATTGACTTGACATCAACTTTACTTACTATTCCATATTGATCAAGTCACCAAGATCTGGTTCGTTGCGGGCCTTCTTATAATTTTTATGCCATTCCTCGACACGTCTTTGTCTGATTGCATCTTGATATGTTTTGAGTGCTAGTTGAAGATTTGCCAGCATTTCTGGATTGCGTCCTCTTCTTGCTATTGCAACTTTTCTTGAGAGTTCTTTTATTCTTTTTGAAATGTCCTCGTCCGACAAATTACCTATTTCTTCTTGTAATGGATGAAAGTACATCACTACTCCTTATTAGATGTAGTTGTTTCCTACTTGATGCATCAATATAGTTGTGCCGCCGTCTGGTGTTAGGAATTCATAAAGATATCTGCCTGATGTTGGCACTGTGATTGTATCAGAAGAACCGTCACCTCCAGAAACATTGCCGGCAACAAGAACTGCACTTGGTATTGTTATTGTATGTGCTGTGCTTACAACATTTATATCAAGCATAATTCTACCAACAGAGTTTGTTGCAGGTAGATTTGTAAATGATAGTGTCACACTTGCGTTTGTTGTCAAAGTTTGGTAATGACCATTTTCATGATTTAATGCAATCACTCCACCAGTAGTGCCGTGTGCATACACTGACTCTGATGTATCTTTGAGTTTTGCTCTGGTAATTTCGTTGTCAGCAAAGTTGTTGGCTGTGTTTGTTGTTGCCCTGTTGTTTTGTAAATCTTCAATTTCTTTTTTTGCTTCGGTTAAACTATTTTTGATAGAATTAAAATTATCTCTAAAACCCTGTGAACTATTATCCTGCCCTGCTTTAGGGAAAGTTCCGTCTATGTTACCTGGTACTATATTACTTGCCATTATATTCCTTTGTCTCTAAATTTCAAATATTTATCGTTCAGTCTATCCACTTTAATTATTGTGCCTGCTGTGGGCACTTTTTTCACAAATGTTATAGTTGTTTTGTTTGTCGTGGTATTATGAGCCAATTCAATTCCCATTTCATGGTCCGCTGATCTCAAATTACCATCTGTTGTTGAACTAGTATCTGCTTTTACTCCGAACCCGACACTGACCACTTGTGATCCTTCTTTTACCAAAATATCTTCTTCATGCACGATTTCATCAAGCACAAAAGAAGTGGTAGAACCGTCAGCAGTGAATTTAGCAGGTGTAACTTTACTTTTTGTTACAGTGTATCTGTCGACTATAAAATCTATATTTCTAAAAATCAATCCTTTGTCTGCAATTCTTTTCTTCAATAATGCACTTGTTCCTGGTTTGCAATAACATATCGGTACAGCCAATACAAATCCTAAAGGTGCCTTGTCGTCTTCCTGGATAGTTCTCATCCATAATGGTAAGTGTGTCCATTCTTTGTGTCCTAAACTTTTCATCCTTGATCTCATATTTTCTACTGCATTTGGAAATAGTGTTGCAACAAAATCTAAATCCGCCGATAATTGATTTGCAAATCTCACTTTTGATCCAGATGTACTAAATGCTAGTCCGCTTTTGTGTGTAAATTCATATATGTCGGTGTCCGCTGTGATATCTGTTGTTCCAACTGTTGGACCTAAGAGTGGTTTTTTGACAGCACTTCGAACTTGTATTTCGCTGGCAATTGCGACACCGGAATTGCCTACAAGGTCGTCGACAATATCAAGATAAACAACCTCATACTTGATAACACCATTCTCTTTGGCAACAGCAGTTTTCAAATCTCCAAAAAATAATTCTTTTGGTGCATGGTTCCTTTCCATTTGATTTTGAAATACTGTTAGTGTTTGTGCCTGAAGTCCTGCCATCATGAGCATTTCCGGTTTAGATCTTATTCCAAAATTTGAATCTTCACCTCTGTATATGTACTCCGGAGAATTAATATTTGGATCTTGTGAAATATTGTAAAATATGTTTTGATCAATTAAACTAGTTGCGTGTCCAGTCATCGAACCATATTCGATTAAAGTAAACGGTATGTCTACTGTCACATTAAATTCTTTTTTAGTTGCTGTTGCTTGGTACTGATCGCTTACAGTCACAGTAAACGTAAATGTTCTAGTTGAATCTTCAAAATCACTTGGATCTATTGTTCCCAATAAGTTTCCTTGTGGCGATAATGTGATTCCAGTTGGCAATGATCCGGCAGTCACAGTGTAGTCTAAAACCCTGTTTGTATTTTCTGCAACGGCTTCTATCGAAAGTGTGCTTGGAATATCAGCAACCAAAGTTCCAACGTTGGTATCTGTGATAAATGCAATTCCAATATCTATTTCACCTATGACTTTCATTGTGAAAGTTTGATCAGTGAACACATTGATACCGGTTCCTACAGATCTGTTTGCTCTTATTGTAAAAGTAAAGTTTTGTTCGATTGCTGTTTGTCTTGCCAGTGTGCCGGTAATTTCACCTGAATCAAGATGCACACTTAATCCAGAAGGCAGAGATCCAGAAATTACTGTGTATTCTATGTCGCCTTGTAATGGATCAAAATCCTCAACATCAACTTTTACAGCAACATTATTGTCGTGTCTAAATGTGCCAAGATCGCTAGGTGTTTTGAATATAGGTCTTCTATTAGAACTGAAATCTACAGATAACCTTGTGCCTCCTATAAAGTTCATGTCCGCTCTAATTTGATTGTTGTCTATTCTCCAGTAATCAGCAGAATACACAAAAATTTTATTATCTTGTGTAGCACTTGTTGAACCGTCGGATACTCTGACTATGAAATCAAAACTTTTACTAATACTTCTTGTGTTGACAGTAAGGTCGTACACAACGTCGTCATAGTCTTCGTCTGGGTTGTCAAATCCTCCCCTTGGTTTTGCAAGTTGATCCTCGGTCAGTTGCACTATTCCACTTATGAGTCCTGAAGTTGACATAGTAACGCCTGGTGGCAATTCTCCCTGAACAACTTCATAAACTAGTTGTTGCCCTGCACGTGTGTCGGTGTCAGTAGCCTGCATCTGAAAGTTGATTTCTGATCCGTCTAGTATCCAATACAAACCAACTCTTGTGGAATCATCCAGTTGTAGTTGTCCACTTGCAGTTGTAAATGTTGGTGCGTCTGCTCCCTCAACATCAAAATAAAATGTTCTATCTGTAATTTGGGCACCCGCCGTGGCACGTACTACGAAGGTGTATCTAGTTCTTTTCGAAACCTCGGCCGGGATACCCGTCAGTAAGCCTGTTGAAGTAAGTTCCATTCCTGAAGGTAGGCTTCCTGCAATTACGGAATAAGTTATGGCCGTAGAGTCGCTAGTATTCGCTTCTAATTGCAGTGAATACGATACTTGTTCGTCGATAGACGCTAATTTACCTGCTGTGGTTGTCCACACTGGTGTTGCCATGAACTTACTCCTTCACCAGTATTTATATGGTTTAATGTGCTGTTAGGTATTGCTATTAGACGCTTATTTTGACAGTTGTACCGTCTCTCCATAATCTACCTGCAACTCCTGGATCAGAAGTTGGAAGATTAGCGAAACTTACCTGTGCACCTGCTACTGATAAGTTACCTTGTGCGGCCACGTTAGCACCTGTCATCGACAGTGCAGTTGTGTTACCTGATTTAATCTCTAGATTTCCTGCCGAGTTGGACAAAATACCAAAACCTGTACCGTCGTCTTTCAAATATATGTCACCGGCACCAGAATCAATTACTACATAACCAGACATATCAAATTCCAAATTTCCTGTTCTTGCTATTTTTTCTGTTTCTAGAACAATGTGTCCAGTACCTTGTGTACCTATTGTTAAGTTGGCATTTGAAGTGTCAGTAGATAAAGTATCTGTTCTTAAAGTTACAAACTCACCTAGTGTCGCTTGTAATTCTGGTGCAGTAACAACACCACCTGATGTTGGACCAAGCACCAAGTTTGTTCCTGCCGCTGGTGAAAGTGTAATACTTCCTGAAGTTGATGAAAGTACATTGCCATCCAATCTTAAATTGTCAACATTCCACTGTCCATCTACAGTTCCAACGCCTGTAACATTTGTAGGACCGGTTAGGTTGATTGCTCCTGAACCATTTGGATCTAGGTCAATGTTTCCGTTTGTGTCTGTGCTTATTTTTCCGTCTGCATTGATGTTCAAATCACCAACGTTGAATGTTCCTGTTGTCAACGAACCAGATATAGTTGTGTTACCTGTTGTTGTTACATCTGCTGTTGAAATAGTACCTGATACAGTCAAGGCACCTTGTACCGCTACTGCCTCGCCAAACGTGACTGCTGATGAATCATCTGTAGTGATGTGTCCTTTATCGGAGCCACTTCCTACTATGCTGATACCGTTTATTTTAACTGATCCTGTACCTGCTGAACTTATGTTTAAATTATCATTTGATCTTGTTGCAGTGATTTCGTTATCTTTTAATCTAACACCGTCAACATCTAATTGACCAGTAACCGTGTGTGTGCCAGTTGTTGCTATGTTGGCAGTTGTCAAAGTTCCAGAAAAGTTTCCTGTTCCTGAAACAACTAGTCCTTCATTGATATTAATAATGCTTGAGTCATCTGATGAAAGACTTGTGCCTTTAATTTTGATTGCACTTGCGATAACCGAACCTGTTCCACCTGGTGTCAAATTTATATCTGCATTTGATGCCGATGTGATTGCGTTATCATTGAAAGTTAAATTATCGATATTAACACCACCTGTTCCGTTTCCTGTTAGGGATAACGAACCGTTTGTTGTGTTTGTTGTGATTGTAGTTCCGTCAATTTGAACTTGGTCTGCTTCAAATACACCAACAACTTTTGTTTGGTCACTTGATGCATTACCCAGGTTTATGTTTCCGTTTGCAAATATATTTCCTGTTGCTGTAATATTACCTGATGCAGTGATATTTCCGCCTACATCTAAATTTTCATTAATTTGTATCTGTGTTGAATCACTTGAACTCAACGATGTACCACTTATTTTAATGGCACTTGCTACAACACCACCTGTGCCGTTTCCACTTAATACTAGATCGGCATTTGAGGCATTGGCCGATATTTGGTTTCCTGATATTGAAACTTGTTTTCCAAACGGTGATGCACCGTATAATTCTGTAAAATTGTCATTTATTTTGTTAAATGCGGTTCTTAACGGATCACCTGTTCCGTCATTTGCTGATGAACCTACATTAATTGTTTGTTGTGCCATACTTTAATATCCTCGCTGTTACGATTATTTATTTAGAATTCTATAAACCTAATGTAATTTTTATGCGTTAATTAAGGTTCTTACAAATTTGTAAGTGGCAGAATCGGCACTGATCGGAACCATTCTTACTCTCACATTTCCTGAATCTATATCTGCTGTGAATGTTGCCATACCTGCTCCTGAACTGCTTACCGATGTATCTGTGATGTAGGCATTGGATCCGTCATGCGTCACAAAAATGGAGTGTAAGGCAAATCTGCTGTTTGTGGAGTCTGAAATGGAAACTTCGTATTTTGCACTTCTATATGTTGCCGCCGAAAACGTGTCCAGGTTGGCTATCGATGAACTTGATGTTGTTGCCTGTCCGTCACCGATGTCTCCCCTTGTCAACGCAGTAACACCTGTGATACCACCTGCAACTGTAAGTGTTCCAGTTATGTTGACAGCATCTTCGATCTGTATCGCAGAAGAGTCTGCAGAAAATATTCTTTTACAATCAACTGCACCAACACTGATATCTCCGTTAACGGTCAAAGAATCATTTATTAATACTGCCGTACTGTCATTGGAATTGATTGTGTTTGTGTCTATTGTGTCTACTGATAATGAACCATTAACGTTTAGAGAGTCGTTTATCAAGACCGCTGAAGAATCATCACTTGCGATAGTTGATACTCTTAGTTCGTCATTTATTTTAATTCCTGTGGAATCGTCTGAACTTATTGTTGAACCGGATATTCTTATTGCACCTGCAACAATGTTTCCTGTTCCACTTGCACCCAAAACCAAATCATCGTTGGTTCTTGTTGCTTCAATGTGATTATCTCTAATTTGTACGCCTTCAAGTTCAACAACACCCGTACCTGATGCTGTCAATTTCAAGTTTGCATTGGTAGAACTAGTTTGGATCTGGTTTCCACTAATTGTAATCTGTGATGTAACTGGTGATGCCGCATACAGTTCTGTGAAGTTTGCATTAACGGCAATAAACGCCGTTCTTAGATCATCACCTGTTCCGTCGTTTGCGTTACTACCTACATTAATTGTTGTCTGTGCCATATTATAAACTTACCTTTACTGTCGCACCATCTCTATATAATCTTCCTGCCACTCCTGGATCTGAAGTTGGAAGTGCTGTGAAGTCAATCTGTGCGCCTGTGACTTCTAAATTACCTGTTACTTTAGTTTTTGTGTGTCCCACACGTAATCTTTCTGCCAGTGAAGAACCATCATGTGTTTTCACAAAAACTTCATTGGAAGTTCCTGAGGTTCCATCCATCTGCAGTTCTGCTCTTACGTTTCCGCCTGAATTT
>Ga0163111_10003551_pt1 | contig 10093 bp, 9 predicted proteins | sample CRUFie1St18metaG_FD_109645 | JGI IMG/M metagenome (GOLD analysis project Ga0163111, IMG submission 109645) | Marine microbial communities from the Costa Rica Dome - CRUD Field 142mm St18 metaG | ecosystem: Environmental > Aquatic > Marine > Oceanic > Photic zone | place: Costa Rica: the Eastern... | reverse complement strand
ATGGTTACAGAACTAACTCTGAGAAGTTAGCCAGAGCTGATTGGTCCAGCATTGTAACAATAAGTATAATGCCCCAAATCCAATATGGTTAATTCGGTTCATCAGTAATGAGGATCGGAAAAAACGTAAACTGAACGAGGATATATTCTCGTTTAGCAATTAAAACTGTGTCAAATTAATGAATTAGGATTCTTAATTGCAAATAAACCTTCGAGGCTTTTCGGTCTTGGATGTATTTCGTGATTTAATCACAAACTTGTATGGAGATAAAAAAATGAAAAATGATAATAATAGAAATGAAAATGATGAACAAACAATAAGAAATGAATCGCTCACATGGCCTGAAGCATATTATCCAGTCGAAGATAGATTGGTAAATGTTGAATATGCTTTGAACATTAGAGCAAAGAACGGTGGAGAATATCGAGAAAATCCATGTGTTCATTCAAAAACCGCCTGGGAAAGAGGAGAAGGTATTCTACTAACTCCTGTTGATAATTCCTTGAATGATAAAGTCAACTTCTTTCGAGCATTCCCTAATCAAAACGATTTGATAGAAAATATTGCGACGAGTCTAGGTATAGATCCTATTTACACTAATAGTGCTATAAGAGTTAGTGGTATGATTGATATGTTAGAAAGAGCATTTAACAATGACCGAGACATTATAGAAAATATGGGAATATTATCTATATTTGTGAATAGGGATAACTGTAATTTACTGCAACCAGATATAATTATCAAACATGATGGTGAATTTCAAAATAAATACAATTTCAAAGAGACTAGATTGTACATCAGAGATTGGGGGAGGAATCCCGAAGAATCAGAGCGAAGTGATTGGATTCTGAACATAACGAAGTATGAACATAATATTGTATCAGATTGGATTAAATGGAAATTACATTTTTCAAACGAATGGAACAGATACAGAACACGAAGAATAGCGAAATCAGTACAAGGAAGTAACAGTAGGAATATCTCAGGGTTTTCACTTTCAGGTATTAGGAAAAATGTAACTATTAACGAACTCATGGCAGTGTATTGTGGGGAATTACTTAGCCAAGAGGCGAGGTGGTTTTGGTGAAAAAAGGGGATGATGAAGATTCAGAACCTGAATTGAATATACCTGACATGACTAAAATATACGAAGCTATTGCTGATCTTCTAGAACTAACTATCTTCGTATCGAAGATGAATGAGAAAGAGGAAAGTGATCCATGTAAGAACGGGGACCTAAGGGATTGGACGCAAATAGACAATGACTATACTGATGAATTTAAGGAGGAATTTAAATGAAAGAAATCAACAATCAGTCAGTATTAGCTTCTTTCCATGTTAATGGATTTGATGAGCATAATCGATCTTTAGATTGGATTGAAGGAACTGCTAAGAAAATAGGGGCGGTAATTAATCTAAATACGGAAGGCAGATGGACTAGATTTGCTGAAAGTTTTGAGATTAAGCTTAATGGAAGAGATTCCGGTATCATTTACAGAATTACAATATCTCAATCGCATAAACAAACTAAATTTCTTGCACAAAGATTTGACGAAATTGATTTAAACGAAAAAAATGCGAAAATAATCATGAGTGCTTTCCCTGAAATTATGCATTATGAGGTTAATTGGTTTGACTTACGTAGTTCAGAGTGGCGGGGCGTATGTATGGAGGGTGTACGTGATAAATCGAAGCCTTACTGGCCTGGAGATGAAATTGTATCTGTCATGTATGCATTACATAATGATCTTCGAAGTTGTTTCGATAAAAACATGGATACGCTTAGACGTGAAATGGCCCAAGCCCTAATCGTATATTGGTTTGCAAGAGAAATGCCAGGTGAATATCCATTTGAATATTCATTAAATCAGATTTGTGAATTTATTGAAAACTTGGAGTCTCTCCAGAAAACCTCAGATAAAGATGAATTTCAATCTTTATTCAATGAGTCTTTGAAATTAAGTATTTTCAATACTGCCGAAAAAATTCAAAATAATATTGGGAGAATATGAGAATGAAATTTAAAGTTGCTGTTATAGGGGCTGGGGGTATAGGGTCAAATTTACTCAGAATCTCTGTCCCAACTCTCTCACAAAATATTTTATCTAAAAAACTTGGAGGAATTGAAATAACGTTATTTGATTCGGATATTGTAGAGCGAGATAATTTATATCATCAAGGATATAATATTTCTGACATTGGTAAGTTTAAAGTGGATGCTTTAGTAGAATCTCTACGATTATTTGAATCATCATTAATCAGTTTCAAACCAATTAATAAAGATGTGAGTGATTCAACCAAACTTGACATTTTCAATTTAGTTATTGTCTGTGTTGATTCTCCACATGCAAGGATAATTACTCATTCTAAATGTCGGACTTGGTTAGATTTGAGATGTAGAGGAGATAATTTCATGGCTCTAGATTATAATGCAGATAATAATTTAATAAAATCACTGACTGATTTGGAACAAAAAGATGGATCATGCCAATTTGAAGATGCAATTCAAACTGGTAACATTCAATTTGGTAACGCATCTGCTGCTGTCTTTGGAAGTCAATGGATAATCCAGCATTTAAGGATTATACTAAGTCAAAATAATGCTATGTACCCAAAAATCAGATCTGAGTCAATAACTTTTGGAACCTTAAGAAAGTATATTTGAGAATAACGAATTGATAAAAATCAATTCTCTGCCATAAAATAACTCTCTCGGGAATACAAAACGGAGGGAGAGGCCCCCGGGAGGAGTGCAATCATGTACTCATCTCTGCCTCTCTCTCCACACTGTGTTAAGGCTTCAATGGACGCTCCAGCGTCCACCATTTAGAGTTCATGCCACTCGATGAGTTTTCATTTTAGAGAATGGAGATAATCTTTCAACACAAGTGCAGACATGATATTGTAATCCTTGAAATTCTCTGTTAAGTTTGTATAAATCTTGTCATTTCTTTCAAGATACAAGATTCCATCGAGTATCATAACTGGCCTAACATTTTTCTTCAAGTTTTGGTCTTCAACCATGGTTTTTGCGTCTTCAAATGATTTATCCTGATTGCCACCGGAATCAGTAATCCATTTCGCCTCTCCAATTACATATATATCATTAATTCTTGCAACAAAATCTAAGCCTTTATTGATGGAATAACCTAAATGATCTTTTGCAAATTGTTTCAAAACTGCGTCGCTACCATCCAAGAAGCCGTCATGAGTAGTTTTCTTGAAATCCGAAATTTCCATTCTTTCTAACCCCAAAGGACTAGGGGACTGATTACACCATTTACGAAACATGGGGCCAATCTGTTGATTTGTCTCTTTTGGGCGGGTACAGGCTTCTATTATACCATCAAAAGTCATCTCTTCGAGAATCTTCCCTATTCTTTGTACCTGTCCAGGGTTCTTAGAAATAGTCGACTTGTCTCGCTTCCAAAATCCAACATAACTTTCCTTGTATGGAAATACGCCTTTTTTCGTCTTCACGTTCTCAATCAATAACTCAATAACTTTCTCCCAGTTTTTTACACCATAGTACGTCTCTATTTGACTCCATAATTCTTTGTCAAGTGGCCTTTTACCTGACCTTTTAATTGGATAAACTTGATATAAATTATCAAGATAACCATGTGAATTAGCTAATTTAATACTCTGGAGAATCCATTGGTTCATGAAGGAGGTGTTTAGTTTTAATTATTTAAGCCTAATCTCTTAGAAGAAACTTTTATTGCCAGTGGAGATGAATCTATGCCGATGAATCTCCTACCGTTATCTTTTGCAGCAAATAACACTCCCCCTGAACCGCAAAAGCAATCCAAAACCATATCTCCTTCTTTGCTTGAACTACGTACTAAAATGTCTAAAAGTTGATAATTTTTTTCGGTGGGATATAGTGGCTCTTGAGGATCCTTGTAGGTCATTACATCCTGAATTCTACTTCCTTTGTCATTCTCGGCAAAAACTTTTTTTCTTGGGTTTCCAGTGCTGGACCACTCTATCAAACCCATATTTTCTAGGCGTTCGAGCTCCACCGGCGGACTCCTCCAATGCCTTCCTTCCGGGGGCATTAGTCCACGCCAAGGTTTCCCAGTATCTCCATCCCGAGTCTCTCCTGGCGCATGTAATGGAACTGTTGTATATCTACGGCCTTCATCATCTATTTTCTTGTATCCATTTAAAATTTGGTCCTTAGTCTTAGGAATTTTTATGTCATTCCATGTATGATTCTCTGATTTTGAATAGAATAGTATATTGTCCTTAATATTTCCAAATTGCTTTTGTTTGAAATTCTTAGGATTACATTTGATTCTTGAGATATCATTTAGAAAATTCTTCTTGCCAAAAACATCGTCCATTAATAGCTTAACATAATGCCCCATTGAATTATCTATATGTAAAAATATTGAGCCTTTAGAAGATAATAATTCATTCAGTAAAATTAGTCTATCATGAATGAACTCAAGAAAATCATCGTCTTTAAGCACATCGGTATAGGCTATTTCACCTCCTTTTTTACGACTAATAGTATTCTTTCGTGTATCAGAGGTTGAAAAAATATTGTTAGAAGAATAGGGAGGATCGATATAAACTAGATCTATTTTGCCCTTCATATCATGATGAATGAGTAAGGATTTCATTACTTCTAAATTATCTCCGCTAAGTATTAAATTCTCAAGACTAGAGGATGCTTTTAATGGCCCAATGTCTCTTATTTTACTCATTAAAGTAGACAAATCTTTTTTACCTTTAAAGACTAGTTCCATGTATATCATTCGAATCGAATATTGACAGTATAAAGATTTAACCTACTGTAATGCGTAAAATAATATCAAAAACATCAAATTATAATATTGAGAAGGGGCGGATGGAAAATCGGAGAAGGTCCGGGATTCAGTTCATGGAGTGAATTTCAGAAAAATCATTAAACCCTCGATATTATCTAAATTTTCACCATGGTGTGTGAGCGACTGAAATTGTCTTGGGGGATAGGATTTTTAGATACAGAATACCCTAAGATTAAGACTGGAGAAACTATACTAATTCGAGGCAAAAGGTCTTCAAATGAAATTCTCATAAATAATATGATTTGTGAAGAATTATCCAAGCGACAGCCCGTTTATTGGATAGATGGCGGAATGAGACTTGATCCTTCCTTACTAATTCCTACCCTACTAAAAAAGCATGGAAAGATTACAAATTTAGACTATTTATATGCAAGCAGAGGATTTACAGCTCACCAAATGCTAGAGATTATCAAACGCCTTGCGAGAGAAGAAGAAAACGAGAAAAGATTAGATAGTGGGAAATTGATTATAATTTCAGATTTAGTCAATATGTTCATGGATGAACAAGTAAGCTCATCTGAAGGTAAATCAATGTTAAAAAAATCTTTATCTTATATCAAAGAAATAGCCATGAAATATAACTCAGCTGTAATATTAACCATTGGATCAAAACAAGAATCGTTTCTTTCCCATTCCATGAGAGACATTTTAAATTCGGAAATCAAAGACTCTATTAGTATCATATCTCAATCTAGAGAAATCACTTTTCTAAAATCTGAATCAACAGGTATTGTGGTAAATCCATTGATTACACAAAATTACATATCTAATTTACAGGAAGTGGACATCGATAACCAAGAGTCCAAAGTTGTTTGGATACATCCTCTTGAAAGTATATCATCTTCTGAAATACCAAACGGCGATAAAATCGCAAAAGTAGCACGTAGAGCTAAAGTATGATAATATTCAAAGTCAGGATTCTGCCCTAATATTGAAGGCTTCCCTAGCTCGATCTCAGATTTTAATCTGATCCTATCTGAGGGATTAATTCTATCTTTCCCAACTACTACGAATCTAATTTTTTGTCCCGGAAATGTCTTATCTCCAATTTTCGCCTCTCTAAGAAGAGCTGCTGCAGTCAGATTCAATACTTTATTCTCACCTATGTTATATTGAACTCTTCTCGCAATAATAAGTTCTGATATTGGAATCTCATTATTCCTAAGTCTGAGAATTTCTTGATGGAAAATTTCTATCGATTTTCCAATTCCTTTCTTGGGAAATCCTTCTCTTAATTTCTCAAGAATACTAGTTTGAATTTCTTTGACCCACTTGCAAGTCGAATGTTGACGGAGTTCAATACCTCTTATTTTCCAACCTTTTTTTCCATATGCAAAATACTTGTTCAGAGAACCAACACCTGTAGTTTTATTTGGCACAAAAGCAATCCACTCATAGACGTCTTCAAGTTCTATTGTGACTCCAGATTTAGATTCTATTCGAGACATAAGATTAGTTATAGATTTATCAAGTTCTTCACTGTTTCTTTGATGAGAATCTACTAACCAGATAGAATCAACAATTGCATGTAGACATTCCCATCCATCTTCTTCAGCATCATTCATAGCATCTATTATCATTTTTCTGGACCAAGCACATATAGCCTCATGGCACTCTATTCGGCCAAACCGAGCATTCCTGTAACCTGTATATCCAAAACAAGTCACTAGTAACCATTTCAAAACATTTTGTCGCCTGTCCCAGCTATCATTCTTAGATTTTACTTGTGATTTGAGAAATTTTCTTCTCTGAATTATTGGTGCTACAACTCTACCTAAAAAGCCATATCTCTTGGTACAAGTATGAATATAAATTTCAGGAACGAGAAGTTGTAGTCTTTTATTCGATTTTTGACGTAATTTAATCTCTTTCGACGCTTTTTCAGGGTTGATTGGAAGAAATCCCATACGGAAATTATCTTTTTTAGATACCTCGCAACATTCACAATTCATAGTCTCGGGACTGATATTTCTAGTCGCTATAATACTGGGGAACAAACTTGCGAAGTCTAACTCATACACTTTTTGGTAAATACCGGGTTTAGGGTCGAGGTAGAAGCCTCCTCTATCCGAAATTAACATTTGAGTACCTGTCTTGAAATCCTCAGGTCTATTCTTCTTCCAGGGTACTAATACACCATCCTCCATTGACTGTTTTATCTGTACAGCAGAGATTATCGACCCAGGAGATAGTCTAGAAATATCTTGAGCAGGTATACAAGACATTTGAGAAAGTTCGCAGATTCCTTCTATGCCACCTTCTTTACCTATGAAAGAGGTACTCATATCGATATGTATTCTACCTTCCAATGCATGATATGCATCTGACCTCATTATACGTCCGTAGCTTCTCGTTGTAACTGCTCTTCTTCGAACTTTGATATCGTGCATGTTTCTACCAATCTTCAATGTTTGACCTTTATCAGATGCTATCTTCATCAGGGTTGGAAAGTCGAAATTATCTCCCCCAAAAGTTACTATTACGTCGGGGTCTATTGTATTAACTAACTGCTCTATTTTTTCGATAAAATTATGTGAATTCTCTTTGCAATCAAGAGTTATTTCAAAACTAATATTATCAGATTCCTTTCCTAAAGTACCCATATCTGTTATTGACACAACATATATTTTTTCACTCAAATTTATATTTGATTGATTACTCTTTGAATTGATTCTAATCATTACCTGCTTTAGTGGAGGAATATTAGATAGGTTATTATTTTCATCCAAGGGTATAACCTTGTCGCCAGAAATCCTAATTTTTCCAAAAGGAAATATTTTTGCATCTAATAAAAAACGTTGTGAAGGTTTGGAGTCTACGGAAAAAATTTCATATTTATCCCATTCACCAAGTGCAGAAATAACGTCAGCCACCTGCTTGATTTTCGAGGGTTTTGTGAGAGAAATGCGTAAAACCTCTGAAGGTAGAGAATTCTCATGACTGGTCAACCTATGTTCTCTTGAAAATTTCATTTCTCCATACAACATTTGATATTCTATTTTTCTAAGTTTAAATTCTAGTTTTTGTAAATCATCTAAGTCGGCTTTGACATGTAAATAAGAAGTCCATCTAATAAAATGCTTAGTTACCTTGCCGCAATCCTCCTTTATCCACAAAACTATTTTTTCAGATTTCTCATCTAGATAAGTATCAAGAATCCACCCCTCAACCATTTTTCTCTTCCGCCTCTTCCAATTTTGAAATTCTTAAACTAATATCAACAAGTGCGGCTAGTATGGCCGGTTCAAAAACATCTGAAGCCGGAAGCATTCCGCAAGCAGATGAACGGTTTCTTATAGATTTTAAGATACGATCAAATTCATCCTTCTCGGATAATCGAAGGACTCTTCTGAAAAGGACCCAAGATTCTATTCTACGCTCTATTCTATCTCTCCAAGTTGACACAGTTCTACCCATAGCATTGTAGATTATTTCGGCGGTTTAATGAACTTTTCATCCATCAACTACTGAATTTAATTTTTAGCAACTCTTAGTATACTTATTTCAGATTATTTACATTCTGGCTATACTTCTATAGCAATCTACAGGAGGGACGGTGCACATAGTGCAGTAAGAGTCAAACTGATTGTTTTTAATCCAACCATTTACAATTTCAAATCCCTAGCGTCCACCATTAATCGCTTTCTTGCTGCGCTTTTACGGCTGTTCTCTTGAGGAACGGTGCATACAATGCAGGAAGAATAAGAAGACTTGATAGTAGAGCCAAAATTATTGCAACAACAAATGCTTGACCAAACAAACGAAGAGGTAACAAAGCTGAGAGATTTAGCACTGCAAACCCACCAGCAGTAGTCAGGGCAGCACCTGCCATGGCTCGCCCTGTAGTAGCCGTAGATTTTGACACCCATTCCTCAATTTTACCAAACGGATTATGTTCTGCTTCTTCCTCAAGCCTAGTAGTAAAGTGAACAGCATAATCAACACCTAAGCCCAGTGAAAGAGCCCCAATTGTAACAGTCTGTGAATTTATGTTGTATCCAGTGTAACCCATGATACCATATACCCAAACAACGACCATAACCAATGGAATCCAAGAGACTACGCCGCGCTGAACTCCTTCCTTGATGTCATTATCATTACGTACAGTATGAATACCTACTAGCATGAATAAAATGACTACGGCAACGATTCCTGTTGATTGTACAGAAGCAGTAGCAACGTCTGCTGTTGTTTGAGCATTTATTAGAGCGCGACCACTGAGACGTAAATTATAGCCATCGCCAGCATCTACAGACAAAGTCTCGAGATCTGCTTCGATACTTTCAGCAAGTTTTACTGTCGCGCTCCAACCTAAAGTATCGGCCTGGAAGGATAATACAGTCTGCATACCATCTCGAGCAAGTAGACTTTTTGTGGCCTCAATACCGGTTTCATTTTCAAGAGACCAAGTCAACAGTGATTCATACCCTGTACTATAACCGCTATCAGCAGCCTGCATGAATCCATCAACTACCGGATCCTGAAGACGAGTTTGTTCATATACGTCCCAAATTCCAGTTGGTATCCCACTAAGATCGTCACGTTGTAACATGGTTGTTAGTGCCGTATTCCAAGCTGCTCGACCTTCTTCAGTAATTACATCACCATCTAAGACTACATAGAGTGGTGAACGGCTGGTGCCAAATTCATCACTTATGAGCAAGAAATCTTGAACAACGGGGATGGATTCATCAAGTTGATCTCGTTGTTCAAATGCTACTTCTAGTTGTTGAAATCCGGCTACCATTGGAGCTAATAAAATAAGAGCAATAATTCCCACTTTCAATGGTTGGGTAGAAAGTTTACCGAAACTTTCCGCTACAGGGCCAACGCTAATCTTACTTGCTTTCTCCAATGGAAGATTTTTGGTTGGGAAGATAAGCATGAGAGCAGGTAGAGCGGAGATACTAAGGACATAAATTAGAAACAGACCTATTGCAATAACAGTACCGAAAACTTGTAAGAAGGCTAGGGATGATAATCTGAATGAAAGGAAACCAACTATATCAGTAGTAATTGCAATCATTAATGCAATGGAAGTCAAGACGGTTCCTTGACGAATGGCTCGCTGACGAGAAGCCCTGTCAAAGTCCTGAAGTGTAGAACGCCCCTCAGGGTTGCGTTGTTCTTCACTATTCAGTTCCTCTCTAATACGTAGAACCACGTGCAATCCGTAGTCTACACCAATTGCCAACAATAATACAGGAATAGAATTCATGGCGGCATTAAATGTCATGTTGATTCCGAAAAATTGT
>Ga0163111_10003549_pt1 | contig 10095 bp, 4 predicted proteins | sample CRUFie1St18metaG_FD_109645 | JGI IMG/M metagenome (GOLD analysis project Ga0163111, IMG submission 109645) | Marine microbial communities from the Costa Rica Dome - CRUD Field 142mm St18 metaG | ecosystem: Environmental > Aquatic > Marine > Oceanic > Photic zone | place: Costa Rica: the Eastern... | reverse complement strand
GCGCGCTCTTTTTCTTACATACTAAATACTACGGTATAGCTACGTATTTTTCCTATGTATCTACCATTTCTTCTACTTCTTGCTGTTTAATAAATGATATGCAATAATTGCGGCGTCTGGGAAACGAGTGACAAAGTACAACCCGACGAGTCGCTGCACTTGGTCGAGCTCGTCTTCGCCCGGTTCTTCCACAAACGGGGCGCCGTGATCAGAGAGCCATTTTTTCATTTCGCGTTGAATTCGAAGCCCTTCCCCGCGATCGTTCTTTCTAGGCATAGGAGGATGGACGTAGATGTTGCGCATGCAAAGAACTAAACCGAGGTAATCTTTCGAGTACTCGCCAAAGTTGAGTTGTTCTTGCTTTTGGTCTTCCGATATTTCAGTTGTGAGAGACTCTAACGATGCCGAGGATACCTTTAGCATTTGCATTTCACCTCCTTCGCTGTCACTATGATTGGCACTCGACAGCGATGGAGCAGAAGCATCATCATCGTCATCATCACCACCATCACTACCAATATCGGGAACCAAAGCGGTCATTCTCTTTTTCTTCTGGCGTTCTCGTCTTTTGTCAGCTTTCATTGGTAGTCTCTGCTGCTGCTGCTGAGAATAAAAATCGTTGTTGGTGTTGCTGCTGCTATCTTCTGCTCTTCTCCTTTCTGATCTTTGCAGCAAACTTGGCAGGATGGTGTTTTTCCAGTTATCGATATCTTTTGTCACTCTCCTAACCTCGACTTTTCGACCGCCCCAAGCCCTCTCGACTAATTTTTGCGTGGTCTGATCGCCGATTAAACTCCCCGCTTTGCTAACTTTGGCCGGGTTGATCCTATCAGCCAAGTCCTCGATTTGATACATGCAGAAATCTGGATCCCATAACCGCATCATAGATACAAACTCTGTAGAAGTTGGGCGTTTTTGCGGATTCTGATGGAGCGTTTTTCCAATCAAATAGTTGGCGACGACTTGCACGTGTCGAGGTAAATTCGCGACTTGTAAAAGGTTATTCAAATTTTCGTACCGACCGTCCCTTTTGTTCTGATTCATCCTCGTAATCGCAGCAAAATCCGTTTCTTTGATTTCCTCGGAAGAATAAGGAGACCACGCTCCAGTGAGGATTTGAAAAGCCAAGCATCCGAGATCCCAGACGTCTCTCTTCGGAGTGAGTTGAGCCGCTCCTGTTCTATCGTTGAGAACCTCCGGAGGTTCTCTCAATGGATTTTGCATGCTTCCGGTGCCCAGGGTAGACGGACCCATGGTAAATCTCGACGTTAGATTCTGCGCTCCCTGAGCACCTTCGTAGGATTGGAATCGATTATCAAATTCTTTCGCGAGGCCGAAATCCGAAATTTTGAAGGTTTGTGTTCTCTTTCCTTCTTCGTCTATAATTGCGCTTTGCAAACAGTTATCCGCCTTAATGTCGTTGTGCGCTACTCCTGAGGCGTGTATTTCTTTCACCGCAACGGCTATTTGCGACACAACTCCTACGCGTTTTTCCCAGGGGATATCCTTGACACTTTGACGTGCTTCCTTAAATTCTGCATATTTTTTCTTGTGCGCACCCGCGCCTGTGACCAACCAGGATGTAAGCGTCTCGCCGCACAATTCGGTCGCTACGTAAGCGGCTTTGTTTGAATAGTCATAGGCGTCATCATCTTCATGTACATTTAGCTCCGCGCCAAATAAGCGAATGATTCTCCTCGATGCGATTTTCCTGTGAACCTCAAATTCTCTTCGAAGCAATTGTCTTCGTTCGTCTGCTTTTTTTGGATCGGCATCGAGCGGGATTCTTTTGATCGCCGCATCGTACGAGTTGACGACGTCTTTTGTCGGATGTTTCTCGTCGTAGTAGCCTTTATAGACGACAACCCCGAGCGAACCTGTACCTAAAATACTTTTTCTGTCGTACCAAATTGATTTGCCTGCGTTCACTTCACCCGAATACCGTTGCTTATATGCACTCATACCTCTTTTCACTCTCGTGTCTTTGAGATACTGAGCGTATGCTTTTTGAAGCTCCTTTTGACGCAGTACTGCTTTTTCAATTACCTCGTTCGGAATTGCAGAGTGCGATTGCAAGAACGCAATTCTATCTTTTAAAGCAAAATGATCGGTCTCATCCATTGCGCGAAAGAGATCTTTACACGCCTCCAGCATCTTTAATCGACTGTCCATCATTTTCATGACTTCAGTAAATTCGTCAGATCTGGCGTTAATTTCCTCTAGTGAAATGCCTTTATTAATGAATTCCTTCCATTCTGGGTTCGGATTACCGTCCTTGTCGAAGACAAAACCATCTTTCTCTTGAAAGTACACGCGACGTTTTCTCGCTTCCTCGTTCGCTTTAATTACGCGGTGTATGAGAGTGTCGATTTCCTCCTCGTCTTGCGCGAGGATAGGCATCGCTTCATCGTCGCACAAGAGTTTCAACTCGTTCAGTTTCTCCTTCATTTCTTCTAGATTATGGTCCTCAAACATGATTGCTTTCTCGATACCTTCAACATTTCCTAATAATCTGATAAAATACGGGTCTTTTCTCGGTAAACCAGCTTGGTCAAGATCATCGATACATTTCAAAATCGCCGATTCGTAGATGCCCCGAAGCACTCCAATTGGGTATTCCTCTGGGTTTTTTCTTTGTACCACAGAGTTAATGAGCTCCTCCGCGTTCTCTTTTGCTTTCGCCACGCAATACGCGCGACGAAATCTTCGCAAAACATCTTCTACTTGAGTCAAAGGCGGGAAATTTTCTGAAACCGAAGAGGAAAAAGACGCAGCCGTCGACAAACTTCTGTCTTCTTCGTTTTGAGTAGTAAAAGCTACTTTTCGAGCTTCCTCTCACGCCGTTAATTCGTCTTCCGTCATCCCCCCGTTCAAACATTCCATCGTGTCCAGAATTGCAAGTTTCGCTCGATTACCAAAGTGTTCAAAATGCATGTCGTCTTTGCGTTTGTTATCAAATCCCAACTGCACGAAAAATCGAATCGCGCGACCGAGATACCCATCTTTCTCCCTGTCCATTTCTTTTGAAAAAGTCCACGAGATATCTTCAAATTTCTCTTTCGCTTTACTCGAAGGGCAATTACCATCTTCCAACGCTTTAATAATCTCATCTAAATCTAAATCGGCATCAATAAACGCTCTCTCTTGATGCACAAAGGCATTCGCCATTCGATTTTCCCACTCGATGGCGCACGCCTCTCGAGTCAATCTCACGGTTTCGTTTTGTAAATTTTGCCATTGAAGTTCGGATGATGATGTGCTGTTGGCGTTTCTGTTATTGTCCAATTCTACTCCACACACGGCAACGTCCACGTTGGTTTCTCGTGCGAATCTAAAAATATCTGACAACTCTTCCACAGCTTTTTCGTTGGTCGATTTTGACGGCAAAACGAAGGCAACAACTAACGGATTATTGCCCCCATCTCTGTTGAAAAACGGAAACGGAAAATATGTCGGCGAAACGACATGTGGATGGATTAACTCTTTCATCCGTCCAGACGTTTGCTGATTCACGAGGTTCCCGTCGTGGTCCACGGTTTGTACCTTTTTCATGTGAACCAAACCAGTGTCTCTCGAATTTGGTCGCGAAGAAGCGCCGTCCGTACCTAAAAACGACTTCTTCAACTTCTTCGAAAATGTCCAATCGGTCGTATACATAAAAGCTGCATCCCTCATCACTTGACCATATAAACCCTCGTGCAACAACAAGCTTTCATCTTTCGGTAATCCGACGATGGTTAACCACATCTGTCTCCTCTTACGCAGCTTCAACTTCAAAGGCCACTTAGACCACCAATCGTTCCCAGATTGCGAACTGTAATACAACAAGCTATTCACGCTCATAAAATCTAACAACTGAGTCCCTTTCACGGTCATCTCCATCGTATTTTTCGCTTTCAGTTGATAATACGTGGTTATCTTCTTCGGTGTTCCGCTAAATGGCGGAGGTTTTCTTTTCGTTTCTCCTTCGCCGACGACGTGCACCAATACGGGCACTTGTGTCGGGAACCACGCCTCCATGGAAGTTGCTTGTCTCAACCACATCCACATCCAAGGAAAATTGTTATCTGTGTTCTTTTCAAACTCTCTCGTAGGTAAGTGCCCTTTGTACCCGCTGATTTTTCTATAGACAAACGAAGGGAAATACGAGTTTATCGCGCCTTGTTTCTGTTGCACTCGCAGAACGTAATCTGTTTTCTTCTTCATCTTCCCACGCGCGTTGCTCTCGACAACGACCGGGTCCCAGAAGTACTTGTAACACCACCACGCGTTTTCCGGTGGCGGTTTCCCGAGCTCAATCGCTCGCGTGAGTTCTTGTTGCGTTTGGAAATTGCTCGCGTACGCACTTTGTTGTCGCTCGCGAAGCGCAGCAGCAGCAGTAGCAGCAGCAGCAGCAGACGACGACCGGTGGCTCGCGCGTCTTCGCGCGTCTGCCAACGCGCGTCTTCTCATCGCGTCCTCCTCGGTGTGCTTTTCTTCATCTCATCAGGACGAGCTTTTGTTTTATTCTCTCTCGAAGGAGAGGAATTGTGAACCAATTTACCAATTGGTTTTACACAAAGAAAGAAAGAAAGAAAGAAAGAAATGTTGTTTGAGAGAACAAAAAGAGAGACTCTGCATTTTTTTTCTCGAATAAAATAATTAATTGGTCTCTCTCCTTCCTTTCTCCCTTCATATTTTTGTTTTTTTTAATTTTTTCTTTTGTCCCGCCAAAAAGGAAGAAAAAGAGGAAAAGAAGAAGCGTGTGCCCGCACAAAAGACAAACGTAAAGCGTAATAAAGGGAATTTTAAAGGGAGGTGGTGGTGGTCGTCACACTTCTCTTCTTTTGATCTCGCGCCTTTGTCGTTCGTCTGTGTCGCCTTTAAAAAACACGAGAGCGCAAAACCAGACGAGAGGGGGTTTAAGAGAGAGAGAGAGAGAGAGAGGGACTCGCGTCTTTCCTCGAGCTTCCCTCGAGAGGTCGCGCGCGAAGAGGAGAGAAAGAGAATTCATTCGTGCGCGAGCGATCATCCGAATTCTTTTGCGACGTAGAATATTAATCCCTAATTGGACAAAGGCACTCTCATTAAAGAAGAGACGCATTTGTGTGTGCACCGCCCCGAGACGGAGGAGAGACTCTCAGACACGCGCGCGCAAAGAGAGAGAAAGAGAAAGAGAGAAAGGGAACGACGGAATTATCTACGACAACATCATGGTTGCGGCGGCGTTGATGACGTCTGCGGAACAAAAAACAGCACCGGTAAGCGACATCGGAGGCGAAGAAAATGCAGTGATGACGACGACGACGACGAAAACAAAAACACACGTCGACGACGCGTCTGTCGTGAAGGTTGAAGAGCAACGAAAGATCGAGAGGCTTCCCAAGGAAGAGGCGGGTATGGAGGAGACTATGTGCAGAAACGAGATCGCTTCTACTTCGCTGAACGTCGAAAAGCAACAGCAGAAAAGGAAAGCTGGGGAACTGCCTATTGAGACGAAATTCTGGCACCCTTCGACGCTTCGCGAGCGGGGAGAAGACACGACGACGATGACAACAACAACAACAACAACAACTGGTATTGTTGCGGCAGAATTCGACGAGAATGGCATTCGCAAATCAAAAAGGTCTGTTAAGCCGAAAATTTTATTCGACGAATCCGGGGACTATGAGCATGTTTTAAATAAGAAGAAAAAAGCGAACGGGAATAGTAAGAACAAAGAAAACAACACAAAAAAACGAAAAATGCCAGCATCATCATCAGCATCTGCGGCGGCAGCAGTAGCAGCGGCGGCACCACCAACAGACACTGTTGTGGTTAAACTTGACTTTGAAGAATTGAGGGCGAAGAGAGCGTACATCGGAAAGAAAGTTGAAGTCTTCTGGCATGGCGAACGAGAATATCATCGAGGAACGATTGTGAACTACGATTACGTGGTGAGAAAACACCAGGTGAAGTACGACAACGTGATGACGAACAACGGAGAAGGCGAAGAGACATTGGATTTTATTGACATCGAGATCGACAAGCTCGAATGGTGCGACGACGAAAAAGACGAAAAGAATAACGACAACGCGAAAACAAAGAATGCAAAAAACAAAGTTACGTTACCGGCGCAAGGTAAAATGTCTGAGATTGTCGCACAGATGGCCGAGAATTGGCCGAAAGTTGGTACTCACGTTTGGGGTCGCGTGAAAGGTCACGGATGGTGGCCGGGGATCTGTAAAGGCAAAGAATCGTCGACGAGTCGAACTATCGCGTTCTTCGACGATTCCATGGCCAAGTGCTTGCGCGCCGATCTCGTGCCGTACACCAAGTTTCTACACGTTTTGAAAAAGTCAAAGGCGTCTAAAGCGTTCGAGAATGCGGTGAAACGATCGATGGAATCTGCTCAAAAGCACTTTTCGGAAAAGTTGAAGAAACGTGTGGCGAAAAAGCAAGAAGAGTTTGCAGAGATTCGAAAGAAGCATGCCATCGCCGCGAAGAAACAACAATTGCAAGAACAACATGCAATAAAGAATAGAGCGTTGCAAAACAACAAAAACAAGAAAGCAAAAAACAAACATAACAACAGAAACAACACCAACAAAGTTATCAGAAACAACAAGGACTTCTTCGCAAGCGTGGATCTGAATGGAAGCTCCTCCGCCGCGAGACTCGCTCGTTTGGGTAAACATTTCGACGCGCTGAAAGACCGCGTCGCTCCGTTAGCTATAGCCGCTTCACAGCACTTGCGAATGCAGTTGCAACTCCAAGAAAATACTGGTGGGGAGAATAGAATGGCCCAAATGACGGAACGCGAACGTGTCGTTCTCTTGGAAGAGCTCGAATCATTGAAGTCTTTTTTGGTTAATTCCGGAAGACATCTGGAAGCAATAAACGCGGAAAACCCCGAAGATGTTGCCATGTATGGCTATAACGACGACTTCGACAATCAAATTGCGAACGCAACGTTTATGACAGTTGTTGGCGAAGATATCGTCGGTAAAACCGGAGAAGGGGGAAATTTGGACGATCCCGATGATGTTAAAAACAACGTCGATGATGATAACGACGTCATCGTCGACGACTATATGATCAAAGATTTGGGATTGAGTGCTGATGATGTCGTTCAAGGCGAGGACGAGGACGAGGACGGCAAGCCGGAAGAAACAACAGCCATTGCGGACACGCTCGACCCGACACCTCTTGACGCGCTTCTCTTTCAAGAAGAAAACAAAGAAAAAGATGGAGAGCAGCCGAAAACGCCGCACTACCCAACTCGAGATGATGGAACGGAAGAGAACGAAATAAAGCACACGTCCAGCGACGACCAAACGGAGAGAAACGACAGCGACGACAACGATGCTTCGTTACCGTTGAATGAAAATTCCAAATCCGTCGGGGGCGACATCAAAGACCAAGAAGAAGAGGTTCGCAACACCGCTTCTAAAGTCAGCTTTTCACTCGAAGAGGAACAAAATAAAACTATCACAACGGCGATAACATGAAGAAATCCACATCATACGTCTACTTGATCCTACTATTATTCTTGTTGAAATACATCTACATACTATGTAATACCACGTGTTACCATCTTTAAACACTCAAACTCTAGTCTAGTCGTCATAAAGAATTTTCAAATTATAAAATGTCACCTCCTAAGTGGCTTCCGCTGGAATCCAACCCAACCGTCTTGAACGATTTCAGCTACTCGTTAGGGCTCTCCACTAAATTCTCGTGGTCGGACATTTTCGGTTTCGACGACGACATGCTCGCTATGGTTCCTCCGAACGTCAAGGCGGTCGTTCTTTTGTTTCCAATCACGGAGAAATCAGAATTGTATCAGAAAGAAGAACGGGAGAAGATTGAATCGAACGAGAGAGAAAATGTCGTCTCAGAGAACGTGTACTACATGAAACAAACGGTAGGGAACGCGTGTGGAACTATCGGTGTCTTTCATGCGATCATGAACAATCGAGAGGATGTATTGAATACAACGTCGGATGAAACAGTTGAAAAGAAAAGCTACTTTCAAACATTTTTCGAAAAGACGAAAGACATGACCCCGGACGAACGCGCGAAATTTGTGGAGACGGACACGGATTTGGAGGCGTATCACGCGACGGCAGTCAATGCTGGGGATACGACAGTGCCTTCTCTAGATGCGAAAATTGACTTGCATTTCATCGCGTTGGTCGAACGAGACGGGAGATTGTACGAGTTGGACGGGAGGAAACAGACAGCGATTGACCACGGCAATATTGATAGAGGAGAGCTGTTAAAAGCGAGCGTGGAGAGAGTGATTAAAGGATTTATGGAGAGAGCAGACGGGAGCATACATTTCGGGGCGTGCGCATTGGCCGAGAATAGCGGATTGTTTTAATAGAAGAGAAGAGAGAGAGATGGTCAAACAGAGTGTTATAATCGAGTGAGAGAGGTCGATTTTAGTTCAAAACATACGCGATATAAGAGAGTTCCACAAGTGCTAAATGTGTTATTATTCTTGCTAAAAAAAATGGATTCTCCCCTGTGCAAGTCTTCGAGAATCAAAACTCAGTCCCTTCTGGTGGTTGCGGCAACTTTCTGTTCTCCTGTCTCGCCATCGCATGGAAAATAGCTCCCAGCACGTCGCTAATCGAATTCTGCGGAGTCCACCCTCTTGTAACCCCAATCTTCCCTAAATCCACTTTCCCTGTTCGCCCGTCTACGCAAGAAGGTAGATTAATTTTCGTGATAAACGTCACCGTCGGCGGTTGCATCGGGTATCTCTCTCCAGCTTCTATTTGTAAAGAGTAAATGCGATTTTCGAACGACGATTGCATTGGTCCCAGGATAGTGCCGTTCCAGTATCGCATGTCGTCGTTATCATCTGTTGTTGTTTGTTTGTATCACGGGGAAGACGACGAAGGTAAAGGAGAAAGCAGCACTCGTCAGAATTCCCATGCAGAGCGCACAAAAAATAACAAACGCAGGTTCTCATCACGCGTGTACGACAGATCTCGTGTCCCAACGGAATGGCTCAAAGTAAACGGGGAGAAACGACGACGACGACGACGACGACCAAACAAGCGCAAAGACAGCGACGTAGAAAATCGTCTAAACGTCGCGCTTACCTCTATCGGCGAGCCCGAGCGAGCAGTGGTGCGAGTTCACTCCTGTCCCTTTCTCCCCGGCTTCCAACTCTTCCAAAAGTTTAAACGTTCTCGGGACGACGACTTTTTCTCCTCCTCCGCCCTGTTGTTGTTGTTGTTGTTGCGACGACGAGCGCCCACCTCCTCCAAACATGATGACGCCGACTAACTCTCTCTTGCTTCTCTTACGTCGTCGTCGTCGTCGTCGTCGTCGTCACACGCAGTGGCGAAGACGATTTCAAAAAGATGGACGAAAAGTGAGAAGACTAAAACGATATTACTACGTAAAGTTTTGATTTTCGTGTGTTAAAGGCTTTCGCGCGACGTCCTCCATGTCATCATCGTTACAACACTACTCTCTCCCTATCTCTCTCTTACTCGCTACTATGATGTTGTTAGTCTTGTTGGAATATCTTACTCGCGTCTCCGTACGCGGATCCGACGCCGACGCCGACGCCAAACGCGGACACCGCGGCGCGCGCGGTCGTACCTCGACACATCAGCAGTGCCATCGTTGTCCCTCCAATCGCACCATACACGACGCGTCGCAACGACACGTCGATGGCGGCTTCCCATTTCGCGTCCAATTGAAGTTCCGGTGCGCGATGTGGTGGTGCTTTTTGTTGTCCTGGAGGTGCCGCCGACGACGATGTCTTCGTCTTTTGTGTCGTCGCGTGCTCTCCCATGATGTTGTCGGATGATGATGGTGTTTCGTCTTCTTCTTCTTCTTCTTCTTCTTCTCTCACTCCTTTTGTGTATTCCTTTCTTAAAGTCGATAAACGAATAGTGTGACGCTCCTCCTCTTTAAAGATGCTCTCGTCTTCTTCTTCTTCTTCTTCTTCTTCTGTTCCTCCTCCTTTTCGTCACGCGGGAACGGCCACTCGACGCGTCACCGTCACCACCACCGCGTTTGCGTTTGCGTTTCTCTCTCTCTCTCCGTCTCTCTCTTCTTTACTAATAATGTCGTTTTTTTTGTCGTTTTTGTCGTCGTCTTCTCGTCGTC
>Ga0163111_10003548_pt1 | contig 10096 bp, 9 predicted proteins | sample CRUFie1St18metaG_FD_109645 | JGI IMG/M metagenome (GOLD analysis project Ga0163111, IMG submission 109645) | Marine microbial communities from the Costa Rica Dome - CRUD Field 142mm St18 metaG | ecosystem: Environmental > Aquatic > Marine > Oceanic > Photic zone | place: Costa Rica: the Eastern... | reverse complement strand
CCCTCCCCTACCCCTCTATAAGATCCTGGGGTTAATAACCCGTACTAACGGGTAATTACCCGGGTTACTGACCCCGGGCCGCGATTGGGGTTAATAACCCCTGGGGTTAATGCCAACCTAGGTGGAAGGAGATCCTCCCACTGGCACGTAAGGAACGGCGTAAACTCGAAAACTTGAACAAAGGTACTTGTAAGTGTCTCAGGCTTACTAGCCTTTGAGTTACAGGCCCGGGCCGAGTTTTATTGATAAAAGCACGCGCAAGTTACGCGCAAAACACGGCGTAATTTACGCCGCGGCTGGACCGTCCAACTTTTTCACCGTGAAGGAAAGAAAGAAAGAAAGAAAGAAAGAAAGAAAGAAAGAAAGAAAGGATTTAGGGAGGACCTATAAAAACCTATAAAAAAAGGAACAAGCTCCTAAGAGCCTTCTCAGGCTCCGAGTCCCGTGACACTGCAAAAAAACGCCTGCGTGCGTAAATCGCACCCTAGCTAAGTTAGGAGGCTGAGTCTTAGTAGATCCAGCGTGTCTAGAACCCCCAACCCACAGCAATCCTAGCCCGCCCCATTCCCAATCCCGTATCCCAAATCCGCCATCCGCATGTCTGGTGAACCGCAGGGTCCTGAGAGCCAGGTGTGCAAAAAAGAACACCATCGATGGTACATTGGCATTGAGAAAGTTCGGCTGGGTGTGCAGGTCCCCGTTATAACATATCATTGGGACCTATACACTTTGGGAGCGGACCCCGAAAACCACCGCGTTCGGTCACCTTGGTTTAAAAGGCCAATAGCCTCGGGACATAACGACATTTTGAGACTAGCCTACCACGTGCTTGCGTCATTGGGCATCTGGCAGGAATTATTTTATGTTGTTCTAAAGGAGGACTTCGAATCTCGTGAACATATTTGTTGATCCTTTCATCAGAGAGACTCTTAACTTCTGACCAGGTGAACTCCGCATTTGATGCCAGCAGGAGTCCGTATATATCAAACGAGGGTGAAGGGGATGATGGCGCTAACTCGCACAACCGTGCAAACATCACGCCAATGCACGTCTTGGGATCCCCGCTGTTCCGTGTTAGTACGGAAAGTGCCTTGCGGAAAGAAAGGGTTGTAGCCACACTTTTGGCATGTAATGATAAATGCGGACTTCCAAAGTCTTGAGGTGCATTGTGAACGTATTTCACTATGAATTCTTGGAATGCGCATGCGGGCGTTAGCCTTGGATAACAGCTCGCGCCAATTACCAGTGAAAAGCGAACAAGCACCTCCACAAATTCACGATACAGCATTGGCGCGAGGTCACGCATCAATCTTCTAGAGGGTGTAGCACCAGTATCAGCAAAGGCGGAAGCGTCAATGTCATTGAGACATTCGGCTTTGTGTATCATTAGACCATGCTGCCACCGCATTGACTTGATTATGTTGTTGATAGTCGAAAGGGGCAGCCGCCCTGGACTTATGCCATGGCAAACACAAAAACCATGAAGCTGCTGCAAGGTGATGGCACATATTCCATTAGAGGCATCATTTGCAGTATATCTTTGGAAGATCTTGCTCAACTCTGAGTTGACACACAATATTGAATTGTGCAGACGTCTTCTCTCTACGAGCATCGCCGGACTGCTCCCTAAAATATCATCAATCTGCAAATAAATGATTTGTTGATGGCAATCGCTATTGTTGCAGCCCCCAGATATCGTGTGATCTTTTAAAAAATTACCCACGAACAATTTGCCATTTTCTTGGATAAATGTCCCACTCCCCTGTTTGAACCCGCCGACCCACTCGCCGCTGTACCGTGCACCACTAGCATAATAGAAAGTCCCCGTGCCATGCCGCAACCCGGCTTTCCACTGGCCGCAAAAACGATTGCCCCTGTGTATTTCAATATGCGAGCCGCAATCTGCCCTTGATTCCAGCCAAACATGCTCCCCGTGCCCGTCAGGGTGATCATCGGACCAACTTCCCTCATAATACTCGCCAGGCTGCCGCCACGACATTTTTCCGTAGCCACTTTTATTGCCTCTTGACCATTCCCCCGCATAAACATTGCCACTTGCGTAATGCATTGTTCCCCTTCCCTCACGATTGTCATCAACCCAATCACCCTCGTAGCGGCAAGTGAACTCCGTGTTGTACGCAAGCACACCAAAACCATGTCTTCGTCCTAGCAGCCAAGAGCCCTTATAGTAGGGAGAGCCATTTGGACCCTTTAATATCCCGTGACCGTGTCGCATACCTCGAAGCACCCCTCCCGCATAAATTGTGCCGTCAGACCAAGTGTACGTACCAGACCCAGTGATCTGATTGCGTTGGAAGCGCCCAGAGTATATAGTTCCATTTGACCATTTGTATACGCCACTTCCCTCCATCATTCCATCCTTGAAGTCACCAGTATACGTATGTCCGTTTGTGAATTGCGCATGACCATGACCATCAAAGCAGTTAGTTTGATCGCGGGTGCCAATATAGCGTCTAACAACGAGATTCCCTAAGCCGGGATGGAGTCTTGTTTGATCCATCATCTAACGCTAGCTTTTTACGTCGGTAAGTATCCAAGCCGCGGCCTGCCGAGAAAAAATAAGACGACTCTCATACAAATCCAGTGACCCACCCCCTGAGACGGAACGCTGACCCACAACCATTGCGCATTCCCTCACGCTGCCCAAATTCTTCCCCGGCTACTACACTTTGGTCAAGTCCCGCCGATCATGATGACTCAGTGACTCGGACTCGGACTCAGCTCAGCCTGAGGCTCAGGCTCAGGCTCGGACTCGGACCCCAAAGCCGAGCCTCGGAGCCTGGCGCTTGATCTTGGCGCTAGGTGCGTCTTATTTTATGCTGAAATGCGAGGCCGGTCAACTCCAACTGAGGAGGATTCCCGAGTCCACTGATGATGGCATACTAGTCACGGTCACCGTGACGGTCACGGTCACGGCCCGGGTAGTATGAAGAGCTTCATTATGGCCATCCACTGGCAGGAGGCCTGCCCCGGCGGCGAGCTCAAAGTTCCCCCGAAGCTTCGGTATTAGCGTACTACCCTTGTTATGGAGGTTTTGTAAACTACCCTCGTTACGCCGGTACCTACGGTACAAGTACCTACGGTACTTACGGTACCTACGGTACCGTAGGGTACCTCGATTCATTTCCGTTTGATCCCATGCATGTGATTGATTAGAATGGACGGGGACGATTATGGCGACGACTTTGAAGATTATGAGGATGTAGAGGAGGATTCACAGACGGTGGAGCTACAAGCAAAGATGTTGTACCAATCAAAGCAGCAAGTATCGGCTTTATCTGGCATGCAGAAGAAAGCAAGTTTGATAGGGGAGCCCTTACGTGATCTTAAAGCTATTCAAAGCGCTCTAAATCGAGAAAATACTAGTTTAGAGAGGCGGGTAGCACGTTTTGCAGGAGAAAAATACACGCATGAAGATCTGATAGTGCTGGAAGAGAAGGGGCGAACTGAAGAAGCGAGAAAGCAACCCAAGTATGGGTTTACTACACTCAGACCCCTAGGCTCTCGAGCATTGTTGAACCCAGCAATTCAGCACGCTTCTGTCACGCGATCAAAGTTAGCCCTTGTTCAAGAGCAACATGTTGTATTTGATCAGCCATCTCTGACTGCACACCAAATGTATTTGTTGGAGCTGCGCAGCACTCGTCCTCACGCTCGGGAGCGATCAGCCGCGTAGAAAGACACAAGATTGCAAGTAACTTGGTTTATTAACCTTTATTTTATTATAGATGCGCCGCTAGTACGGCGGACAACAAAATCGATGTCGAAATACAGTCCGAGAGCATCAACATGGAAGATCGAGAGGTGCAGTTTGCCAATGGAAATGACGATACTGAATTTGAGAACCTCGTGGTGAAGATAATGTGTCAACGAGCAAGTTCTTGCGGGCATCAACCAAAACGAGAGGGCGCGAATAAGAACAAAAGCAAGTCTTCTCCAGTAGCCAGCCTGGAGCTGCGGCCACTGTTGAAGGAGAACACCAAAAGTATATCTACGCAGCGACTGCCCGCATTTGTGCGAAACGCATCCCCAGTGATTGAAGCTCTCATCGATAAAAAATCAGATACACTCGTTCCCAAGTGCTTCCAAGACACTCCCTTTGGACCAAGCACCTGGATTCAGATAGCCAAGTCAATGAGGTGAAGGAAACCGCGCCTAATCAACAATGCATCAGAGCTGAGGGTCTGATTGACCTGTGCAATTTAGGCCAATCATCCGCGTTGCCTTTCCACCCATGCAAAAATCCGTGATTCTGACATTGTCCCAGAGTTCAAGTCATATCAAAGACTCTACGGAGGAGGCATTTAATCTAGCAACCGAACAAATGCACCTGAAGGACACTCAACTTGCCTTGTGGAGTATCTCTGGTCCAATTTTGCCGGCTTTGCTGCGTAACAGTGGGGCATCACTAACATGCACTTGTTTCTTGTCGACTAACAGTGTTGTGGTGGCCGCAGGCAGCTCAGCTGGTGCAATTGTCCTCTGGGATCTGCGGAACTGCAATATCCTACGCGCGGATGCGCATCATGCTGCTTACACGACGGACTCCTTACACATCTCGTCAGTAGTTGAGCTGTGCCCAATAAATGATCGGACAGCTGAACAGCGCGGAAGTACATTCTTCCAACTTGCTAGCATTGATGATCGCGGACTGGTTGCGGTCTGGCTAGTTGTGGATTCACAAAATAATAATCATCCATCACTTGCACAGGCTACTGCTTCTCAAATGGCAACAAGTTACGGAGGCACTACTGAGATTGATAATAATCTAGCCCCCCGTGCTGGTAGCTCCCTAAGCCTAGATTGCTCGTGCTCTTTTTGGGTGACATCCACAATACCTAACGTTGTTTCACCACATTATCATGATAGCCTGAGCTCAGCGGAACTCCTTGAGTCTGTCCCCGAGGCTTGTGTTGGTCCGCATATCTCGGCATTCATTGTGCTTCCTGCGAACCCCGATGAGTTTCTTGCCAGTTTCGGTGTTTGTATTTAAAAAAATTCACGCACGTCAAGCGTCATCTCGTAGGTCGGTCTGAGTAATGGCCACCTCATTAGATTCTCCAAATCTGCCCTAGCTAATGGGCCACTAAGGTACTTTGCATCAAGCGTTGCTCTACGAGATGATTTTTCCGGCAAGCTGGTTCAGTCAACACGGAGAGAAATGCTCAATGTTTCATCTGGACAACCATCTCACCTTGCAAGCACAAAAACCACTTCCCTATGTTTCTCTCCGTTTGCAAATGATTTGTTCCTTGTTGGCCAAGCAGACGGCCAATGTCGGCTCCATCAACTCGATTGCCCTACACCACTCCTCTCCTGGTCATGTCCACTACCGCCACAAAGCGTCGGGTCAGAGGCGCTATTTGTAAGCTGCGACATAAGATGGTCGCAGCAGAGGCCTGGTGTCTTTTTTCTTCTTCATGGTGACAAGTTTTGCACTTTCGATCTTTGCAAGGACGACACTATGCCCATCCACACCCTGGCTCTCTCTGACGAGCTCAATCTGCCTCTCTGTAGTTCACCCCTAGGACTAGCAGTAACTCACGGTCGAGCACACCACCAAAATTTCCTTGCCGTTACTTATAGCGACGCGGTGTTCGTACGCAAGCTTACCAACTATGTCGGCAAAGAACCGCATGAAGAAATGGATGAACTCCGTGCAAGGCTCGATGCTGCTGTTGCCATATGATTCCCATAAGCTCACAAGGCAACTCCAGCCTCGCACAAGACGGCTCGACGTCATTACAGGCATTTAGCTAAGACGAGAGGAGTGCGCACCGACAACAAGAAGAAGCCCCCCCTTTCTGATGACTGTGGCATGGGGGGGGGGAGCTCGATGGCGCACCTGGGCCAAAAGCACAAGGCCCGCTAGCTAGGACCCCAGGGGTTATTAACCCCAATCGCGGCCCGGGGTCAGTAACCCGGGTAATTACCCGTTAGTACGGGTTATTAACCCCAGGATCTTATAGAGGGGTAGGGAGTGGGGCCTCGCGGGCGCGCCGGGCGAAATGACTTGGTACCTGCCTTGGCGCACGGCGCACCTGTACGTTTCCAAAAGCTCAACGGGCTGCTTGCGCCCATCCGCTCGCCCGGAGGGGTCTTTCGCTAATCTCACTAAACGGGTTTAGTCGAAACCCGTCGGGTTATTTGGCCATTCCCCGGTTGCTCTCCGAGGGGTAATTATAGGTTAATAGCGGGTAATTAACAGGTAAGTGGCAACCTGGCCCGCTAGCGAACGATAAGGCTAGCCTGAGTTCGAAATCCAGATCGCTCGCCCCCTAACTATGGTCACGTCTCAGGTGGACCTCGTTCTAAACCCCTCCCGAATGTGGCCACTCAGGCTGGCAATTTTTGTTATAGAGCTATACAGCCCGTTTGCCTATTCGTTGCCCGCCGCTGCGGGGCTTCCGAGTCCGTTTTCGCACCTGTGGTATTCCTACTACTCCACGCCTGGCCCGTGACATTGCTTTCCTACAGGCCCCAGGCCTTCTTCCAGTAGTCGGAAGTCGCGCTTAGAGAGAGAGGGAAATGTGATTAGGTTTTGGGCGGCCTAGGTTACGGGGCCATCAGTTTTTCGACTTGGCTGCAAGCACTGTGGTGTCTATAGCTTGAACCTGCTCATTTCTGTCTACAGGCACTTTCTAATCTTTCTAATCAGCCCGAGTATGGACAGCTCCTTGTCTAGTCATTAGAGAAAAATAGGCGCAAGCTATAGCATACCTAGAGGTATTGAGCTCCGAAAGCACAACAGCAGGATCCCCAGCCACTATGTGCTGGGACCATAATCCTCAATTTTCTCCAATAGGCGCTTTGAATAATTTGGTGAATAGTACTCAACAATTTCCGGCGGATAGCAGCTGTTAATCTGCTGTATAAACTCAGTGAGCTTCCCTCCGACTGTTTCATTCAGTTCTGCGCGAGATGTGCGATATAAGGGTGATAAAATGTTGTGGTCACGCACCTTGTAAAAATTGCAGGCCACCATTCTGCACAAATGCACGTCGAGCTTCAACATCGTGGGGTAGGATGGATGCAAACTGCTTTAGTACATATTTCTGTACTTTGACTGGAGCCTCGCGCAGTAGCGGCTGCAGCGCCTGCAGGTGCGTGCACTTGGCGAGGATAGCCTTAAGAGCCCTTTTTGATTTTGTTTTGAGGTCCTCCGAGCTGTCTTGATGAACCATGCATGCAAGCAAATGCCGCAAGACGTCGCCCTCAGCCAGTGCACGCGCATGATCTGATGTGTGGCGCCCTACCTGGCCAAGACTCCATGCAGATGCTGCCTTGATGTGATCTTCTGGTTCAGTCACAAGAGCTTCTTTCAGAGGCGCAACTCCCTTGGACACTATGATTGCAAGCGCAAGAGTCTCAGAAAAAGCGGCAATATAACCTACCGCCATTATTCCCGGCAGCTTGGCATTTCCGTGTGCCTCGGACACATAATCTACGAGCGCCGCCGCGCCTCCAGAATTGACTATGAGCTTGGCCAACTCGGGTGTATGTTTAGCTACTTCACGTATGCAAGTGGCTGCATTTTTCCTCACAAACGAGTCTGTATCTTTCAAACAGTTGAGCACATTCGGAAATATTTCAGCTTCAACAACAACCTCAGCCAAATCAACCGAGTGTTTTGCTATCTGTGCGAGGCAGCTACACACTTGTCGTTTCAATTTGGCATCAGGATGGACAATGAGTGGCGCGAGGTATGCCACAGCGCCTGCGTCTACCACGGCTTGTGCCAGCTCTGGTGAATGCTTGCATATGTCTGACATCGCAGATGCCGAGATTCGCTTGAGTGTTATCTCAGGCTCTTGAATACAGAGGACCAATAAAGCCACTGTCCCCGCGTCAACAACCGCCTGAGCCAGTTCGGCTGTGTGTTGGGCTATGTATCCAATAGCCCACGCGGCCGCCTCTTTCACAGTAGGGTCAAATTCCTCTAAACAAGGTACGAGAGCGTCCAAGGCACCAGAATCTACCACCGCCTGAGCTAGGTCGGATGAGTGTTTGGCTACTGCCCTCAGAACAAATGAGGCTGCCTTCTTGACAAAACGCTATATACAAGACAAATTGTGAAAGAATTATGGCCAAATGAAACTTACATTTTGCTCTGAAAGTGAATACACAAGCTGAGGCAAAATCTCGTTTCCGACCACGGCTTCTGCAAGATCCTCACTGTAATTTGCTAGGCGACCAAGCGCCAGTGCTGCTGATTGCTGAATACTGGGGACCTAAAATCATAATGTATTGAGCAAATTTCAACCATCTACTGACATTGTCTAGAAGTAGAGGGCGGAGCAACTGCATGACGCCAGCATTTTGCATAACTTCGATGTTTTGAGGGCGAGTTGCAGCTTCTGCTACCGCTTGCACAAATGCAACCTGCAAACATGAGGTAAATACAACCTGCAAGCGTGAGGTAATACGCGCTCGAGATTTTTGATAAACTTCAAAGTGTTGCAAGACAGAAACGCCGCTCATTTTTTCGTCGATGGCGTTACTAGCACTGGGCGCTAGGTAGGATACATCATACATTGATATACAGCTGTGTATGTATAACCAAAATTTAGAATGTGCAGCCTGCCATTTGAACCAGCACATTCGTCTATAGCGGCGATTTGAAGACTTACACGCGGCAGCGGGCGGCTGTTTTGCCTCTTAAATTGGCAGCTTTTAGGCGCTCGGGCCGATCATGATGATGCACGCGCTGAGCAGGGCCGGGGCGGCGGCCCGGGCCGGGGAATGTGTCACGCAACGGCGGGCGCGTTGTTGGCACAGGCACACTCGGTCTCGTGAGAAGTAGGCCTATGGGACTCATATATCTCAGGCTGCCGTGACAGGGCGACAGCATAATGGACTCGCAGTGCAGACTCGGATAGATATTGCCCGGGCCAGTGAGGCCAGTGCGCTGTATGGCTCCAAGTAAGTCACTGTATACTAGAAGTATGACTTAGGCTCGGACCTACATGTACTGTGTGACTATGTGACTAGTAAAGTAGCAGCAGTTCAGTTGGCTGCCCATAGGGATCTCAAAAAGTGAATACCCTTGTTAAAGTTGCATGCTGCGCGCAGCTGCCTTGTCTTGGATGAGGCAGCAGGCGGGACCAGTAAGGCCCACAAGTATATATAGTCCGCTTAATAAGAAATGAAGCAAACATTGGAGCTGTCGTCGATAAACACGACATGTCATCTATGAGTTTGTGTAGTCCTGCCGTGGGCGTGTGACGAGTAGGCGGAATGAAATAATGGTTTATTGAAAGTATGGCGGGGTCTATCGGCCCATCAACTAGTTTCATATTTGCTATTTGCTAGCTTGGAGGCAGGCGTGGATCCACTGCGCCTTTACGCAATCAAGCTCATTAGCCAGATTACCAATTTCGCTACGAAACTCAGCTACCTGTTGCTTGTACATGCTTAGCTCGACACACATAGAATGCAATTGCGATTTCTTTGCTCTGAGATTGTTTTGGTAGTCAGCTAGCTGCTCAACTGCCGTTTTACTAGGCTGGTGACGGCGACTGTTTTTGAGCTCAACATAGAGCCTCTCCTTTTCTTGAATGTTTGCTTCCCTCTCGATGAGATTGTTGGCGGCACGAGCTATGCTTTTTTGGAGATGTCGATTTTTGTTGATTATCTCAAAAAGCTGCGGGTTAGATGATTCAAGTACACGCCAGCGATGCACATTGAGTGGTCGCTCAAGCTCCTGCTGGAGAGCCCTGATTTTATTGCGTTCGTGAAGGAGTTCTTTCTCCAATCCACACATGTGTTGGCGGATATCATCGATGGAAATCATTTGAGCGTCTCGTTCGTGGCACATTTTCCGTATGCACCCTTTCAGAGATTGAACTTCCGTTATACTCTCAGCATAGATGAGCTCACCGCGCTGCAGTGAAGACCAATTGATTTTTAATTTTTCGTAGATGTCAGCGAGCTCGTCATTTCGGCGAATGAGTTGAGCACTTAGAATCTTATGCTCGCCAAGGATGCTGCAGTACTCCTTGTGCTGTCGTTGGCGTTCCTCATCTGCATGCTGACCAATCGCAATGAGCTTTTCGATTTCAGCATGCTGATTTTT